>Ga0056128_1000918_pt1 | contig 30303 bp, 22 predicted proteins | sample WorMetLIZISLAND2_FD_71113 | JGI IMG/M metagenome (GOLD analysis project Ga0056128, IMG submission 71113) | Marine gutless worms symbiont microbial communities from Max Planck institute for Marine Microbiology, Germany - Olavius geniculatus... ... | reverse complement strand
GTAAACTAACGAGGCCTGCAGACAGCGTCAGAACTCACTGGCGACGTATATGCGAGAACTAAGTCCAAGCCTACAGTATTATTTTCTTTATGTTCCTATTTCGCACAAGACGGCCGGCATTAGACCGGAACAGTGACGAATCGTCCTACTCCAGCATCAAAAAAAGGTGCACGAATAGTCTCAATACCCTCCCAAGTGCCCTTCCTCCCCTTTCTACGGACAGGCCTAAGCCACGTCGACAGTTCAATCGCCATTCACATTCGTGCGGATCATCGGACGTGCTGTCTAGTTGGCCTGCCTATATAGCCTAGCTTCTCCGATTCACGATATCATAACCAACCGACCGGCAGGCAGCCGGTCGTCTTGCGACGTTTTTATCAGTGGATTTGTGCGCTCGGAGCAGCAACAAGCAGGCAACATGGCGCCCGTCACGTGACCGATGACGTCAGTCACGTGACCTCCAGGATAACACACTAAAACAGAGCTCTCGCCGCCTTTCCGTGACGAAACAACGTCCTGAACAAGGCTGAGTGGCTGAACAGACCGATCGCTAAAAGTGTCAGAACGCATGAGAGCGTTTTCCACGTTCTCGGAGTTCGACTTGGAACAACGTTGTTTGCAGCTAACACTGAAAGTGCAACTCTGCAGCCAATAAATGTGTATAACTTTTGATTAAAAGGAAACCCAGCGCAGAGCTACAAAGCATCACCTGCCATATGGGATCACATGCACCGGCAAGAACGATTTCGCGTTGTTCCGCATGACGTTGGACTTGTTCTCCATGAGAATTCACACAACGACATCTTGGCAATGGCACTGTTGCTGTACACGCAGAACGAAAGAACGCATTCAAGCGAGCATTGAATGAGCTAGGCTTACAGCCCATTTGAGTCGTAGAACAAGTGATGAGACCGTACGCTGCAAATAAAGAAGACGTTCGTTCGTAGCGGCAACTAATCGAGCGAAGTGCAATTAACTACGGGTGTTTCGTGTCGGCCGAGTGGCGCCGTCTGTCGCCGCGGCGCGGAACTAATCTATTCCGCTTTATGTCCCGTTCGTTCGCTCGTTGGCCGCCCGGGGAGACACATCTTTGCCGTTATTCACTTCATTCTTCTTCATGACTGAATCCAACGGCACGAGAAGCGGCACATCGTGGGTTAAAAATGTCGGGGGAAAATTTCCGACGGAGGAAATAAGGGTGATCATAGTTCAATTTTAGTTTTTCCCATAGATGTAAAAACGTTTCAGGAAAAATTTTTTAAAAAACGTTAAAAAACGTAAAAAAACGTGGCAAAAATAAAAAAAAACGTTTAAAAACGTTGATAACAAACGTTAGCCTTAATTTGTTCGACTTCTTGCCTAAAACCTAATGCTGTAATTGCAGTACAGCTAGAACTAAAGAAAGAGATAAAATTTTATTCAATTTCAATTCAACCGTGTATCACTAGACTAAGTAAGTAAACTACCACCACTATAGCATATTAATTCGTTTCTGTGGTTTTAAAAGCCCTTCTCGACGTTCTCGGCAGAATTTTAAAATTTTGATGAACGTTTTTTAGAAAAAAAAATAAAAAAAGGTTGAGAAAATAAAAAAACGTTAAAAACGTAAAAAACGTGGCAAGAATAAAAAACGTAAACGAAAACGTTTTTTTACATCTATGGTTTGTACTCACGACACATTATGACATCAGCATTACATTACGACTAGCAAATAATATTTAATTAACAGCCATATTTTGTTTAAACAATTTGAATTTGTATTTGTTCAGCTACATCTGGTAAAAATTTCATGCATATTAATCACCATTCGACTGAGTTATAAAAGAAACAAAAAGGTGCCTTTTTAATGAAACACCTTGTATATGAAATATTTACCAGATTGTATCTGCAGTATGTAGACTATTTGCACCCCCTCCCGCAATTGGGTCCGGGGTGTTAATTACTGCCGTAAACATTTGCTGATTTGTTATACAGTTAGTTGTACAATTTGCTGAACAACAAGCTGTACAACAAATTCCCAAACAACTAAGAAATTGAGTTGAGGCTTCAATGTGCTGTGGTCTTGTTGTGCTGTACCGAATCCAAATCCGCGACTAATTTATAGCAAATCCACAGAAAAACTCAGAACAAGTTATGCAACAAATGTGCGTCTATGACAGTTGCTTACATGGGGGAAGGACGTCGTCGGTAAAACAGACGGAGTCGATAATATTCTCTAGATATTTCACAAGTGTCGAGTAGTCTTGTGCAAGGATAACAGTGCTGACATTGCTGATATTGGAAGCAATTTCCTGCAAATATTCATCACCACATTTCGGTAATGTAAATGTATATGCATTATGCAGTCTTCGCGGTACATCAATACAAGAAGCTAAGCTTTCACTGTTTCCTAATAATTCGCATGTGTATTTGTGTAACGCGACATCTTTAAACACTTCCGATATACTAACTGCATCATCTCGTGCCCCATTTGTGAGTGAGTGAGCGAGAGAGAGTATTTACACGGTGTTTCATAAAAAAGACCCTTTTTTGTTCTTCTCATAATTCACTCAAATGATGATCAATTTACACAAAATTTTAACCAGTTGTAGCTGAAGAAATCTACTAAATCGAAATATTGCAACAAAATATGGCAGTTGATTAAATATTCTTTGTTAGTCGTGACGTAATGCTGACGTCATAATGTGTCACGGGTATAAATTTGATAGTCTCAACTGGTGCTGTCAGTTGCTACCCTGCTTCGATGGTGAACTTAATCTGGTGCGCTAATAAAAAAAGTTCATCGTGTTAGCACTAAGACATGAAATCAAGCGTCTTGCGATCCAAAAAACGCAACCATTTTGCAAGCTTAGTGTGCTCGAACATGTGAAAGTCCAACTATCCCCGCAAACACGTAAATGCGATCGCTTTGCACGTTTTTGTGGCTGCAACTGTAAAACTTCAAAAACCAATTTTTTTACCACCGCAGCAGGGTAACGATAGACAGCACCAGTTGAGACTATCAAGCTTGTACCCGTGACACATTATGACGTCAGCATAACGTCACGACCAACAAAGAATATTCAATCAATTGCCATTTTTTGTTGCAATATTTTGAATTAGCATTTCTTCAGCTACAACTGGTAAAAATTTTGTGTAAGTTGATCATCATTTGAGTGAATTATGAAAAAAACAAAAAGGGATCCCTTTTTATGAAACACCGTGTGTAGACGGTGCCACAGATGCAATTTAAGAAAAAAAGTCACAATGCGCCGCAGCTTAAAGGAAAAGAAATGTCATTATTAGTCGCTTAAAACGTTCAAAAGTTATGTTATTTGTCCGACGTCGACCGGCGGCTTCTTCCACAGCCGCGATCCAGCGGCCGGGAAGCTTCTCTCACCGACCTGAAGCGTGACTGTGCGCGGCACACTGTATTTATAACAGCGATGCAACGGTTCAGTGCATTTTGCTGACCGATTTTTTGTGATACAAAATACAATCTTATTTGCCCCGAGTATACAATAAAGGGTTAGGAGAGTAAATATGACTTGTAGCTGTGGTGTAACGTAACAAGAGACTCAGACTATTTTGGCTCGCGACAGCATATATGCAATAAGCCTATGCTATAGCGCGTATGCCATCGAAATTCCGTCCGTCTGTCCGACATACGGCTGGATCACTAAAAAACGATGCAAGATGGGATCGCCCAATTTTCACTGTTGGCTTCGCTGATAACTTTAGTTTCAAGATCCGTAATGTTTTTGAGATCTCAGACGTTTTTGGTGTTTTTGGCGATTTTAGTCTGTGACGCTTATTTCAACAGTAAATTACCCCTCCCCCCAAAAATACTGAAGATAGACTAAGACAATCTGCATGCGAAATTTTTGGCAGAAAACGTAAATTTTAACCGTTTTGGTTTTGATCTCATGGGTTCAGGAGTCCTTCGTACGAAGGCTTCAAATTTAGATACTTTTTCAAAACGCATCATTATTTTATTGCACGCTGTACACTGATTTCCGTTGTGGCAGCACCGATGCTGTCGCGCGTCACGTGAGCTCTGCTCAAGTTAGTTGTTTATTCCTAAAAACGTTTACAAATAATGTCAGCGATAGATATGTTTTTCTGTTTAAGTGCGAAAATCCCAATGTCTCGGTGTCGAATATGTAAACGTATAATTTATGTACAACGTTCAGGGACTCGAGATGGGTAAAAAAAAGTGGAATTATATTTGCAATTTTTGTTCACATACGCGTATCACTTTCTTTGAACGACATCATTTTTACGCGCGAGAGCTAGCGTAGCTATAGCGCGTATTAGCTACGGTAATTCCGTCTTGGTGTCTGTCACGTCCCGGTACCGTTCCAAGACCAGATAAGATAGAGACTTCAAATTTTCACCATATGCTAAGGGTTTCTAGTATTTCGTGACAAAATTTCATGGCGCTGAGTGACGGAGTCCCCTTGAATAAGGGGAAAACTAGAGGTATCCCCTAAAATGTTATTTTACAGCATTATTGGCTTGTCTAGCGTGAAATGGTTGCAGATATGCACAGACATGCTGCTTATGATAACAAGCACTGGCGACTAGCTTTTTAAGAATGTCAACATCGATGACCTTGAATGACCTTGAATAACCTTGAACTCACAGAATAGAAAATTTTGGTGAAATTTTCGCGATTTTGAGCTGTGACACACATTTTAAAAGCAAATTGCGCCGAAATGGCTGGAGATGAACCAAAACAGTTTTCATATGAAATGTTTAGCATTGAATGTAAATTTTAGCAGTCTTAAGTTCGGACCCCCTACGCTCAACAATGCCTGCACACGCTGGTGTCAAAGAAGGGTACTCTCCTAAAAAGTGGTTATTTTCCCCCATTCGTTCGTCTAGCATGAAAACAGTTGCAGACAGGCACATACATGCTGCTTATCATAACAAGCACTGGACACGTGCTTTTTAGTGGTATCAACATCGATGACCTCAAATAACCTTGAATCCCAAATAAGGGGTTTTAGTGACTTTTTGCGATTTTCGACTGCAGAAAAGTGAAATGCGACGAAATGGATAGAGATAGACCAAAACAACCTGCGAACAGAAACTGTTGTAGGCTCTAGCGCGTCCCATCAGCATTAGCTTAGATTTCTTGTTCATATACCTATGTAAATAAGATTGGTTTTTATACGAAATTGTACTTTTGCCACGACGGTAAGATTAACTAACAATGAACGTGATTTAATGCACAATTCGCGTGTGTGAAAAAAACAGTGAGTGTCCGAAAGGATTATCACAGTTTTTTTTCACGCACGACAGCAGATAATGCTTCGCGCGTCTTAGCCATCGTCGAGGTCTGTCCGTCTGTCTCACTGCGGTATTGTGCCAAAAACACGCAAGCTAAAATTACGAAATCTTTACTGTGGGTTGCCGCAAGGACTCTAGTTTATCGTGACAAAATTTTGTGCGCCTGGATGAGGGGATTCCCCTTGAACGAGAAAAAGATGTACTCTCCCCCCAAAAAAATGTGTTTATTTTACCGATATTGGCTCGTATATTGTGTAAACGGTTACAGATAAGTACAGACATGCTGCTAATCATAACAAGCACTGATAACGAGCTTCATAAGGGTGTCAACATCGATGACCTTGAACCACTTTGAACTTCCAAAATAAGCTGTTTTAGTGAATTTTTCGCTATTTCGTGCTGCGACACACATTTTAAAAGTAAATTGCGCCAAAACGGCTGGAGATAGACCAAATTTTCAGCATTAAGCTTAGACTTTATTGTTTTAAGTTCCGGACCCCTAGGTTCAAAGAGAACGGCGCACGCGGGCGTCAAATAAGGGTACCCCTTAAAAAGTGGTTGTTTTACCGCTATTGGCTTGTGTAGCGTGAAAACGCTTGCAAATAGACGCAGACATGCTGCTTATCATAACGAGCACTAGTAACGCCTTTAATGGTGTCAACGACAATGCCCTTGAATGACCTTGAACTCGCAAAATAGGGAATTTTAGTGTTTTTGCAATGTTCGGCTGCGATGCACATATAAAGAGTGTTTTGCGTAAAAATGGCTGGAGGTAGACAAAAACAACCTGCAAACAGGAACTGCTAAAGGTGTCTTATGAGCTTTGCTCAAATTACTTGTTTATTAAATGAGCACACTAAAATTGTGCATAATTAATAGCAAACGTTATCGTTTAAACCGCATAAATACGTGCATTTTGCAGTTAATTGCATTACATCAACGTAGTAACAAGTAACTTGAGCAAAGTTCATGTGACTCGCGACAGCATCAGTGCTTTCACCTGGGTAATCAGTGCACAACGTGCAATAAAATAACTATGCGTTTTGAAATAATACGCAAATTTTGACGCCTCCGTACGGAAAAAACTTTTTTAACCTATGTGGTCGATACTCGGACGGATAAAATTCACGTTTTATGTGCAATTTTTACGTGCAGATTGTCTTCAGTGTGGCCGCAGCCAAAAAACGCAAAAAAACATTAAAACTTTGGGTTCAAGGTCATCGATGTTGATACGCATAAATAGCTCGTCACCAGTACTTGTTATGATAAGCAGCATATCTATGCCTATATGCAACTGTTTTCGCTTTTTAGGGGTATTTGTTTTTGACGCCCTGGTTCGAGGAAAATTCCCTTACCCAGCGGCACACAATTTTGTCACAAAAAATAAACTCCTTGTGGCAGCCCATAGTGAAGACTTCGTGATTTTGGCTGGCGTCGTTTTGACACAATATAGGGGTGTAACAGACAAACGAACGAACGGACAGACACGTCGACGATAGCTAAAACGCGCTTGAAGAAAGCGTGTTACTTTTTTGGCCCACCCGGTACGGCGACTGACAAACTGACAAAATATTGTTAATGTTGGTAAGCTACAAAAGAAGGTTAGTATACGTCGCACCGTCAGTTCTTCATAGTCGAAGTCCTCAGTGACGATGCCAACGGCGAAGACGTCGGCCTGACGCTTTAGCAATTCAGCTTCAATCGGCACCAGATCCTCGTCTTCGTTCGACCCTCCGTCGGTTATGATGATTACAACGTTCGACACATCGTCTCGATCGCCGTTGGAAGAATTGAGCACATCTTTCCGCAGAGTTCTGTTGCCACCAAAAACAGTCTGTTATAGGCTTACACGGCGTGTTCCGTGTAAAGTAAGATCGTTGCGACGATCGTTGCAACAGTTTTACATACAGCTACTGCAGCCACTGTGACAGTTGCAGCAACTGTTACTCTCTGCACAATGCACCCAAAGCCCACCAATTACGTGAATAGTAGCCAAGTAAGTAATTAAGTAAGTAACTGAAACGCACATTATTACCTCCGCCAAGAAGGTAATGTTTTTGTCAGAGTTTGTTTGTCTGTCTGTGTGTCAGCAAGATAACTCAAAAAGTCATGGACAGATCTTCCTGAAATTTTGAGGGTATGTCGGGAATGGCACAAGCTACCACTAGTTCAATTTTGGGGCTGATTCGAAAGGAATCGTGGATTCTGGATCACTTTGAAATTTTCGTTACAACTGCTTTCAGTGGGGCATAAAGGAAACCGCTGCAAAACCGAAGACGGTGCTGCCACCTAGCGAACAACATTGCCTTGGCGGAGGTGTGCGGGCTCTCACTGCTTTCTAGTTTTATATAGCGCACACTGTTAAAAAAACTTTTAACGCGCTATATAAGCCTACACGTTGCGCCGATGGCGGTAGAGAGTGGGGAGTTGTTGTGCCCCTTCCCGGTGAGAATAGGATATAAAGAGGGGCCTGTGTCGTTCACTATTTTTAAGTTTTAAGCAAAAAATAATGCATTTTTGTTCAAAATTTTTACTTGCTTATAAAACGTGTCCAGTCAATAGGGGGACGGCCGCCCCTTCATGTCCTCTTTAAATCCGCCACTCAGTGCTGAAAGAAATTTATGAATCTGCTTTGTTCTTAGAACTTTTTGGCTGTTCATTTTTGGTTGGTCCAAAAAAACGGCACAAAGTTAATGACATCGTAATTTTGCAACCGTACGTCATACAGTAATGCGGTTTTCAGCAAAATGTTCCGAAATAAATTCTTTACGTGACTTAAAGTCAGTATTTGAATGCAGCAGTTAAATATTCTTTGTTATTGCCGCTGGCAATTGAACTATGCAAAAACAGTATTACCCTCGACACCGCGGTCCATAAAAACGTGCCACTTTTATTCTTTGAATAGCTCCGTGAAACACTGGTCGATTTTAATAATTTTTGGCATGCGACATTAAAAAAACTTGACGCAAATATCTGTAGTTTTAGCCATCTCGCCCTAAGGTTGTAGCTACACTACCTTATGAAATGCAGAAATCGTAGTTTGACCATTGACAACAATGAATTCGTACTGGATAGTGCATGCGTCAGCTCAGAAAATTACTGTGACCACAAAATCATTGAAAATCTATTGCTTCGTCTTTATTTTAAAACTGTAAGTCGACAAACTGAAATGATACATCAACAGCGAGTGGGTCGCTTGAGTTATGCAGTTACGTGCTGTTGGCAAATAGTGACATTTTGAGCACATGCCGAAATGAAGATAATGTGATGTGGCACGTGTGATTTTTTGAGTGATAATAACTGCCAATTGCGTTTGTTGCTATTCAGTTAATAATTTCTGAGCCAACGCATACGCTACCCGGTAGGAATTCTTTGTTGTCAATAGCCAAACTGCGACTTCTGCATTTCACACGGTAGTGTAGCGACAACGTTAAGGTGATGTGGTCAAAACTACAGATCTTTGCGTCAAGTTTCTTCTTAATGTCGCATGGCAAAAAGTATTGAAATCGGCCAATGTTTCACGGAGCTATTGGAAAAATAATAGTGGCGTGTTTTTATGGACCAAGGTACATTGAACAAAATACTGTTTTTCAATAGTTCACTTGCCAGCGGCAAAAACAAAAAAAATTTAATTGCTGTATTTAAACACTGACTTTAGTCATGTAAAGAATTTCTTTCAGAACATTTTGCTGAAAACCGCATAACTCTGATGTACGGTTGCAAAATTATGGTGCCGTAAACTTTGTGCCGTTTTGTGGACCACCCTGTATTGCATCAAATTTGTCACAGATTGGCGAAAATGGAAGAAATGTTAATATTCCTGAAACTGCGCAATAATGACGGTTAGGCCTAATATAAAAGTTGATTATGATACTGAAAGCAGGTAATACAGAATTCACCGCCGAATATCTAAATTCCTTCTTTAAATTTTCTCGCATTTGCATTACTATAAGTCCTTCAGGGAGAACAGTTACTTCATTAGTTTCGTACGACTTCTACCAGTTACACACACAACTGGTGAGTGGTGGGTGACCTGAGTCCAAGCGCTGTATTGGTGTTTTGCTTGAAAAGCTGCATGTTGTAGACAGTCTCGTAGATATCGGCTTTGGAACTGTTGACGAACGTGTTGAACGTGAACTCGACGTCGACGTCTGAGCTGAACTGGACGAGACCGACGCGGTTCTGGTTTTCTCCGAAGTCGAAGCGGCCGATAATGCGCGTGGTGAACTCCTTTATGAGCTGGAAATCGGCTTCGACGCTTCCGGACGAGTCGATCAAAAAAGCTATGTCTCGATATTCACATCCTGAGAGGCAAAGACAAAGACAAACCATGTTCTTCCTACATTAGCTGCTTATATCTCAATCATTATTATCATCCTCGTCATCATCACAGAGGGTGGCCTAAACGGTAAGCATTTTTTTCTACGGGACCACGTTGATAGCTATGTGTCGGAATGTCAAATCACAAAACGAAATTGTTTCAGGTTTACGTGCGGCTAGACCTCCAAACCGTAACTTGGAGTCTGAGACGGCTGGCTTACAATTCTTATAGCTGGCTAGCCGGCTTAAGCCGTGGTTTAGGACTATTGGTGGCTTATGGTGGCTGATGGCGACTAGCCACAGCTTACAGATACAAATCAGAAAAATTAGCCGCAAAAAATAGACGTTAGTGCAGTTGAGTTCGACGCACTCTACGCGTTAGTGGCCTCACCTGCCGCGCAATATTTGTCAATCAATGCTAAGTGGCGTTACAGTGCCGCTGATACGCAAATGGAAGTGAGGCAGACTTAAAGTCCATTCCACATGCAAAATAAAAAAAACTTGAAAAAATAATGCAGGACATTTTAGCATTTTTAATGCACGTTAAAAATAAAACGGATTGCATGTTAAATAAAACATTTTATTTTGCAAGAAAAATGTTTTATGTTTTTATTTGGCATATAATCACATCCTATTTGCAGCACTAATAACGTTTTGCAAAACTTTGAAAAATGTTTGCTTATTGTTATTCTAGACGTCACTAAATCGAACAGAACACTAGCCTACAGCATCCTCTCGACGCCGTCATGTACGGCACCAAGCGCATTTAATTAATTTCTGTATTCTTTTCAAGCACTTTGCATATAACGCAGTGGCGGGTTCAAGAGGAGGCGACTGCCCCCTTATTGACTGGATGCGTCTTGAAACAAAATTTTGCACTATAATGCATTATTTCTGCATAAAATTTTCCAAAATTTTCTACGGAAAAGCCACCTATTCCAAATGTTTGAATCCGCCACTGATATCACGTAACGATATTTACGATAATGAAGATCGAATCTAAAGGTGAAGAATGCAGAAGACGTACGTTCGGCGCGCACGCTGGTCTTCGGTACAGTGATGGGTTGTGCACTGGTCTGGGAGACGAATCCGTGCAGACAGATGACAATTATTAGCAGACAGCAACTCCAGCCGGTGTCACACCCCTCCATCTCCCCCAATCATCCACACCCGGCCTCCAGGCGATGGCTGTTCCTCGAACCCGTTGTCCACGAACACCTGGACGACCGCCGTCCAGATACGGACGGGCCTGCAGCTAGCCAAGGGGCTCGCCCTAGACTTCCCACCACGCCAGTTTGACGCAGTGTCGCTCACAACGCATCACTCCCAGAACTTTCAGCTCGCGCTGCAGAAATCCGTTTGCACGCCGACGACGTCTACCGATATGCTGCTGTCTGTCATTCCGTGTACTATAGGCTTTATGATAATCAGAACGACTGAATAGTACCGTGGACCAGCTTAGCAACAGCTATATACGGTACTAACAACATTGCACGCTAGACTGGTTACGACGTGCTACTAAGTTGCTCGACAGCGTATACATGCAGCTATTATAGGCCTACGGTTCGCTTTATCATGCTAGCATGCTGCCAACGTCGCGACATGCACAAAACCGCAGACTTTCTGGCTGACGAACATGCTTCCTGCGTTTTTACGCGCGACAGCAGAATGCTTCGCGCATCTTAGATATGGTCTAGGTGTCTGTCTGTCTGTCTGAAACACTCGTGATCTGTATCAAAACGGTGCAAGCTAGGATCACGAAATCTTCACTGTGGGCTGCCTCAAGAACTCTAGTTTTTAGTGACAAAGTTTCGTGCCCTTAGGTGAGGGGGTTTCCCTCGAACGAGGGCGTCAAAAAAGGGTACCTTCTTGAAAAGACGTTATTTTGCCGCTATTGGCTTTTATAGTGTGAAAACGGTTGCAGATGGGGACAGACTTGGTACATATAATAATAAGCACTGGTGACGAGCTTTTTAAATTTGTCAACATTAATGACCTTGAACGACCTTAAACTCCCACAAAAAAGGATTTTGGTGAATTTTTCGCAATTTTTGGCTGCAGCGCACATAAATTGCGACGAAATGGCTGTAGATAAACCAAGACAACCTGCGTATGAGATTTTCAGCATTCAACGTAGATTTTAGCAGTTCAAGTCCCGACCCCCTAGGTTCAAGGAGACCGGTACAGGTGAGCGTCAAAGACGGCTACCCGCCTTTCCCCTAAAAATGGTTATTTTACTGCTATTGGCTCGTGTAGCGTGAAAATGGTTGCAGGCAGAGGCATGCTGCTTATCATAACAGGCAATATTGACAAGCTTTTTATTGGTGTCAACATCGATGACCTTGAATGACCTTGAACCCCCAAAATAGGGGTTTGAATATTTTTTGCAATATGTGGCTGCGGCGCAGATTTCAAAAGTGAATTGCGTCGAAATGGATAGTGATAGATCAAGACAACCTGCGAATAGGAACTGCTAAGACTGTCGCACGTCTCATGAGCGTTGCTCAAATTACTTGTTTGTAGTCATCATTATCGCGGACATCAACTCTCATCACGTTCAACTGATCACAGATAATTTCTACATTTCCACTGCGACAAACTAGACAAAGCAACGACTGTCGCTGTCCATAGACGTTCAGAAACTGACTAAGACACCAATAATAGCCAGTGTTGACGCGTGACCTGTATATCATGCTCATGTTATCAGCAATACAGTAAATAATGCTTGGCAAAAAAAGCAAAAAGCTTTTAAGCTCTGCATTGAAAATGTATTTTAACGCATCGCTTACGTTTTTCCACATGACAAAAAATCAAAAGCAAGATAACTAGAACTTTTTTCAGATTATATGTTAGTCTTTTTAACTAAAAATTGACAATTTATTTCAATCGCTTTTGTACGTCAAAATTTGTTTTAAATGTAGTTTGGGCTACAAATTAAATTTTATTTTGATTTAAAGCATTACAAAGTTTGTTTGTTGTGTGCAAAGTTCAATACTAAGCTATGTTCTGGTACGCTAACAACATATTATTTGGTCCGGCCATACCCTGGATACAAAACATTACAGAGTGTTTAAATTTTAATTAAATTTCTGTCACTTGAGTAATGTTTTGTCAAAAAACATTAATCTTTGTTTTAAACTATAATCGACATTCGACAATAATGCACAAATAACGTTCGTCCCACTTTTACTATTTCTTGTAGTTAACAAATAAAAATCAACACCCATAGATATATTTTTTTGCGTTGTTTTTACGGCAACATATTTAACACAAGTTATTTGTCAAAGCTGCTAATAAACAGTTCTATTATTTAGGCCACCTCGGGTTTATCTTTTAAAAGAGCAAATTTTGTATATGAAAATGTAGGGTTATGGAGCAAATGCCATAATAAAAAGCCTATGGACCTCGTCTCTCAAAAGCTGAAAGATTGTGGCAGCATGAATATTGACAAAAACTTTGCCTTAGACTTAATGTAGAGACAACTTTTCTGCAATGTTACTTTTTTGTACTACAGACATTTTTATTCTTATGCATTGTATTGTAATAATTGCACTATTTTAATGTTCTCAATTTTCCTTAATTTATTTGAACAAATCAGCAACCCCACCTCATAGTGTGTGGGTGTGTATCAATAAGTTAAGGCGTTTGCTCATGTGCGATAAAATAAAATAAAACATTACGCTAAAACAAATGTGAAACAACTCATTTTGTTTTACTGCGGTACACGCAATAAAATAAAATTTCTGTGCAAGTTTGTAACACACGTTTCGCTCTGTCATATAAGCCGTTGTTAGTTGTTTTATTTTATGCTGTTAAATCGCAGATGTGCGAGCAGTGTTAAAACATGCGACAGCGGAGGGAGGACACGCTTGACTACTCGGCATCTCAGTCGAGTCTGGCAACCGGTCACGCTCCGTTTCGTCTCACGAACTTACCCACATACGCCGTCTCTGACTGTGCATGTAGTAAACACCACGCGTAGCCAAAACACCACGCGTTTTGCAGTCGCCGCACGCATTGTCACGACGCCAAAACCACAGGCATTATCCAGCGTCAAAATTTTTTTTCTTTCGGGTCTATACATGCATGCCTGGGCAGATTGATTTAATATGCTAATAAAACGCTGTTACCTTGAGGCCTGTGCTTGCACTGAGCGCATTGAACTGCGTGGGTTAATGCATTTAAACGACTTGCAAACGATCGAAACGAGCAGCAATACGGCTACCCATATCATGCAAATTCGACTATGTCACGCACTTTGACCACAACGAAATAATAAGTAAATATTCATGCATACGGTTGGAATGCGTCGCTTTTATGTGTAAATCACAATGATATTCATAAATAATTCAGCAGGTGTTTCAAACGTTTGGTCCTTTACCATAGTCAAAAACAGTATAATCAACAAATTTTTTGAGTACATCCATGCAGTGTTTGTTTACATTTTTTTAAAAACTTTACATTGCTAGTTGCTATGTAAATCGTTATAATAGTCTATAGTTATGTATCTCTCTCACGCGTTGGTACTAACTGTACTATGTTAAAACTAATTAATATACGACCACGAGGTTTTCACTAAATACAGCCAGCAAGACCTATATTTTTGCGAGGCAGTGTCCACGCACACATTCAAGAGCTCACGCAGCGCCAAGACGGTAAAAAAGAGGAATATGTAAAAGGTTTTTAAGTCGCCGTTTCTTCGAAACGATGCAAGAATTGACATGCTTTCAACTGTGTGTCAGATAAAAATGGGGTAGTCGAGAACAGCGTTTTCATTTTTCTTTATGGTAGCTAACTTTTTTGTTAGCTACAAGCACGAAGTCTGTGCCGTGTGCGTCTATTAACTATTAGTGTTAATGGGTTTTTACGCGCGACAGCAGAATGCTTCGCGCGTCTTAGCCATGGCCTGGGAGTCTGCTGTCAGTCCGTCCGTCCATTTGTCACACTGCTATATTGTAACTAAACGGTGCAAGCTAAAATCACGAAATTTTTACTAAATGGTGCCGCAAAAACTTTTAGTTTTTTTGTGACAAAAATTCATGCCGCTGGGTTAAGAAATTTCCCTCGAACGGAAGCGTAAAAAAGGGGTACCCCTAAAATGTTCTTATTTTACCGCCATTGGCTCGTATAACGTAAAAACGGTTACAGATAAGCACAGACATGCTGCTTATCATAACAAACGCTTGTGACGATATCGGGCCCGTCGACAGCCACAGTGGGGCCAAAGGAAACATTCTCGCGGGGCCCCCAAACATTTTTGAGGGGGCCCCTCTGGGGAGAAATTTAAAAAAATTTTTAAATGGTGCATTCTGACGTACTTTATATTTCTGAGCGACAGCGGGGTTCTCAAACGTCCACGGGGCCCGGGGTAGCTTACCCCCTACCCCACCCTCTCGACGGGTCTTGACGATATCTTCATAAAGGTATCAACATCGATGACCTTGAACGACCTTGAACCCCGAAAATAAGGGGTTTCGATAATTTTTATCGCAATTTCGAACTGCAAAACACATTCTAAGAGCAAATTGTGCCGAAATGGCTGGAGATAAACCAAGACAACCTGCGTATGAAATTTTCAGCACTAAACGTTAATTTTAGCGCTGTAAGTCTCGACCCCTTATGTTCAAGAAGGCATGCGCACTCGTGCGTCGTACCCCTAAAGGTGATTATTTTACCGCTATTGGCTCGTGCAGCGTGAAAAAGGTTGCAGATAGGCACAAAGGTGCTGTTTATTATAACGAGCTCTGATGACGAACTTTTTAGTGGTTTTAACATCGATGACTTTTAATGACCTTAAACCTACAAAATAAAGGGTTTTAGTGTTTTTGCGATTTTCAGCTGCAGTGCACATATAAATAGTGAATTGCGACGAAATGGCTGGAGACAGACCAAGATAACCTGCGAACAGGAACTGCTAAGGCTGTCGCGCGTCGCACGAGCTTTTCTCAAATTACTTGCTAATCTGGACACGCTTCATTGCACGATCAGCGTAGCGCGACGATATCACGAACTGATCGCTCTAGATGACGTATGGCCCGCCAGCGCTTAAATGTAGGCAGCACTTCAACGCCACGCTAGTCTAATTAACTGAAAATGCCGAACGTGAAATTGCAGGCAAAAAGATAACGTATCAAAATTGATTTCAATACAATGCAGTGTGCAATTTCTTTTCGTACAGCGCTTTGTCTTGCTTGAAGCAACAGCGAAAATATGGAGTAAAGGGAGTCTGCGTAATGGAACAAATACGGTTAGCAGCTGGTAATACAGAGCCGGAGCAATTTTGAATGTTGCGTCAAAGTACACTTCAGTGGCTAGGCAACGATGGGCTACACATTGATCGTTCTTGAGTCGAGTAACAAGCTATAAAAAAGCAATGCAAAATATGAAATCCGCGATTAGACTGTATGTTTTGTGTGTACTCAAACCGGTTAACTGTAAGCCTACATTCTTCGAATCGGCGAAGTAAAAGGCCACAGGGAAACAATACTAAATCTAAATTTATTTATTAAGCCGTCCATAACATTACTTCTGTGTCTTGCAATTTCATGTCGTGCAATTTCATGCCTTGCAAATTGGCCCATCATTGTCATGTCCGTGCGTCATTTTCAGCGCCCCCGTCTTGTAGTAACAGCTGCCGTAAGCCGAGTTGGCGTCGTGACTCTCGACACTGATGTCATAAATTATTGCACTACACCGAACCACGCACTGATTTGTAGGCCTGTTTGTTACAGATACAAAATATGACACCCATTCAGTACATAGCCTATATATACTCGAGGGCTTTTGTCTGACTCTACAGTGATATCCAAAAGTTTAATTTTCTTTTTATTTTCAGTTGACAAAATTTAAGGGTCAAAGGTTCGTTCATTCAGTTAATGGGCGACTACGGTACAAGCTAAACGCAACATGCCTAATAATTAAAAAGCGTAAATATAGGTTTAGCCGTCATAATACCGTAAACACAATTACATGTTTCAAGGTCATAGATTATTTTCCATTTCACATTTAATTTAAACATTCGTAAAATACTACACTGTGAGGCATAAAAACACACCAAATTTTTTTATTATAACTAAAAGAAAAGTGATCCAATTTTAATAAGTTTTGGTACAAATATTCCTGATACAACTGGCCATCAAATGACTGTTTAGTTTCCCACCTCACCCACTGTCTGTTTCTGCACTACCTGGGAAAAGAAAACGAACAAAATATTGCATTTTTAACCACTTTTGTATTATTGCTTAATCAAAACAACACACAAAAGACACATTTTGTTCATATTTTCATCGTTTTAGCTAATAGTTTGTCTAATTGCTCAGTTTTAATTGCTTGCAAGAATGTTTGAAATGTTGGCCCACGAACATAAGCTCGGCTCGGAGACACTTTCTCCATTCGTTGACAGCAGCGTCGATAACGTTCTGCTCCAGACCAATCCAGACTTCACCAGTCGCTTCTTGAATTCATCAATATTTCTGAATGTTAAGCTTATTTAAATTTAATAGATGTGCTGCTGCACAACAGTCAAACCTTGTTATTGATTGGCTGTTGTTGGCCGGATATCCGGAAAGATGAAATTTTATAAAGTTTTTTGTTGATTTTAATGCATAATTGTCTGTTCTGTTTTTCCCAGGTAGTGCAGAAGCAAAAGTTGGGTGAGGTGGGAAACTGAACATCTATTAGGCCTAAATGGCCAGTTGTGTCATGAATATGTGTACCAAAAATTATTAAAAATGGATAACCCTTCTTCAAGTTATGTTTTAAAAAATTGGTGTGTTTTTTATGCCTCACAGTGTACATCAATAGGCGACGTTAAAAGCCCTGTTACAATGGACGACCAAAATACAGTACCGACAATAGCAATAATCAAAGGCGGCGTGTGTTTAAAAATAGGCGGGGCAGAAAATTGCAATTTTCCGACAGACACTGTAAACTTCGGACAGCTAAGTGCTCAAAATTTCAATTTTGTTTTTGAAATAATTTTTTTTTAATTTGGGAGTTTTGGCCAACAATTCTGCATTTTTTGGCAAACATTTTTGACAAGATTTCCCAACAATTTTTCGACAGCCCAAAATTTAGAGGGAAGGGCGGGGAAGGTATTCTCCTTGTGCATTCTCCCCGGCCACGACGTCACTGGCAATAATTGACAACTTGCAGCAACAAGGATAACAGTGTCAGGTTGTGCAACACGTATTGTAAGCGTAACGAAAGACCGCGAGTGAAATGACGTCACCGACGTCATCGTCGGACACGTCGGTCAGTCAGCAGTAGAGATGGTGTCAGTGCAGTGAAGACGGGTACTTGGAGTCGATGAACTCTCGCCACAGTTCGACACTGATGACCTCGTTGTGACCTCTGTGGTCGACGTAGCTGAAGAACTCGTCCCACAGGCGGGCTGGCTCGACGCCGAAGTATCGCATGTGCTGCGCCGCGGCATGGATCACGTCCAGACTGTCGACCAGACATTCGAACACGTTGAGTTCCTCTAGGGCCGTCAGCGCGTCAGCGTCCAGGAACGGGCGAACGGCGTGGCGCGCCAGCATCGTCTCCGGAGTAGCCGGGTAGTAGACGGCCGCCGCTGGGCAGTTCTTGACCGGCTGCGAGGACGACACGTGGCACCTTAGCACACCGCCGACGGACTTCGAAGCACTGGTGGCGTCAGACTCCTCACAGATCGTGCAGGACGTGGTCGCGGCGGGCCAGTCTGTCGTCGACCTCGCTGCCTGCGGTGCTTCGTCAAGGACGGATGACGTACGAGGCTCACCCGCCGAAGACATCGGCGTCGACGTCGTTCTCGAGATGTTGCCGTCACATTTTTGCGTCGACGCCAATTTTCCGCCGAAAAACTGCCGCAGAAATCGAGGCATTCGTGTTTTCTCTTTATTTCTCAACGTCCGAGACATTTGGCGTTTCGATCGACACGTTACACACGAGAGAACAGTTCTTGCAACAACATGGCAACAGAGCTGATCTGTTTCCACAGTGTTTCTCCTTCAGGGCTTGCGAACTGACGTTGAAACTCAAGCTGCACAGAAAGTACGCCAAAAACTCGAAATGTTCTGCTGACGCCTTAACTGCCAACTTTCCTGCTGTTCACACAAAGCTCATAAACCGGGAGCCTGGTGCGTATTTATAGAGGCATTGAACACTCAACCCGGAGACATTATGTCGCATAAATAACATGATCTGTAAAGGTATATTATGTAGATTGCTTCAGCGTTGACCTTATCGGTACCGTGCAGCGCATCGTGGCTATATAATCTATCTCAGCGTCGGCGGAACACCTCCTAAGCGCATCTAATAGAAAGGTCAATGTTTTATTACAAGCCAAGTAGCCAACTGACCTTTATTAAGCACCTTCCATAACGCTCAAAAATAATCTATTATTTATTTGTGGGACCGGCCTGTGTGTTTTTATGCAGTAGGCCTCGCTGTAGCAGTGATAACTAAACCAATTAGAGATTTTTTTGAGAGTGCGCTATATAAATTTACACTCTATATTCTCACTTGGGGTCTACTTACAATATTTCTCATTCATTGATCTTCGAAATGGTATTTATTTTGCTACTTATTATATCAAAGAAAATCACATATAGGCCTAACGCCTGTGTGGGTCTGGGAGTGTAGCATACTGTAGGCCCTCTCCGTTCCCTGGCCCGAGCGCATAACGCCACTGAACATATAAAATACAAGTGCGTTAGCAAAACACACACTTCGTGTTCGCCCACAAATATGTCTAATCGAAACGAATTTTGACCACATTTAACAATAAACAATTATTCTTCGCTACTAATTGCTGTTTTTACTTAGGCCTATAACAGCACTATCCGTTTGTCAAAACACTCTAAAGGCCTAGATAATTGATTGGGAGAAAAAAACAGAACATCAAAGTCCTGGCCACATCTTCGTTGTTGACCGATTAAAAAAAATTACTGGTCGACTCAGTAGAAAGTTTGCCAGAAAGCAATTCGTAAGCCTACTGGTCATGAAGATCAGATTCCACTGCACTTAGGCCTATGTGTCGGCGTCGCTCGCTACGTATAGCTATAGCCTAAGCTTCTGAAACATAGGCCTATTGGCTGTCAAAAATTGAACCGATCGATCGGAGCACAGCAACGGCAAGCCGTTGCCGACTGTTTGTCGTCTGTCTTTCTGTAGCGGATGTATTGTGTCTAAACGGTATATAGGTCGTAAGAAAAACATTTTTACGAATAACTAGGCATGCAAAATTTCAGCGACCTATAGTGCAAAAGGAACATTTTTAAATTCGGGGTTTAATAGAGAGATAGAAGAAATGTGCGTTTTTCAACGGAAAATTGGCCTGATTTTCTTGTTTTTTTTCGCCGCAATTTAGTTCGCGCGATTTTAAGATGTCTGTTAAATGCTAATAAAGTGAAGTACAGTTGAAGTTGTTGCTTAAATTTAATACACAAAAATATGCGATAAATATTATTGATTACTTGCTTTAGTCATTTTTAGAATATTTTACAAGATAGTATAACGACATGCAGTGCGACAAAAAATTGATAACAGGTGAGAACTAGAATTCCTTGAACTGAAAAGGTAAAAGGAGTGTAAAAATCGGTCAGTATTTAATAAAGTTAAAATGACTGGTGACTGATGAGATACTTTTTTGCATTCATAAAGTTAGGCCTACTGTAAATTAATTTGAAGTTTTTGAGCATGAAGTTGAGAGTTGTAATGGACCGAAATGTTGAAGACCGGAGTGGCCTAGATTTTAGTTCGCACATGTATTTCCGGTCCAGTTTATCACATGTTTTTGTTGATATTGACCTCGAGATAGTTTCAAAACTAGTTTAACAGCATAGCAACAAGTCGTATCCAATGGCGAACCTGTCGCAGGAAGAACAGTTAAAGCTAATAGCTGACTTAGAAATTGAGATGATGGCTGATATGTATAACAGGTATAATTTGGGCTATCATGTGTATACAGGATGTGCCAAAAATGACCCAAATCTCCACCAAATTTGATAATTTTTGGCACACAGGTAGCCAAGACGATAAAATTATGTGAGAATCGGCGCTTATCCAACGACGCTCGTGACATCTGGATGTGCACGCTCGCTTGATTGGTCACGACGTCGGTTAGAGTGCATCAAACCCCCATGATGAAGTTCTGAATTTTGATTCGGCTCTATAACAGCAGTGTTCCACTTTATGAAAAAAAATTTAGGCAAATTTTTCGGAAATTTCTGTAGCCATTTACCGGGTCCACAAGAAATGAAGAAATTAAGTTTTTTTCACACCAGTTTTCCAGCCCTGCCCAAAAAATAAATTCTTGGCTATATCTGTGCCTGTTATGTAAGATTGACGTGATCACGCAGGCCTGCCAAGTCTCCTGCACTGAGTGGGTGACACTTGCAATTTTACCACATCACCCGCACAAAGTCAATTATCTCCCACTGATGATGATTGTCTCCCTCTTTTCTCTCAGTTTGTTTTATTGTTTAAACTGCATTAAATTTAGTCAGTTGATTCTCACGTAAACAATTAAAATTGTTGCCACAAGACGTTTCTAATATAATATGATCTAAAAACAATTTTATAAGCCTGTAGAGCCATTGTCACAAAGTTCAGTGTGATTCAGAAGTGGGCCAAAATGCACCAAATTTGACCATGGCAGGGACTTCACCCCAGACTCCTTAGGAATTACAACGCAGCACAAGTGTAAGGGTTTTACTTCTAAGGCAAGAAAGGTAAGGGCAAGGGAAGGGAAAAGGAAGAAAAAAGACAGGGGAAGGAAGAGGAAGAAAGAGAATGAAAGAAGAGAAAGAGGGGAGAGAAAGGAGGTGATTATAAGTTATCACTCGCATTGGCGGTATCAGGGTCTTGGGCCTCTTGAAATGCCAGAAGCAAATAGGTCCTTTTATAAATAACAGCATTTGGCCTAATTTGGTTTTAATTCGGCCCCTATTTGGATTACAATTGCTTATAGGCTAAAATTCTGGTTACCTTTCCTGTTGTGCAACATACAGCATTAAAGCCCGTAAGGATTTACAGTTTATTACATTCGTGATTTTTTAACCGTTTGATATTTTTGCATAAAATGCTATAATTTCAATTTGTGTCAGCTACAGTACTTAATGACATACTGTGCATTTGATTGTAGAATGTCTGCTGCTTGCCAGAAGAAATGTGTGCCTCCAAAGTACAAAGAATCCGAACTAAGCAAAGGTGAAGCTGTGTGTCTGGACCGATGTGTTGCCAAATATCTCGAGATACATGATCGGATTGGCAAGAAATTGACATCGATAACAATGGCTGACCAGGAAGCTGCTCAGAAACTGCAGGCTGCACAGATGGCAGCATCAAAACCTAAATAGCACAAATGAAAGCTTGTAGAATTACCATACTGGTTGTTTATATTGGAGTGCATGGTAATGGCAGAAATGCATCTGTTCTCAAGGTTGCAATACTGATGCTGTTGGTTATTGAATTCTGTACTGAATAGATGCATCAGACTGCTTCAGGAGCAAATGCCAGTTATTTCATGCTATTTAGGATTTTACTGGATTCAATATGTTAGTTATGTTGACAAGTTTCATTCAAGTTTCATTGGGTGAGGTCTAGTTTTGCTAAGACTTTAGTCTGAGACTAAAATCTTAGACCAAAGTCAAGACCCAACTTGATTTGACTTTGGTGACCTGACTTTGGTCTAAGCCCAAAGTCAAGACCAAAGTCAAGACCGAAATTAAAATTAAATCAGCTGGCAATTTTTAATGTCAAAACAATACAATTAGGGTTTAGCTTGACCAAACGGACGTCCTAGTTCGTTAATTGAGCAAAATATTTACTTTTTGACCAGTAAAATAATGTGTGACGTCCGGTAACTAATAGGCCTTTTGTTACTTATTGTCTACCAGCGTTAACTACGCAAACGACACTAGCGTAAATAATGACGTCATCGCTGGCACACATATTGCACAAAATTCCTTTTATATCCATAGAATAGCCATATAGGCAAACAAAGTAATATTGTACACATCACCCAATTAATATAGGTCTGGAAAACACTTGTATAATGTTGATTTAACTAATTGTGTCATTGCAGTAATTCCATGTTGCATAAAAAGATGGACGATTACAAACGAAAGTCAAGACCAAAGTCAAGACTAAAGTCAAGCCCAGCTCGTAGATAAGCCCAAAGTCAAGACCAAAGTCAAGACTTTAGTCTTAGACTAAAGTCTTAGCGAAACTCGACCTCACCCATTGTATACATATTTAGGTGATTTACTGTTACTTAACTGTAGCGGAATGGTTTTGCTTGAATTTTACCAGCTCTATCTGTAGTATGTTTTTCAAAAACTGACACACAACAGTGTTCCATCATTAGCTCCATGAGCACTAAGAATTTTGAGGCTAACATGTTTATGTTGCACCATCAACACTCTACATACTTGTATTTTAGCTTTGTTCGTGGCCATTGTTGCCATCTGTGCTGATTTTCAGCACCATTAATGTCTGTCATAAAATCACCTTTGTGTCCGTGTGTCCTACATTTCTTAAGCTATCTTCCTTCCACCTTTTCTTTCCCTTCCCGTTTCCCTTCCCCTTCTCCTTCCCCTTTTCCTTCCCCTTTCCTTTTCCCTTTTCCATTTTCTTTTTCCATCCCATTTTCCTTCCCCTTTTCCTTTCCCTTTCTTTTCCCCTTCCCCTTTTTCCCTTTCTCTTTCCAATTCCCTTCCTTTTACCTTCCATTCCTTTTCTCCTTCCCCTTTCCCTTCCTTTTTCTTTTTTACTTTTCCTTCCCTTCCCCTTCCGCTTTCTCCTTCCATTCTTCCATCTTTCTTTCTGTGTCCAGGTCCGTGCATCCGATATTTGAGGCGCCATATCTCCATAATGGTGCAAGATAGACACGTGGGCACTATGGACCACCCATAGGAACTCGGCCCCCGGGAGTTGAATGGCCGCGTGACCGATGACGTCACGTGCCCCCAAAAGGTCAAAGGCGTGCCACCATTATCTTTGAGGCGCCATATCTCCATAACGGTGCAAGATAAACGCATGGTGACGATGGACCATTTATAGTGAATTGAATGGTCTCGTGACTGACAGTGTGCATTGTTTAGTTAAAATAATAGAGAAGGATGAAATGATCATTGCTGCTGTACAATTTGAAATTGAACTGTTTGATTTTTTCTACCAGTCTAAACAGCTCACTGATTATATTTATACTGACATATACTGTAAACTATCAAAATGCATTGGACAAACTCCGTGTTCGTATGAACATTATCTTGTATGTCAATAAGAAATGGCTGCTAGAATATACTTTTTTTATCTGAAGTATGGCTAGAAAATAAGCAAGTGTTTGGATCCTAAAATAGTGATAATTGGATCACTGAAGTGGTGTACTTTTTGCAGAGCTTCCAAGAACACTGTTGAATATCTTGAAATACATTTTCCAGTAGAAAGGGCTGTTTTGATTTTTCACGTGTATTGCAGACATGCATGGGCAAGACTGGAACATTTGACAAGCATTCTATATCTCTTCAGTGATCAGAATTTATCATTCAAACAATAACTATTTAAATTGCTAGTCACTTCTCAATGATGTTTCAAGTGCTCTGGATGACAAAAACAAAATCTAACTCAGCACTTCATAAATTAAAAATGTATGGTGACATTAGTGCCGTAAAGATTTTGGCTTTAAAATTTTTACTGATAATGTTAATAGCGATCAAATGTTGTTGGGATCAATTTTTGGGAAACTCAGTACAGTATGTGATTTACACAGACTGCTTTGTTTTATAATTTCTGAAATGTTCTGTGAATTTGTTGGCTTCACTTAACTAAGACTTCTCATAATCTTGATCCAGTGTTCCTGTGGTTTATACTGCATTAGGAGCAACATGTGCACAAATTTAGTGTACATACGATCTTGCTGTTGCAAACTTGAAATACTGAGTACACCTCTGGACCTTATTGAAAGCTATTATTACCTGGCTTGCAGGTTAAATGCAAATATCCAACTTTTGGAGATAATTACCTTGGAATTGTTCTTTACTGGGTAGCTGAGCTTCTTGTTTTTGTTTGTAGCTATCTGTACACTACTTGTAATTGTTATGACAACTCACTGACATCTGTGTTGGTTTTGAGATGGTATAGGCCTTGATCAACACTTTAAACTGGTTTTTCTTTGTTATTTTTGGTGTTTAACAGTATTTTCCACTGGTGGTCTAGCTCAAACTTATAGAATAATCCAAAACTTGTGCATTGGTTGGACAGCCACCAGTGATATTTGACTTCTCAGAATTATTTGATTTTGACTTACGAAGAGAACAAAAACTAGCAACATTTATAAATACATGTATACATTTTAGTTTTAGTGTTAATTAGTGTTTTCAGCAGTCAAGTTTATGTTATAATTATAGTTGTATTTAGCTGAAATGTTAGTTTTATTTTTTTAGTTTTTAATAATAATTTGCTTTTTACGTAATATACTTTTAGTTTAATATTAAGTCACTAATATTTAAATTCAATACATGGCTGCATTTCATACAATGTATGAATACAATTTTGACAACGTGACATCACAGTAATGTTTATCATCTTTTGTCAGTCATTTTATACATCCTGTTGTTATAACTACTATTTGGTCTCTACTTTCTTTTCTGTTTCTCCCATATTGTCTTTAGTTAACTTTTTTATTTCTTCTCAAAAAGTACTGCCATTGATATTTTGTTGTGTTGTACTGTTTACATGTATGTTTGTTGTGTGCATAAGTTTTAATAAATAAATCAATAATAAAGAATTAGGTCATCATCCAGTGACTAGTACATCATGGCTAGTTTAACCGTGCTTGTGGAGAGATTGTCATCAGTTTGCATACAGTTGATTTTACAATTTTCAATTTTATGCAATAGTGGCACCTTAAGCAAGTCTACATGTCAATCAACACAGTGAGTGATGTTGTGTTAGTGCAGAACTAAGTGCATTTTTAGAATAAATGTATTAGCTCAGGCTTAAACTGCGTTTCAGTTGCTTCAAAGCCTAATGCACTGGAGAAGTCAAAGTTAGAGTCAAACTGGCTAAAGTTTATTTGACTTTGACTTTTATAGGCCTACATGAAAATCATTTGACTTAAAATACATTTTAAGTCATTTTATTCCTTTTTGACTGAAAATTCATTCATTTGACATTGACTTTTTTATAGCTAGAATACCAGCTTAGTCAGTGTTGTTGAGTGCCATCAAAAATAACATTATTTACATTTTTCCAGTCACTCAGTTTTTAACGGTCATACCAGTAATGAGTATTAACATTTCATATTAGATGCGTCTGATGCTTGATTTGTGGATTTTAACTGACAGCCTTGCCTCTCCTCTTGTCACACTTTGTCACATCGCCTAATTAGTGACGCCACTTTACTGTGTAAAATATTAACACACTCTTTGCATGGTGCATGATGTACAATGGGCATATACTCTAAGCCATCTCTGTCTCTCGACTGATGAATATTCCACAAGGTCCGGTCCAACTGGTCTTCAATAAATGCAGTGTGGTTGGGCCCCGCTGTGGTTAGAAACTTTGTTTCCCAGACCCGTTGTAGTTGCAGGCCCGTCGAGAGGGTGGGTAGGGGGATAAATTACTCTGGGCCCCGCGACGTCTGAGGCCTCGCCGTCGCTCAAAAATATAAAATACAGGGTGGTCCAAACAAATGTCCCAACTTGTTTTTGTCAGAACTTCGTCAAATCTCCATCAAAGTTGCTAGTTTTTGCATACATATGGCTAACACGATAGAATTGTGAGATACACTTATTTTCCACCTCACTTAATTTATGTGAACGCACTACCGTGTAAAACGCAGATGCTCCAAATTGTTACACCGTCATAATAATCAGATCATAATGTTGTTTAAAATCTACTTGAAACTGTAATATTGAATAGAGAACACCAGACTCCTGCATAGGCCTAGGGGCCTACTACGTATAGGTTTCAACACGGTCTATAGTTTACTATGCGAGAGAAACCAGGCATAATACACTGTAGACTATATTGAAACATACTTATTTCATGGCAGTGATCGACGGCGTGTTCTGCCTGAGAATGTGTGCCCGACCTAGTTGACATTTTAGCTGTTTCACGTTTAATCTAAAATACAGTTTACAGAGAAAAAACTAAAATCATACATCCTTGGGGGTCCGTAGACCCCCCAGTCTCCCCTAAATGACGCCCCTGATTACGTGGTGATTATCAGTATCAGATTGCTCACCTTTTCATTATCAGTTTGACAGAGGTCACCACGTGATTTAATAATTTTGTGGTATTAAATATTTTGCGCTAAAAATAGCAGACAACAAAAACAGGTGACTGATGAGCTCAAATCACGTCTAATTAATTTATAAATGAGTGCTGTGCAGTTTGATCAGTTGATCGTTAATGTCGCTATCAGCAGTGTCGCATCTAAGCCATGTACACTTTGGGCATAAATTATGATAATTTGGAAGCAAGTTGTTACACAAACTTATAATTCTGCTCAGTTTATCACATTTTAGTTTATTTTGTGCTTAATTAAGTCGTTAGAACTTTACTGGCATAACAACTTAGCATTGTGCAACATAGCCGGATCCATGAGTTGAAGTTGGGTGGCAAGGTGGAGCGCCGCAAGGTGGAGCGCCGAAGGTGCGAGCCGAGTCGAGGCGCCGAAGGCGCCAAGGGGGGTGAGGTGTGGGGAGGGGGTGTCCCCTCCACACAGGGAGAAGGGTCTGCGGAGGAGGCAGTGTCCCCTTTCCAAAATTTTTTTGAGATTTTGGGGTCAATCAAAATGGCGTATTTTCGTGGACTCTTGGAGTCTTGGTGCTAAATTTCGTTTTTTTTTCTATGACCAAAACAGCATAGAAATACACCAGGAATACAAGGACTGCCATGAAGATTGACTTGCATGCGATTGAGGGCGTTACTCAGGGGTGTCTATCCTTCTAACTCTTTGTAACAATTTTTTCTCTTAACTCAAGGTGAGGCGCTGCAGGCGTCGACGGGGTGGAGAATGCGGAGAGGGTATATCCCCTCTCTAGCTGACTAGAGGTCTGGTTGAGCGTCGTGAGTTCTTCCAGCAGGATTCAGGGCAGAACCTCGGCGAAAAACGAATTTGGTGCATTCTGAGCATCACAGAACACTTCTGCTTGCAAGATATCGTAAATAATATATCAGAAATGCAAAACATTTATAATATTCAAACTTTCCCCTCGATTTTCTAAAAAAAAACCTCCCCTCTGTCTTTTTTTCTTGTAGCATTTGCATTAGTGTTTGCAATCCCGGGATCCCGGCCGTTTTCGCCGATCCCGAATCCCGGGATTGGGCGCGTCTCAATCCCGGGATTACGCGATTACAAAAATTCGTCAAACAGTGTATTTTTTGAGTGTCAAATGACACAAATAACAATTCTGGCTCTTTAATGAATAAAATATTTGATGCGCGTTTGAGTTCTACTCCTTCTGTGCGCTGTAATTTGTGTTTTTACAGTCATATTCACTCCCTACACTTGCGATACCTTCTGTACGGTCGGCCTACTACATCCTCATGCATGGAATAAGTCTGCTATGGATAACAAAACAACGACCATTTTGCAAGCCTAATCCCGAAACGGCATCCTAGGATTACAAATTTCTCAATCCTGGAACGTAGCCAGAAATTGGAGACACATGAGGCAAACTAGCCCCCAGGGGCCAAAAATTGAGGCCAAAAGCCGAGAACAAAGGTGAACTTCTTGGGTATAGGGCCGGTCGCCAGGGCGCAGGCTCGGAAGCAAACGCTCTTTGGGGCATGAAAACCTTTTAAAATGCATATACTGAGTATAAATTTAATTAGTTTTGCTGCATAAATTTGTAACGCATTGCATATGCAAGACAAAAAGGGGCGACTTTGGCATCTTGGAGGCATAGCCCCTTTGGCCCCCTAAATCCGCCTATGTTGTGCAACAATTTGGAGCATCTGCGTTTTACACGGTAGTGCGTTGACATAAATCAGATGAAATGGACAGTGAGTACCTCACATAATTCTATCGTTTTTGCCATCTGTGTGCCAAAAATTATCAAATTTGGTTGAGATTTCACGAAGTTCTGACAAAAACAAGTTCGGACATTTTTTGGACCAACCTGTACACCAGAATGCGTCATTTAAAAAAAAAACAAAATTTTTTTCTTCAGAATGGCCCCGCAACAATGTTTCCCTGGGCCCCTTGTGATTTTCGACGGGCATAGTTGTAACCTCCACACACTAACGACGGCACAGCTTTCCTTTTCCCCCATCGTGAAAAATTTCCCGTGGGTTTTTATGAATTTATAATATCTAGGGTGAGCACTGACTTACGCGTCTGCGCTAAACTGCTATTACTGCAACAGTCGTCTGATCTTCAAGTTCGTCGGGCAGAATTTCATGATAATGCGGTTCCATTAATTCGTCAATCGTGTCATAGTGGTCATTAATAATTAGTTCAAGGTATGTGCGTTCTTCCGCAGTGACGGCGGTCCGATTAACGTGTTCTAATTCCTGTGCTCTGGTGGGTTCCACTTGCGGAGAACCGTCGGAATTCTCTACAAACAACATTGGCATATAGGCTTATTACATTGCATACTAATTGTAATTTGCCATAAGTGATGGAACATTATACCGTTATTTAAACAGAGCAGCGTTTAAAACAAAATTTATAAAAGGCTACAGAGGGAAAATTAATTAGACCTAATGGTGTACAAACGTTGGGCAGGGCTCCAGCAGTTGCGTAGCCATAAATTTTAATTGGGGGGCTCGTTTCCCTTCCCTTTCTTTCCCCAATTTGTCCGTCTTCTCCCTGTCCCTTCCCCTTTTACTTTTCCCTTCCTTTCTCCTCCCCTTTTCCCTTCCCTCCTCTCCCTTAGAAGCAGAACCCTCAAAATTCAGCTAGGGGGTGTGGAGGAGCGCTGTGAGCTCCCCCCAAGCCGGGTCTGTGGCGGAGCCCCAGCCGAAATCGAAAATGGTGCATTTTAGCTTTAAAAATGAGATCTGGTGGCAACGATTTTTATTATTTTAAACTGATCAAATGGGCCAATTTCGTGCAGTTTAAACGTATGCTTGTTTTGTCTGGAGGATTGGGGGCCTGGGCCTCCCTTGGCTACGCTACTGGCTCCCAGCACGCGTCCCTACACGTCTTCGCCACCAAGGCATGTCTAAAGGCGTGTACAGAGAGACGTAAGTGAACTGAACTGAGCTCACATGTTTTAGTTTTTGACGAACTGGCAGTGCAATTTTTTACATGTAAACTAGGTGGGCAAAAGCCAACCCACTCGGGCAAATCGACCACCCACTCCAGAAATTTTGCCCAAATGGGTTAATCCATTATTTTCGTTATGCTGTGGTCGGTAGAAGTATATAAGTCTGGTTATTTATAGTACATTAAAAATATTTCCTCATTATCGTCATGAGTCTAGTTGGTAACATGATACGATAGGCCTACCCAATAAACTTACCCCCTGCAGCAATGTCAAATTTCCAAAATTTTTCCGGAAGTGACATATCGGATCTCGATGGAAAGAGGAGCAGAAAGGGGAAAGGGGAAGAAAGCAAAAATGAAAATAAAGGATAGGGAAAGAAAGATGAGCAATCGGGGTTGGGTCGATAAATCAGCTACCGAAAGAAAACTCAAACCATGCGCACATATGCTTACAGTTGGAACATGGAATGTGCGCACCATGTGGGCACCAGGCAAACTTGAAC
>Ga0056128_1000913_pt1 | contig 30359 bp, 19 predicted proteins | sample WorMetLIZISLAND2_FD_71113 | JGI IMG/M metagenome (GOLD analysis project Ga0056128, IMG submission 71113) | Marine gutless worms symbiont microbial communities from Max Planck institute for Marine Microbiology, Germany - Olavius geniculatus... ... | reverse complement strand
TTAAAAATTCAAACATCACCATTACACAATGTCAGAAGAACTTTGCTGACTGTGTAATGGTAAAGTTTGAATTTGTAAATTGTGATTTGTGCTGTTTTATATCTACAACCACGATGTCACTCTTACACTGTATATAAACTTAACAGTTTTTTACATAAATTTCTACGAATAATTGGCATTAATTACGTCGACTGTGTGTTGAATAAATTACTTCTTCACAGGTTCTGACGGCTAATATAACGATCGAAATTCGTTAAACCCGGGTTCCAGGCGTGGGTTGATAAATGTGCGGGTTACCCGGGCGGGGTCCCGTAAACCCGAGCTTGGATTCGTGGTTTGATTTTGATAGTCCACGTTGTTTTGCATTTGCTGTTTTCAGCTGACGATGAACGATTTTAGCGTACATCGGATAATTGGTCGAGGCGGCTTCGGCGAAGTTTACGGCTGTCGAAAAGCGGACACCGGAAAAATGTGAGAGTCTTTTTGATATTCTCATGCTGCCGTCCAGTACGCCGCATTAGGCGTATTTTCCGTCCGTCTGCAGTCTGCACTGTCCGACTGTCTGCTACGGACTTCTATAACTGGAAAACAATAAGGTCAAAAAAAACGAAATTGGTGTAAACGTTTTCAAGGGCAGGAGTAATCGAGTTGCCGTTTTTCATGTCAAATGACACATGTCTCGCGTAGAATGCGTGCTGCATCCGCGACAGCAAGAAACCACTAAATTTCAATGATGGCGTTTCCGTTGCTGCCTTATTATTATTATTGTTATTATTATTATACGTTTGACGAATGTGTCTGATGATGACTATGCTTATGACGGGGAATTCGATGTCAGTGCGGACGGTTGCATGTTATGTCAGCACTTGGCGCAGTGATTTGTCAGAAAATATTTGACTCGTCGTAGAAATGATTCGATGGTGATCATAAATTTTACGAGTGTTAATGCTAATGTTAGTATTGACACTAACAGTAATAGTACCGTATCGGTATTATGATGTCTATGACATCTATTCGGTGATTGGCTGGGCGTGCAGGTATGCAATGAAATGTCTGGACAAGAAGCGGATTAAGATGAAGGGCGGCGAAACGCTGGCGCTCAACGAACGTATTATGCTATCACTTGTCAGCCACGGGGTAAACAACAGTTGTTCTCTTCGCATCGCTACTTACTTGTTCTGACAGACTTTTTATGATGCGATATGATATAGTGAACGAGTTGCAGCAGAGAAACTGGCTAGGGAAACTATCAGTTTAATCTAGCACGTAAACTGAAAGAACTGCGATTGTTTTGAACGGAACTGAAACGAGGGAAATGGAAATAGTCAGTTGTAGTGCTGTGTGAAATCAACAAAAAATAGTAACAGACAGTTATGGAAGAGATAGAAGCCTGGGATCAGAAAACTTAAGCAAGAAATTTGAGCTAATTTTCACGAGACGCGCGAAAGCCTATGGCAGTTCCTGTTCGCAAATTGCCTTAGTCCATCTTTAGCCATTTCGTCGCAATTTACGCGCTCGTACTCTTGAAGTGCGCGGTGCAGCCAAAAATTGCAAAAAAAAACAATGAAACTCGTTATTTTTAGAATTCAGGGTCTTTTAAAGTCATGGATGTTGATACAACTAAAAAGCTCGTCACTAGGGCTTGTTGTGATAGGCAGCATGCCCATGCCAATCTGCAACCGTTTTCACGAAAGACTGGCCAACAACGGTAAAATAACGACTTTTAGGGGTTACCGTTCTTTGATACCTTCGTGCGCAAGTTTCCTTGAACCTAGAAGGTCGAGACTTCGACTGTTGAAATCTACGTTCGATGCTGAAAATTTCATACGCAGCTTGTCTTGATCTATCGGTAGTGAATTCGGTGTAATTCGCTTTTGAAATGTGTCTCGCAGTCCAAGATCGCCAAAAAATCTATAAAACCTTTATTTTGGCGTTCAGTGTCATCCAAGGTCATTGAATTCGGTGGCAATCGAGAGCCAGTGTACGACTTCCTATTAGTGATTAATAGTAATCTAGGCCCTATCTTGCACCGTTATTGAGATACAGCGACTTATTGGCTAAAAATCGCAAATTTTTCTTACCCCTCTTTCTTTAGCGCCCTCGTTCGGGGTAACTCCCTCCGAATTTATGGAAAAGTTTTACGGTTCCAAAACCTAGAGTCTTCCGGGTAGCCGACCGTGAAAATTTGGCGATCTTAGCTTGCACCGTTTTTGACTGCCCGTGTGTCGGACGGACGGACAGACAGAATTGCGGTGGCTAAGACGCGCTAAAGCTACCGTAGCTGCTTTCGCGCGTAAAAAGGAAGAGAACAATGTAATACTGCTAACAATGAGCACAGTTTGCTGAATGTCGATATCATTGTACAGCCTACTATGTCTGTCACACGGGTGAATCAAACAAAAACGGTGCAAGCTAGGATCACCAAATTTTCACCGTCGGCTGCCTGGAAGACTTTAGTTTCAGGATCAGTAAAGCTTTTTCATTAATTCGAAAGAGGTCATCCACCCTGAGCAGGGGCGCTAAATGAGAGGGGGTGGGAAAATGTGCTATTTTAGCCAATAAGTCGCCATATCTCAGAAACGGTGCCTATGTTACTATTAATCACTTATAGGAAGTTGTACACTGCCTTTCGATTGACACCAAAATCAATGACCTTCGATGACCTTGAACGCCAAAATAGGGATTGTTATGGATTTTTTTGGCGATTTCAGGCTGCCTACACATTTTAAAAGCGAATTGTGCCGAAATCACTACAGATAGACCAGTACAAACTGCGTATGAAATTTTCGACACTAAACGTGGATATAAACGGTCCAAATCTCGACTCTGTAGCTTCAAAGTGGCCTGCACACGAGGGCATCAAAGATGGGCGCGCGTTCCGTTCCCGTTTGCGTTAGCTGGGCTTCCTTGTTTGCACTCAGTGATGTTTTCAAGGACTTGTTATCAAGGCCAAGCTGCTGCATCGAGACGCTTCGATGACGAAGCCAAGTTGTCGAGGACACATCACTGGTTCCACTGTACAGTGCTGTCATGCGTGGCAGTTTCTAGTCCCGTCCTACCTTCGTAGCAAGCGTTCTGTCTATGATTGTGAGTGAAAAACTATTTTGAATCAGTGCCGACATATTCTGCAGCCTTATAGCGATCCTTATTGTCAGACAGCATGTCTGCATGTGTGTGTCTGTGCAGAAGGAGGGCTGTCCGTTCATCGTATGCATGACGTACGCATTTCAAACGCCTGACAAGCTGTGCTTTATTCTCGACCTGATGAACGGCGGTGATCTGCACTACCATCTGTCACAGCACGGAGTCTTTTCAGAGACTGAGGTCCGCTTCTACTGCGCCGAGATCATACTCGGTCTTGAACACATGCACAGCAGATTCGTCGTCTACCGAGATCTCAAGGTATCTATTTCTCAGTAGTGTATTGGTATTTTTTTGTTTGGGGGAACGCCTCCCATTGCTTCCCCTTTCTCTCGATGGACGTAGGCCCTCTTTAGTCCAGCTATAGGGTGCGAGGGAGCGCTGTAAGCTCTCCCAGACAAGACAGACACACAAACGGACAGACGCCTCGACGATAGCTAAGACGCGCTTAACACAACATGCTGTCTCGCACAAAAGTGGTCCTACCAGATGTCGGTTTTTAAGGATACAGCACATCAAATTTGATTTCCGTTCGGGCTTCGCGCGATATCCCGCTGCGGGAGCTTACATCGTTTCCCCATGGTCTCCTGTATTTATGGTCACCTTGAGGGGCCTTACTTCTAAGGAGAGGGGCCAGGGAAGTGCAGTGGGAAGCGATGGGAAAAGGCAGGGAGACGAGGGGAGGAAAGGGGAAGAAAGAGGGAAGGGGAAGGGAAAAGTAGAGTTTCCCCATTTCTTCAATTCTACTATGATTTTGGTTAAAACTCCGAATCAGTCAATGCAGTTCACAAGCGTATCTGTTCAGATTGTGTTGAAAGCTGCAGTAGCCCAGAATTTAGTGATGCTCCGTGGTCTGATTTTCAGCCGGCGAATATTTTACTCGATGAAAACGGTCACGTACGAATATCGGATCTCGGTTTGGCGTGCGACTTTTCGAAGAAGAAGCCTCACGCCAGCGTGTAAGTGAGGCATCTATCACGTTCATAGCCTACTTTTTTATCATTCATCATCATCATCATTGTTTATTTGAACAGTATAATAAATAGTAACAGCACAACCACAATGGCAAGATGTTCTGGCAGACAATTTGCTCCAACAACTACTCATAAAACCTAAAGAAACCTGCCGATACTGATAAAACAAGAGCGCCACACTGTCGCAGCGAATAAACTGTGCGTTGCGTTTATTCATGTTTGCAGTCATGCTTTTTTTGGGGCTGACTTTGCAAATTAGGCTGATTATTAAATTAGTAACAGAATTAAGCCGCGATGACAGTGATGTTGCTGAGAGAGTTGCGAAAAGCGTTCAAAGCTGTGAGAGAGTATACAAGATGTGAAGCAGTTAATCTTCTTAGTTTCTTGGAATACTCAGGTTTGCTGTCAACTCATCTCAGCCTACGGGGTAGATGAATCGAGCACTGGCACCTGTCTGCTGGAGCTAAAGCTTCTGTCCAGTGGCAGGTAACACTGTTGACGCTCTGTAGCTTTGCGATGGCACATTTAATAAAGAACTAAAACTGAAACGGTGTAGTTGTGCTGCTATTAGTTGGACATTTTGAGTTTTTAGTATTCACATTAAAGAGAGATTTTCAAAGCCCATTTTTGACATGCTGCAGCGGTACGCACGGTTACATGGCGCCTGAGGTGTTGTCAAAAGGCACTGCATACGACTCGAGCGCTGATTGGTTCTCGTTTGGATGCATGATATACAAGTTACTCAAAGGGTGCGTTGTGTTTCTTTATTTTGAATGAGAATATGGCATTGAAAACGCTCTACAATAGTCTATCTTTGAAAACTGCGCGCTTTCGACTGGTCAGCAATCAGCGACCTTGAATGACCTTGAACAGCCATTACTTACTTTGTTTAAAATGCCCGTGTTTTGTATAAGACGTCATGAAAACGTGAATGAAGATATACCTTTGCTCTCAGTGGCAAGAGGCAGTTAACGAAAAGGCTCAAGTTTTTGTTTGCTGGTTTGTGTTATCCAATGAACTTAAAAGTGAAGTGGCCCGTGTACTTGCTAAAGTGCTGCTTACACTAGTTAGGCCTATACCAATGTTAAGTTAGATGAACTTGTCATGTTTTCAAGGTCGTGGGGTTAAAGCCAAGGTTACGTAAGGTCAAATATTAGAGTGGTTTGTGTTTCTGTGGTCGGTGGATGCATCCGTATCAACGATTTTACGTATACTGATCCATAGTTCATGTTGCTGTGTTGTCCTCTGTCAACTCAGCCTGGCCGTTCCTCTGCGGGTGAGTGCATTGAGCACCAGCAAAAATCGGGGCGTAAACAGGCACACCGCGCGATGCATTAGCCCCATATTCATGGTCTCGTGGTGTAAACTGGTGTCTCTCTAGTGGCTAAGGAAATAAAGATCAGCGCCGCCCTGTAGATTTTGCGGCTCAGGAAGGACTTAACATCTTTTTAATCAAATTTTTAGCTTGGATTGTTTGGAAACTTGGAAAATACTCATGAATGGCCAGAATGTGGGTCGGGTCGTGACCGTTACTCATAAGACTTGTGTCAGTTAATAAAGTCATGTGACGCATATTTTTGTTCATTCATGTCAACAGCCACAGCCCGTTCCGACAACATAAAACGAAGGACAAGTCGGAGATTGACAACATGACGTTAAATATGGTGCGTGATTGATCGCTTTTGAACATTTTATTCCCTAATAAGTAAGTGAATATACACGGCGGTTTCATGAAAAAGGACCCCTTATTATTTTGTTCAAATATTTCGAATTAGTATTTCTTCAGCTACAACCAGTAAAAATTTCATGTAAATTGCTCATAATTTGAGCAAATTATGGGAAAAAACAAAAAGGGGTCTTTTTTATGAAACACCGTGTAAATAAATGATTTATGTAGGTAGGACACAAACAGTAAATACCTGAGATGTTAAAAACATTAATTTGCAAATAAATAACATAAAGAACATGTTATTTTCACTTATAAAAAACGTGAAAAAATGTACATAAAAACATTTAACTACATTTAGCACAGTAACATGTTAAAAACAAAAACCTACCATTTGTGAGGACTAAAGACCGGTATGTACTGAATGTAACCGTGATTATGGTACAGATCGAAAACAGGGCTAAAGGCAATTTGCCAATAAGAAATGCATCATATTTGTAATTGTGTACGTTTATGTTTTAATAAGAACAAAAACACAACATTAAAAATAGGACAAAAAAAAACAAAAAAATAAGCAAAAAAACATTTTAAAACATGTTTTTAAACTTTTTAATAAAAAACATAAAAATATTTTTTTTACATCTATGGTAAATACAATAAAACGCAGCGCTCTGTACTGCAGTGTTCCAGCTTTTCTGTAGCTCCACATATGTTGCGTTATGTTGCCGTGTCGTCGTTGACGACGTTGACAGCCATGCACGCTGCCAGAGCATCCTGTCCTCTGAAGCGCTAATGAGCTATGCTGGGATCACGGAAGCTATCCTTCACGATGCACACAAGTATCCATGTACTTCAGTCTCTGATGCGCCCTGCTCTCTTTTCCTTTACAGGGTGGTCCAAAAAAACGGATACCCAGTTTTATTTTTGGGATGACTTCGGTAATTCAGCACCGATTTTAACCATGCTTTCACTGTTACAAGCAGACATTTATGGCGCGTAAACGTGAAGCTTTTCCACCCACCGCACCTTTATTGTGTGACCACATTACCTAGCAAAACAAACACTGTACAGGTGGACACTGCTGCAGGATGGAGCGCCAGCGCACACCGCCCGGACCACGATGGACTATCTGAAAAAAAGCACATCAACTTCATTGAATCTCACATGTGGCCTCCAAATAACCCTGATCTTAATCCCGTGGATTATGCTATTTGGGGTGCTCTTCAGCAACGAGTCTACCACCAACGACAGTTTAAGACGGTGGAAGAACTGAAGCGAGCGATAGTCACCGAGTGGCAAAAACTCTCACAGCGTTTCATTGATAACAGTATCAATAAATGGCGTCGACGTCTTGAAGCTGTTGTCAAGAATGGCGGCGGACACATCGAGCACTGCAACTTAGCTTGAGCAGCCACACATCATTTTAATACTATCGACAGATAAGTTTAGTCAATAAAACAAAACCCTGAACACCGATATTAGCAGTTGTGTTTGTTTTGCTAGGTAATGTGGTCACACAATAAAGGTGCGGTGGGCAAAAGAACTTCGCTTTACGCGCCATAAATTTCTGCTTGTAAAAGTGAAAGAATGGTTAAAATCGGTGCTGAATTACCGAAATTATCTCAAAAATAAAACTGGGTATTCGTTTTTTAGACCACCCTGTATCTTTCCTGCATTTAGCGCTTTATACAACTGCGCGAAAGTCTACCGCAAATCCACAACAAGACTAGTACGGCACAAGTCCACAATGAGACAAAAGCTGACAACAAAACCACAACACAAAGACTCAATTGTCATGTGAAGATGTAGTACGTAGCTTGCCGTAGGACTTGTCGTGCCGTGCGACTTGTCGTCGTGCATGAGGTCGAGGTAGTGGAACGTGTGCATTGCTCCGTATGTCTGCAGGAGATCGATCTTCCGGACTCTTTGTCCAGTGAGATGAGAACGTTGCTGGAAGGCTTGCTACAGCGAGAGGTCTGCAACAGAATGGGCTGCCGCGGCAACGGGTCAGTTTTCCTACTTACTGCTTATTAACGGAGCTGATAAACGGTTAAAATGTTGGATAGAACTTAACAGTTTATTTATTTCACAGCTCTAGACAGATGGCCGCACTATATGTTTGCCCTGTGCCGACATATTTTTAGGAGGAATCGCTTCTTGCAGTGCAATCGTTTCCGCGTATCGCTACACGTTTTTTCGTAGCGTGCTCTGTCCTCTGTCCCATTCGTCCACCCCGTCGACGAATAAACTTGTGTTACATGAGGGTCTGTGACTCTTCAAAACGGAAGATTTGGGGGTTAAGCCCCCCTCCCTCCCAGCCAAAACATGCAGTTGCAAATTGTAGCCAAACCGTCAGTCTTGTGCATGCCACCCGCCACCTGTCGAATACAAACAAGGAGCGATTCCACTTTTTGCCAAATTATTTTTTACTTGTTCTGCTTGTAGACCATTCACTTGCTAATGCTATAGTTGCGGTCTCAAACAGACCGAAAAATCAGTTTTTTCACCGGCGAAAGCGGTCTGGTGGTATATGGAGTAAAAAGTATTCTTCTGTGTGGACAGGGCGCAGGAACTGAAGGACCACCCGTACTTTGACGGTATTGACTGGCAACAGGTTTACCTACAGAAGTACCCGCCGCCATTGATACCGCCACGAGGCGAGGTGAACGCCGCCGACGCCTTCGACATCGGCTCGTTCGACGAGGAAGACACAAAAGGCATCAAGGTGCGCTTTTGTAGCTTTATTCTGCTATAAAAGTAGCTGTAAAGAAAGCTTAACTAAATACAACTAATGAATATAGAAAACGCCGCAAGAAATCACGATGTAAATGTCACAGCAACGTCATATCGTTCAAATCTTTCTGGGCAGTTTTAAAAGCAGACCACACAGAGAGTTTTTACTGGCGCACGCTCCACTAGCTTCGATCTGTTGCTAATCTGTTGTGAACATGATGTACACTGTGTCTAAAAAACATCCCCGACATTTTTGACTGTAACTTGAAAAACAATTATCAGATTTTGATAGTTTTTTGAACAAATATTCCTGATACAACTTCCCATCAAATGACCATTTAGTTTCCCACCTCACCCAACGTTTGTTTTTGCATTACCTGGGGAAAACACAACCAGCGAAATATCACTTTTATCCAGTGTGATGTGACTGCTTAATTAACATAATGCGTAAAAACACATTTTGTTCACATTTCTGACACTTTGGCTGATATTTCATCCAGTATACCATTATTTAACTGCCTGCAGCAAAATTGCTTAAAGTGCTGGTTCACTATGCGAACACAGGCAAGGAGACTCTTTCTCCATTCATTGACAGCAGTATTGATAATGTTCTGCTCCAGACCAATCCAAGCTGTACCAGTCGCTTCTTGACTTCACAAATATTCCTAAAGTTTATCTGCTAGACACACTGCTGCATGACAGTCAAACTTTGTAACAGACCGGCTGTTGGGGCCCACAGATTAAATAGATGGAATTTATTGACGTTTTTTCATTCATTTTAACACGTATTATGCTTGCCCTGATTTCCCCAGGTAGTGCAAAAGCAGACGTTGGGTGAGGTGGAAACTAAAACACTTATTTAATAACCAGTGGTGCGAGAAATATTTCTGCCAAAAATTATTAAAATCTGCTGATCCTTCTTCAGGTTACGATCGATAGTGTCGGGGATGTTTTTTCAGGTTTCTGTTTCTGCTTTCTGTTTATTTCAACACATATTTTGCTTGATCTAATTTCCTTAGGTAGTGCAAAAGCATGCATTAGGTGAGGTGGAAACGGTCATTTGATGACAAGTTGTGTCAGGAATATTCTTACCAAAAATTGTCAAAATTTGGTAATTGGTTTTAAAGTTACAGTCAAAAATGTCGGGGATGTTTTTTGAGACACAGTGTAGAACAGATGTACGACAAGTTGAGAGTCTCCGGAAAACGCATTATTTGTACGAGTGGCATTCAATAAATTCTAGGACTACGTCTCTTATACAACGACAATAAATTGCACATTTCTGACATTTATGCTACTTTTTAACATATTCTCCCTGCAATTCACTGCGATGTTCCTATTTTTCTACAAGTCGACTGGAACCCGTAGCATTTAGTTTCTGTTGGCACCTGTAAAAATTTTCGGACACAATGCGGTAGTACACCATCATTCTTCAACTTAGTGCCTCCAAGTGATTCGCTCTGTGGTCCAGACAAATGAAAATTACTTGAAACTAAGTCTGTGCTGTGGGGCACTGCCATTTTTTAAAAATGATATCTTTTTGCAGCATTTCTGGTCAATTGCTGCGAATTGCTGGTCGTAATCAATCCGACAATAATGCACAGTAATATGCTTCATTCGCAGTATGTCCTTCAAGCATTGAAGTACATTTATGAAAGCCTACAGCAAACATACAGCATCTTAACATTGTAAGATGCTGTTGTCCAACGATTCCGCAACCGATCCGTGTAGTGGACTTTGGACATACACGATGCCACGTTTGCAACATTTTTGGAGATAAGGTTTTGGAGATTCGGCTGGGAGTCAGTTATGTACATCATATATATTCTACGGTGCACCGTCTTACAGCACAATATTTTGGACAGACTTTAAAAGCCAATAAAATGCAACCTGCCACAGATATTTTTCATCGGTTCAAACTGCGGATGGACCCAGGTAAAACACTGCATTCGGCGGAGAGGTGATAATATGTCTTTGGCGTGATCTAATTATTGGAAGGCAGGCAGCCTACGCCCAGATGTCGCCAGAGTTTCGTCAGCACTTTGGTTTGCGTGTCTGCGTGGTCACGTAATAAAACTATGCACATTGCACTCGGTGCAGTATTCGAACTAATCGACTTCAAACGCATTTCAACTTCCAAGGATAAAAGGATAGAAGTCTGGTGCAGACCAGACGTTGGTCGCTTAAATAGACGTCGAACAAGATTTCTATTTAAGACAGTATTGCATTTAAATTTCTGTATCGTGGTAAAACATTTAAAAACTCAAACAAAATCGCATGTGAGAAAGCTAAAAAAATTTGTTCCACGCTTATCTCAGGCTTAAGTCATTACTGTTTTCAGTTTTAGGTATTGTTGTAGTTTTGTTTCGGTTTTTATCACACAATTTATATTTCATGACTTTATTCTTTTCGGTGCGACGCATCCATTGCTCGTGAAAAGTCGACCCCTGTGATAGAGGGCTGCGACCCGTGTATAACTAGAGTAGCCCTGTAAAAAGTACGCCAGAGCTGCATCAAATGTCGACCGATCTTCAAAATTATTCTACTGTTATACTCTGCACTGAAATAAGTGGTTATTAAAGATCCCATCACACTTCAAACGCGTCGCTACATTACCGTGTGAAATCTAGTCAGCTTTATACATGTGAGTTGCATGGTCACTCATTACCTTGTAACGTTCAGAAGTTTTAGTGTATTCTAACACTGATTGTATTTTGCACGCGTTCAGCGTGTGGTGGGTAGTGTGCTGACGCGCGCAATGGATGGCCGCATGATGCGCTGCAGTATCATTAGCTATGCCAATAAGCTTTCACGTCTGATATTGTAAAGCGCTTTTGGTTACGAGTCTGACTCAAGTAAGAAGCATATACCAGACTTTTACTTTTACTTTTCTATCCATTTTTTCTGATTATTTAGCTAATGAAATAATTGTGAAAATCGGTTAATATTCGGTGAAGCTATACAAATGTGTGAAAACTGGAAGCTTACTTTGTATTATTTCACTGTGTAAGCAAGAGCTAGCGAGTGTTCACGGCATGGCTGATTGTGTAGTTGACGGAGGCGGACCAGGAGTTGTACAAGAACTTTCCTCTGACAGTGTCTGAGCGCTGGCAGCAGGAGATCGCAGAGACGATCTTTGACGCTGTCAACCAAGAGACCGACAAACTCGAGCTGAAACGACGACAGAAACAGTCCGAAGAGTCCGAGGAAAACTGTAATTATTCACTCGTTCCGTCCTCCGCTATAGGCATAGTACTGTTGTTGTGCGATCGTTCTAATGCCGCATTATGGGTTTTGCTTGTCCGTACGTCTGTCTGTCTCTCCGTTCCGTAGGGGCTCATAACTCGAAAAGAAAACGGCGTAGAAAAAAACTTAATTGGTGTGAACGTTACCCGCGGAAGGAGTAAGCGGTGTCCCAAATTTTAGCTTTAAAGGTTAGAAGTCAAGGTAAGGCTGGGTTAGGGTTGTGCGTTGGCGGAGATAGATGACTCTATGTAGCTGATTAAGTCACTGCTTCAACCTCACGATTTGTCACATTGTTCGTGCGTGTTTGGCGTAACTATGTGATTGGTCTGATTGATCAATTGACTGATTGTCTCCTCCAATATCACAGATAATGTTTTCGTCAGTGTGTGCTCGCGCAGCAGACGTAAAATGCTTATAGCTCCAACATGCTTAAAGCTACAGAGTTCAGATTTGACATGCATTGTTTCCAGAGACAGTACGGACATGACCTCTTAACAATTTTTAGAAAAGGGGGCATGGGTAGCTTCGGGTGACCCTGGAATTCTAGGGGCATTACGCGGAAGAGGTTAAAGCTAAGGAACGTACAAAGCGACAAAAAATGAACTGAAATAAAGCGAAACAAATTGAAATGAAATTCATTGAAAAGTTCATCTCATTTCTGTCGCTTTCAGCACATTTTACGGACTTCAAATTTGGCACATAGTTTTAAATTATACTGTTTTGCAAAAAAAATACTTGGCTGAGATATGCATTGTCACGAGCACCTTTTAGTTGATTGATTGATCGCTGGATCGATGGTGGTTGGTTTGTAGTCGGACCGACGGACTGTATAGTCGAAGGCGAGGTGCTGAAGCTCGGTGGACCATTCCTTCAGACGTGGCAGAAGAAACATCTGAAACTTTACCCCAACCGACTTGAGTTCTACCCCAAGAGTCGAGACGGACAGGTCGTCAAGGGCAAGGGAGTCGAGGTAAGTCAGACGTATTTTTATCACGAACTGTAGCAGCCAACGAAAATACTCGGCGAAAAGCATAAAGTGCACGTTGCTGTTATGTAGAATTAGTTAAGTTGCATCGAACGCACAAGACAGTCAGGGTGTTTCAGCTGCTCGAAAAATATTTAAAATATGTTAAGAAGAGAAAACCAAATGACAAGGATTCGCACTCTGCAGATCCATGCTGTTTGAAGGTATAATAGCATTAAGTTAACTGTCGCTATATGTTGCTTTTAGTGATTTTATTTTATTGTTTTTTTCATGTTTTTCGACTTATTTTGACAGGATTTGTTGCATGTGCTTTATGTTTTGCGGCCTCGCCCCTCACGTGCTGCGTTATAAGTCCAGAAAACCGCAACTTTGATGAACGCTGTTTCGCAACTTAGACAGGGTAATCATTTCTCTCTCTTAAGCCATAGCATGCCATAGACGGCCGACTTTATGCCGATTTAGGCAGAAAAAAATAGAATTTAATATCCGTTGTAATTGTTGTACGTTGCAGTTGATTCCGATGACCGACATTCAGGAAGTGAGCCCCGACTTCCAGAAGCTCAACAAAAGCGAGCACTGTATTATACTGCACATGAAGAACGACACGAAAATAGCCATTACGTCACCGGTCTGCGCTTTCTATTTATAGACACAAAAGATATAGGCTACATTTTATTTCTGGTTCTAGCAAAACACACATGCGCGGGCTTGGTGATTCGCACGTATGCACAGAAGACAAAAAAAACAACAGAAATAGACCAGCAGACAAACAGACAGACAGACAGACAGACAGACAGACATCAAACACAGACAGGCACATCGTTCGCCATTGATGCGTGAATCCACGAATAATGAGGAAAAATATACGTCAGGTGTCGCCTAGTTTTGTGTACAGTTTTAGGCGGCATTAATGAAAGTATCGTCCGGCTATTGCGACAGGTGATACCGTAGCATGGTCGGTCGGTCTGTCTGTCTGTCTGTCTGTCACATTCATGTATCTTGGTAAAGCCGTTGGACGGAAAGAGATGCCGTTTGGCAGGAACAGTCGTGTGGTACCAAGTATAACATTGTGTTATTCGTACGTGTGGAGCCATGAATCTCCACGGGAATGGGAGATTTGAGGGGAAGGATTGGGATCCCCCAATCAGAATTCGCACTGCAAGTTGTGGCCAAACGGACATTTGACTCATAGTGGGATGCACTTATACAGCGCCAACTGCCTAGTGACTGTCTCTTGTGCACAAAGTTAGTAACGTTTACCATGTCTACATATTGCGAGTTGCGACTAACTCTATAACTCTATTTTCTTTGTTCAGTTTACTGCCCAGTTTAGTTAGGCTTAGTCGTGTTCTTTTGAATGCCATTTTCTGGCTAAATAAAGATATATATTCACTATAAATTTACATCTCTATTTCATTCACTATAATGGTGCTATACAAATGTGTTTTGATTCTCTGATTCATAATGTTCATTTGTTCGTCGCGGCAACATTTGCCAGCGAACAAATCATCCCGAACAAGACAACAGCAGTTGCCGAAACGTTAACAAGTCGCCAAAATCGGTAACTGAAGGTAGTTATTTGATGAAACTGTATAGTTTACTGGTTCGCTATGATTAATATGCAGTTTTTACTGTACGTACGTTGTTGTTTGCTGTGTCGTCTTTCGGTGGTGGCAGGACCGGGTGCTGATCAACCAATGGAAGGACGAGGTCATCAACGGGTTCCGAATGTCATCGCAGATCATGGCCAACATGAACAAGAAAGTACGCAGCAAATATGGCGCGGACGGCACGGCAGCCGGCGGTCTGGCTGACGGGGCGCCATTGTCTCAACAACAGCAGCAGCATTCACTGGAGAAGTGCAGCAGTGAGGACAGCTAAAACTCACACCAACCGACCACCCAGTCTGTTAGTAGTTGCTTCTTGTTTCACGCTGGCGCTCGTACTGTCCTACTCTATGTGTCTAACATGCTGTTTATAGTAGGGGTGTACCAGATCCAGAATGTTCCGATCCGACCAGATTCAGACTGAATCCAGACCGGATTCACAGACGTTGAATCCGGCCAGACCCGGATCCAAGCTAGATTCTCAGATGCAGGATCTGGTCGGAGCCGGATTCACGGATGGTCAGTCCAGCCGGATCCGCATCCAAGCCGGATCCACAAAAACCACTGGATCCAGATCCGGATCTAGTGCACCCCTGGTGTCTGTTATACATTGACTAATCATTGACAGAATTTGAGTGCTGTTTCATTTCATGTTTGATGCAAGTATTTACATGTTAAAGTTAAAGAATCATTTCATAGTCAATGTTGGAAAGTCATTTGAATACCTAACCTCGTTGGGATGATTCAGATCCGGCTGTATCTTACATAAGATCCGGCTTGATCCAAATCCAGGTGGATCTGCGGATGCAGGATTTTGCCGGATCCAGACTGGATCCACAAAAAATACCGGATATCCTGACAGATCCAGATCTGGACCCGATGCACCACTAGCCGGGGATAACGTGTAGATAACCCGCCGGTGCAATGATGCGTGACCAACCTAACAACACAGTAGGACACACGACCGACTGTCGGCCAGCGTGGAATCAGTGAAGTGTCGGTTAATCAACTGTCTGGAGTGTATAGGTTTGTTTAACACTGACTTATCCCACTGTGGGCTGTAGTTTAACAGTTAACGTTTTCTACAGATGAAAAAAACATGCTCAGATTGAAACTGGAAAACATGTCTGCCCAATGTAGTGCTCCACTCCAGTCTTTGTGCCTCATATTGGGCGGTTTTCTCGCCTACATTGTGCACGCGCTCTATAAATTCACCAACTCAGTTATACCCCGTTTATACGAGGAAGCATACATGAAGTGCACATGAAGCAAACTTAGAGCGCACGTCGTGCACTCTTAGAGCTGGCTTGATAACGGTGTATATTGAATACGTGTGCTTCATGTGTTAATGTTTAGTACAATTGTGGTTATGTTGTTGTTTTGCAGAGGGCTGTTAGCCGTGGTCGTCTGCCGTCTGACCAAATGCAGCCGTAGGCTACTGACAGACACACACACACAGATCTGTTGAGACAGACAGACAGACATACTGATAGTGATACTAACAGACATACTAATGACGTCAGTGACCAGGGGCGGCACCAGGTTTTTAGAGCTAGGGGGTCCAGGTCGAGTAGTTGTCAATTTTCTGCCGCTAATTCACCCTCCTTATCTACCCAAACATTTCGAATTTGCCCGAATCTCGGGAATCTCGTGGGCCGTCCTGTTGGAGGCTAGGGGTCCGGACCCCTGTGCCCCCGCCGCCGCTCCTGTCAGTGACAGCAGTGCGGGCCTGCTTGCCTGCGTCCCACTATTGTTACTGTTATTACTACTACTTACTATCTCTCTATCTCTCTCTCTGTACGTCTGTGTGTGTTTGTGTATGTGTGGCTTTCCCCGCCTTTCGCCGTCTGCACGTCTCTCTGTCTATGTGTCTGTTTGTCACTGTGACTGTCAATCTGTCTTTCCTCGCCCGCAAGCTATTAGTTTTTATTAATATTTATTAGTTAATTTTTAGGCTCCCTCGGGAACGGAGTACCGAGGGTAAAAAAAAAATAATAATAGTAATTATTATTTTTTTTACCCTTCAAAAGAAGGGTTAAAAACAAAAAAAGTAAAGTTAAAAACTAATCCATGGATGGCCAGAGGTCTGAACACGTGGGAAAGCTGTCGTATTATTATTAGTTATTAATTATTAATTATTATTGTTGTTATTGTTACGTCCGCTGAAGGTATGCAGATTATATTTCTCTGTCTGTCTGAGTGTCCGATGAAAGTTGTGAACAGATGTTGGTAAAATTTTCATGAGGGGTGAGCCGAGGTCCCGTGAAATTTTGGTGGCGATCAGGGATCACGATTCCGATTTTGCGCTCCTGAATTTATTATTCCACACCAATAATTTTTTCACCGGATTTTTTTATATACTTCTGTAGGCTAATTCCCACAGACAGCTAAGATAGGACATTTTTGGCGGAGGTGTGAACACTTTGCCTATTATTACTAATATTATTATTATGGTTATTATTGTCGTTATTCAGTCGTAGCTGTCTGGTACAGCGTATTGAATACTTTTGCGTCGTTTCTGTTGTTATTTGCTAGTTCTGATCGCTTCACCTGCGAGCGAGACATCGAACCAGTCTAGTCATTCATTGTTTGTTGATAATATCGTCATGTGTTTCGTTTGATCGCGTCTTTTTCGTTGCGTTCTCTTGAACGTGAGTGAATCGAGGCTGCACGGCCATATAAAGTAGTTTTTTTCATACCACCGACTTTGCTGCCAAAACAGGGCTGTGTAGCTCGCTATTGAATGCCGTGTAATATCTATAGAGGTACGTATTTTTACTTTTCATTTGTATATATTGATTTATTTTGCCACTCGCTTATCAGTTGCCAAACTGCAGTTAGTAATTCCAGTCCCTTGTGTAGGATTTGCCATCGTAGTATCTATGCTGTTGTTATGTTTATTTTGCTTGGTGGAAGTTAAGCGATCTGTGTCATTCACTTGACGTAAGGACCGAAGCAGCGCTTGGGCCTAAATAGCAAGTCAGTTTTAATGGTATAAAATTGAACCGCAAGACTTAATTATAACGTTATAACTGAACCGTTCATAGTTCCTTTCTCTCGGCGTGGTTTTATTTTGATGCTCATGCAGGCATGCACGTGATGTTATTGCTTTCAGCAGTCAGAGACGGCGTGAATATTAATTAATTAGTAATTACACAACTAATATTCATGACGTTTTTCTTGTTTCTACGTTGCCGTACCGTGACTGTGTTCTTGAGGCGTTGTCTTGTTGTAGAAGATTTTTTTTAATTGAATTATTTTCGACTAAAGTATGTTCGTATATCAGCGTTAGTACATGGGCTACGTGTACACTGTGTCTCAAAAAACATCCCGGACATTTTCGACTAACGTGAAAACCAATTGTCATATTTTAATAATTTTTGGTAAGAATATTCCCGACACAACTTGCCATCATATGGCCGTTCAGTTTCCCACCTCACCTAATGTATGCTTCTGCACTATCTAGGGAAAACAGATCAAGCGAAATATGCGTCAAAATAAACAGAAAACCTGAAAAAAACATCCCAAACATTATCTATCATACCTTGAATAAAAATTAGCAGATTTTAATAATATTTGGCCAAAAATATTTCTGTTTTAGTTTTCACATCACCCAACGTCTGCTTTTGCACTACCTGGGGAAAGCAGACCAGGCATAATACGTGTTAAAATGAATGGAAAAACGTCAATGAATTCCATCTGTCCTAATTTGTGGGCCTCAACAGCCAGTCTATTACAAGGTTCGACTGTTTTGCAGCAGTGTGTCTACCAGAAGAAGTTTAGGAATATTTGTAAAGTCTAGAAGTGGCTGGTAGAGCCTGTATTGGTCTGGAGCAGAACATTATCATACTGCTGTCAAGAGAATGAAGAAAGCGTCTCCTTGTCTGTGTTCGCATAGTGGGCCAACACTTCAAACAATTTTACTATAGGCAGTTAAAAAATGGACAACTAAATGAAATGTCAGCCACAGTGTCAGAAACGTGAAAAAATATTTGTACCAAAATTATCAAAATCTGATAATTGGTTTTCAAGTTACAGTCAAAAATATTGGGGATGTTTTTTGAGACACAGTGTATAATGATTGTGTTTCGGTGACTCGGTTGTTGAATCTCACGCGTTTGTTTCGCACGGTTGTGTAATAATTATTAATATCATTACATCATTGCGTGATGTTCGTTACTCTGGAAACAGCAGCAGCTGCAGTAGCCGCGCCGCCTGTGGCGCATGTGGTTTGCCATTTATAGGCCTAGTATATATAAAGGTCACGTTCCGTTCACAAAATTTCGGCAAGTCTCGTAAGTCTCAAAGCAACCTTAGACCACGTTGAAAATTTGTAATGCAATGTAATGTAAACAGTCTGCAGATTTTTGAAAACGCGTTCCACTTTATCAGTCAGTCAACCATTTTCGGCCAATTCTAATCAGCAAGGCCCACATATGAACGCAAAACGGTAACTAAACGGCAAGGAAGAACAGGAAACAACGAAAAACCACGAACACAAGCTTACAACAAATACAGGTCATAGTGAAAGATATAGTCAGAGTTTACTGCAAAACGCAAAATTAAAAGAGAATTATTTGTATGTATGCTACTCAACGAATGTGGCCCGTGTGTTCCAGCGACATACGGAGCTGTGTCACTGACGTGGTCGAAACTCTGAACGCTATCTTTAACGACGTAGATAGAATATTCTACCGCAAAAAGGAAGAAAGTTACGGATACTGTTAACGGAATAGAATAAATAAATAATAAATTGAATAAAATAAATAGCACTATTTTTTCGAAAGTTTGCATTTGTACATTTTTCCATTATAAAGCAGTATGGCTTATTTTCTGCAACAAAATTGGACCTAAATTCGTGCAGAATCCATTGTTGGCTTAGCACTCTGTGTATCACTTTTCCGCTGTAATTAGGGAAGGGTTTGATGCCCCGGTAAATATAGCTGCATTAGGTGTTATAGACCTATCGGGCTTTGCCTCGAGAGGTTGGACCGTAATTATCAAATTTTTTAGCTTACTTGACCATGTAGGTTAAGTGTTTACGAAGCCTTAAGGCGTGTACAAAGCGGCAGAACTGAACTGAACTGAACTGAACTGCGAGTCCAGTTCAGTTCCGTCGCTTTGTAGGGATGCCTTTGTCGAATCAGTGGAACGTGGCCCTTAATGCTTTGCATAGCGGCGGCGACGTGTTTAAACTTGTATGACGGTTCAGTGGTGACAGTGATGTGTAACAATATTAATACGGCAATGTATAATAATAATTATTGTTTTTTGTTAGTTTCGACGTTACTCGCATTATTTCTTAGGCATTCGACAGCACACCACTGGCCATCAAACTATGTCATAGATCGCTATGTGATAAATAAAATAGTAAGAAGAAAAATAATAACTAGAAAGCAGGCAGAGATTGCACACCTTCCCCAACGCCATGTTGTTCGCCAGGTGACGTCACCATATTCGGTTTGGCAGCGGTTTCCCTTATGCCCCCTTTAAAGCAACGGTAACGAAAATTTCAGTGATCCAGAATCCATGATTCCTTCCGGATCTCCCCAAAAATTGAACCACTGGTAGTTTTTGCCATTCCTTACATACCCAGAAAATTTCAGAAAGATCAGTCCATAACTTTTTGAGTTATCTTGCTGACACACAGACAGACAAACAAACAAACAAAGTCTGACAAAAACATTACTTTCTTGGCGGAGGTAACAAGTCCAAAGTAATTTGGCACAGGACGAAATCGCTCTCGCTAGTCCACGCGACAGTTTGGTTTCATTTGCTAGGTGGCAGCAGCAATTTTCAAGCGCAGGTTTTGGCTTGGAGATTCAGCCGCGCAAATCTTCCCGTCCCCTAAGGGTTTAGGAACCCCCATCCAGCACAATGTGCTAAATGGCACGTAAGTCCGTCAAAAGAAGTTGCGCGAGTGTGACAGACGACAGGCAGACGGACCACGCCAATGAATAATTTTTAACGTGCTAAAGAATACTTTTTGTTTGCAGTGATCTTCAGTTCACACACTTACTAATCGCGCACTCCCATAATAGTGAACAAATCAACAATGACATCAGTTCTGACGTCAAATATGCGTCGTAGCTTGTATAAATTAAATTAGCGTTATTCACGTGTCGTTTAATTTCACTCAGGTTGGATAAAAACGATCTGCACAGAAATCGCTCGTATACGAGTGAAATTTACAGCCAACTCGTACTCGTACAGGACTCGTCTTTATGTGAACGCGGCCTTAGAGCATGATGTCCGTACGCGACAGATGGACGGACGGACATGCTGGTAACGCGGCCTATTAGGAAGGACATTAATGTTAGCCTTAGAAAAGCAGTCTGTTAATGTCAGTGGAAGTGGACCAAAACCACTAGCGCTGCACAATGACGAGAAGTTCAGCGTGATAATGCATTCTTGTCTACGCGTCGTTATGCTACTGTGACTGATCGATCAAGTGTCGATAGAGCAACAGAACTGCACTGTACAATAGTCTGTCTCTACGCTGTATATAATGCGGCATCATAATATTGTGCACGGCCAAGTCGAGCGCTCGTGCGTTTGTTGTCGTTTATTTTTCCCATTAAAAGATGTTCATTTCGTCCGCATTGCATTTCTCTTTCCGACTGCATGCGTCTGCCTTAGTGACGTAACGTTAATATCACTGTCAGTAATGACCGTAGTGTTGCGTTATGGTTGTTACCTTTGATGTTCTGGGGAGTTGCGTTATGGTGTTTAGACGGGAACAGCCGGCGCGTCGCCTCACGGTGGGTCATTTCGCCAATAATAATATGTTAAAAATGAAGTATAGAAAAACGTAAAAAACCAAAAAATTTCTTTATCTATATTTATTGCATCTATTTGACCCGCCTATGTGCAGCGAATTGGAATTCTCAAAAAGTACATATTTACTTTATTCGCCAGTCTGTCATGTGGTGTGTAATCAGGTGAGGCAAATTGACTGTACATGGTGCACGAAATTGTTAACCTGTAACTCTGCTATTATTACAACAACTAGTTTACTTAATTTATATGTTCATTATTGTACAATAATTGTTTGCATGACTGTGACAGTAATGAGAAATAAGGAGAATTACGTGACATGAATGAGCTTGCGACTGTAATGATACGTGACTGTAATGAGAAAATTGCATTAAACATGGCCACAACAAATGATAGTAAGGCCAGTTCGAAGCGCAAAACATTTGAGGTGTTACCTGAGGGACAACGTTGTTTGACGCGCTGCGCGTAGACCATACCTCTAAAGTAGTCGAACAGTAAAGCGTATGAAAAAGTACTATCGTAGCTTTAATAAATTGCATCATCGACGTTATTGATAACAAAAATGAAGTTTATGTGCATCTCCAAAAATGAAAAATACAGATCGGGACGCGTGACTGTAATGAGATTTAACGTGTTTGGAGCGTTTTTAAAATTAGAAATGAACACTTTTGTCTGTTAGCGGTAGCGTAATTTGTTTGGCAGAAGATTGAAAATAACTACACTAAAGACCGACAGGCGGCGGGCGATTCGCCTCTGCTCACTGTCGCCCTGGCGCCAGCAGCCGTCTCGCCCCTCACCCCGTCTAAACACCATAACGCTACAGTGCTGTAATTAGTAACAACCATAACGCAACATAATCGTAATGACACCATATTAACGCATTTAGGCCTACTGCAAGGTAAAGGAGTAACATTATCAGCCAGTGTTAGGTGAATTAGGCTATGCGCAACAATGTATCAGCTCTACATCTTGAGAAGTTTAATCTGTAAATAAACGATATGAGCCTAATTTTATGTCGATAGAAGTTGTAGCGAGTCCGGAAATATTATAACAGATCTTCGTGTAGGGCCTACGTGATATAGTCGCTATATAGAGACCATGATTGTAGACCATAATGTCCTGCAGTGTTTAGTCACAATACACTTAACATTTTAACAATATTTTACTAAGTAGGCTTATGTCAACTTTCCTGGGCTTTTCCCTTAATCTAGCTACAGAGCTATATAGGGCCTGGGGATAAGCGTTGAAAGCTGCATGGTTATTTGCCGAGCGGCCACTTTTTGGACATCCTGACGTCTTCGAACGGAACGTCAAGGATAAGCCCCTCCTATAGGATAGGGAACTCAAACATTGAAAATATTCACAGCGCTGTCGGTGTTTATGCGTCTTGATACGTAAATAAGTAAGCAATTAAATGCGTAGTTTTACGCGCGACAGCAGAATGCTTCGCGCGTTTTAGCTATGGCCTATGGCGTACGTCCGTCTGTTTCTCACACTTTGGATTTGTATCAAAACGGTTTATTGACCAATTCTAGGATGACCAAATCTTTACTATGGGCTGCTTCAATGACTCTAGTTTTTTGCAGCAAAATTTCGTGTTTCCCGGGTAGAGATTCTCCTCGAACAAGGGCGTGAAAGAAGAGCACCTTTCTAAAAAGTCATTATTTTACCGCTAGTGGCTCGTCTAGCGTGAAAACGGTTGCAGATAGGCACAGACATGCTGCGTAATGCTTGTCATAAAAAGCAATGGTGACAAGCTTTTTTGAGGTGTCAATATCGATGACCTTAAATGACCTTCATCATCATCATCATCATCATCAGACGCGAAACGATCAGCCGAAGCGTCCCGCCGTTGCGATCGTTCGCCCAAACGGTTTATCCTTCGCTAGCTTCAAAGCCTCCGTCGCTGTACCACCCGTGTCACGGCAGATCGGTGGATCCAAATGGTAGGTGGACGACCGCTGGATGACCTTGAACCCCAAAATATGGGATTTGGTGATTTTTTTGTGATTTTGGGCTGCAACACACATTTTAAGAGTCAATTGCGCCGAAACGGCTGGGAATAGACAAAACAACCTGCACATGAAATTTTCAGCATTAAACGTAGATTTTAGCAGACCATCAAGGTTTAAGGAGGCCTGTGCACGCGGGCGTTAAAATAAAGGTACATCCCTAAAAAGTAGTTATTTTTCGCTATTAGCCCGTTTTGCCTGAAAATAATTGCAGACCTGCTGCTTATATCATAACAAGCAATAGTGACAAGCTTTTTAGTGGTGTCAAAATCGATGACCTCGAATGATGTTGAACCCTCAAAATAGGAAGTTTTAGTGGTTTTTTTTGCATTTTCAGCTGCGGCGTACAACAGTGAATTTCGCTGAAATTACTAGAGATGAACTGGAACAATTTGCATATGAAACTTTTAGCATAGAACGTACATTTTAACCATATTGGTTTCGATCTTTTAGGTTCAAAGAGTCTTCCGTACGAATGTCCCAAATTTGGGTACTCTTTCAATACGCATTATTGTTTTATTGCACGCTGTACGCTGATTTCCCAGGTGTCAAAACCGATCTGTCGCGCGTCACGTGAGCTTTGCTCAAATTACTTTTATTATTTAAATAACAGCAAAATACCGCTGGACTCCACATGCAGCCACATGCAAGTATAGAAACGGACAACACGTATTCCTAAACAACTATACGTTCATTGATAAAACAGGCATTGATTTAAGGCACAGGATATTTATCTGGCAGCCGTATAAATAGCTACTAGGCTATTTATCCGGTCGCCAGATAAATATCCGGTCCGACTCAGGCCGGCTATTTATCCGGCGGCCGTCTTAGACGGTTTAACCGGCAGGTAGGGATACCGGCTAAGATCGTGTCTCTGTACCGGTACAACAAGCACTCGAAGGCAACACGACGGCAGCCAGCCAACTGGCAATCTGAACCCTAAGAACTAGAGAATCACGGCTAGCGCCAGTCGGCAAGTTGAGTGCTTGCTTTAAGCAGCCTCGAATTTTTTTAACCAATGTTGCACGCTTAGTTTCGGTCTGCATTATCGTAACATACATCTCTGAAAGACGTTAACCCTAACCCTAACCTTAATCCTAACCCTAAACCTTAATATTAACGCTAATTGTAGTGAGTGCGCATAACGTTTACCATAGCGTGCGACTACTAGTGCCGACGCCTAGAGAATTTAGTTGAATCGTAATTGAATCTCTATGACTGGGCAGCCTGTCGGAGCCTTGTTTACGTTTTCACAGGCTATTTATCCGGCCGCCGGATAAATAGTCACCGCGTTAATTTAATGTTAAAAAGACGTTCTGATTGCGAGAGGCAGCAGACGGGCATCGAATTTCGTAGTGAAGGCAATGAGCCAGACAACAGACGGCGGTCGACGATTTACACATCAGCTGATGGCCACTGGGTGGGCCTACTGCCGGACTATCCACGAGTCTATCGGCCACCCACCTCACCCAACCACCCATACACCAGGGACGTATTAGACCACACAACATCCGACACTGACCGGAAGAGAGAGCGCGGTTGGAGGAACACATGGGGAGGGGAGATTGGGTGGGAAGGGGAGTGGAAAATGTTTTCACGGAAATCGTTGCGCGCGTGACGGAGCGTCGCTCCGCAGTGTGTAGGCCTACACAGCCGGGGCTGAAGCAACAACGCTTACAGACATCGCCTATACATAGGCTGACCGCGCCGGATGCACGGAGTGGACTAAACGGTATTACAGCATCTTTTGCACATGTTCTGCGTGGACGATATAGTCTCTCAGGTCGATCTCGGCGCTCGATTTCGTTGTAATCCGGCGTCCGTTTTGTCGGCGAGTCTGGGCCGAGGCAAGACGGCGCAGCGGGCACGGTGCTGGGGCTACGATCGATCAGGAGCGGTATGGATTGTGGCTTGGAGGCGGCGCCCGGCCAAGCAGCTTCTCTGCAGCCGCAGCCGGCGTGCGTCCGTTGTCCGCACGCCGGCGCCCGCATAGCGCTTATCATAGGCCTACGTTTGTCCGATATTACAGCATTTACAATGACAATCGCTGTCTCAGAACACATTAAATCGGCTTTTCTACGCTGTCTACTGTCCGTTGTCCACGTCTACGGTTCCTGTGCGCTGTTTGCGAAGCGCGTTTAGCGACTGACGTCGTTCGATCCTTTGTTCGCCGCTGAATGTCGGTCGAGTTATCCAGTCTCTAGCAAGTGAGATCAGGATATCGTACAGTCAGGCGTGAACTTTGTCCTGATTCATCGCGGCGGGTGGAACGATGGGTGATCAGCAGCAGCAGCTGGCGGACAGCGTCTTTGAGATCGTGTTTGAGAAGGAATCGGCCATCTTCCACGACTCCGACCACGTCACCGGCATAGTGCTCATCAACAACAAACGCAACATCGCCTACAGATGTATGTGTAAGATTCAATTATCTCTGTATGCGGACTAAACTACAGGTAGACTTGTGGTAATGAGATCCGTACGGTAAAATGTAAGGCCGTCACGTCAATTTTCTTTTCATGAAATAAGTAAGTAACGTCGCACAAACAGACTACGTGGTTCTTGTCTGTTAATTTGCCCGCATCCGAATTAACCGCTAGGGTTAGGCTTAGAGGTAGGGTTATGATCAGGGTTAGAGTTAGGGTTAGCGTTAAAGTTAACAAAAATTATTCGAAGTCCGAATTGCGAAAGCTCCAAGGGCCACATAAACCGTTTAAGACGATCTTGTGAATATTTTTTTATATTGGAAATTAAGCAAAGATGCACATTTTCGATCGAAACGCCATAGGAAAAATATTAGGAATAACTTAGGAAATAACTTTAAAAATGCGTTTTATTAAAAGTTAATTAACAAACGTTCATAGGCGTTTGATACAACTACCCCGTGAGCATAATGTGGTATCGATTTATAGCTATCCGCATGGAGCTATGCGGCACAGCAATCGTGTTCTGGACGGACTCGGGCGAATACAGAGATGCCAGTGAGAAGATCGAAGACTTGGATCAGTTTGAAGGAGATTGCAACAAGGAGAAATACATTCAGCGAGTCGTCCTGCTCGAACAAGGTAGAACCCCTTACGACTCATGCGGGCCAAACAATTTACGCCTGTGTCTCGTGTGGGTCTTCTTTCCAGGTGTTGACGAACGCACAGGAGGTCATTTATGGCGTAGCCAGCAGCGGCGTGTGTTTTAAAATAAGTTGAGAACCCGACAAAAAGTTGCCATTTTCGACAGATAGCTGCAAATTTCTGATAGAGGGCACTTGGATGCTCGAAATGTCAAATCTCCTTAATTCTTGCAAAATGAGAGGATATCCAGCCTCAAATTTTGTATTTTGTATGCGTCGATTCAGAAATGATTAACCGAATAGCCACAAAACGATTGGCAATTATTGTCTCTCAGAAAGTCACACGTGTCACGTCACATCATTTTTATAACAGCATGTGCTCAAAATGTTCTTCTCGAGCGTGAACGCAAGCAGTAGACTGTAGACGTTGGCGCAACTCGCCAACAGCACGTTCAATGACTGCGTGACTCAGAGCGGCCCACTCGCTGTTGATGCATCATTTCAGTTCGTCGACGTACGATCTTAATGAAAACGAAGTAGACCTTAACAGATTATCATGACTTTGTGGTCTGAGTAATGTTCTGAGCCGACGCATGCGCTACGCAGTATGAATTTATTTTGTAAACGGCCAAACTAGGACTTCTGCATTTCACAAGGTAGTGTAGCGACAGTACTAAAATGAGGTCGCAAAAACTAAAGTCATTTGCGTCAAGTTTCTTCCTGATGTCGCATGCCAAAAATTATTAAAATCGGCCATTGTTTTACGGAGCTATTCAAAAAAATAAAAGTGACACGTTTTTTATGGACCACGGTGTATGTCACGAAGTTCTTTGTTTATTAATTATATGGTTAACACACACGTTAATTTATAAACCTGTGAAAGTGGTGGCCTTAGTATTTATAGCCCATTCTGTCGGTAGTTTGTATCAGTATGTATATATGACGTGACGGACAGACGACGGCGGTGATGACAAAGACATGACCCTGGAGCCAGGAGAGCATTGCTTGCCGTTCAGCTGTCGCCTGCTGTCCGATTTGCCGGCGTCGTTCGAAGGCCAGCACGGCTGTATTCGCTACGTCGCCAAAGCTATCATTGAACAACCCTCATCGTTATCATCATCATCATCATCAGCGGCAGCAGCAGCAGCAGCAGCAATTAAGTCAGATGTCGTCGTCGCTCGTCAGCTGTTCACAATGGCTCCCGGGCTCAATCTCTGCTTTCTGCCCGAGGCTACCGTAAGTCAGTTTGAAAGCGCGTTTGAAAGTGCGATGGAAGTAAACTAAACTGAACTAAACGTTGCGTAGACTGTACAAATTAGCGAACGAACTGGCATTAGTTTAGTTCGTGTCACTTCAGTTCAAGTGAGTTCAGTTCACTTTAATTCCGTCACTCTTTAGGCTACTGCCAGACAATATAATTGTTTGTTTTTGTTTTATAATAATACAAGATTTGTATAACGCCATAAAGTCCGAAGATACAGAGGCGCGATTCACGCAGTGCAAAATGCGATATTATCATGTCGTCCGTCTGTCTCTGTCTGTAGCGTTAATGTTTGGCTCGTGGCCGTGTAATTCAGCTTAATTTGAATAATCATTACTAGCTTAGAGTGTTCGCTGCTCGAAACCATAACATTTGCAGTCTGTAATCCTAGAGAAGGATCTCTGTTTTTTTTCGAAATAGAGGCATTGTGTTGGCTTGAAGCAAATAAAACTAGCAGGAATAAGAACAAGACGGGACAAACGCTGCTGCTGTTCACTAACAGAAGTTGCGATTGATTTGGGCGTTTTTCAAGGCGAAGATCGAGATCTGCAAATACCGTGAGCTGGGAATGTGCTGTACTGAGGGTTCAATTACGTTCGACTGGTCGGTTGAGAAGTCGGGGTTTGTGTGCGGGGAGGATGTGTGGATCCGCGGCTCGATTCAGAACGACAGCAAGCACACAGTCGCCTGCTCTACAGTTACGTTCTACATGGTATGTAGGCTAGCGCATTATAATTTATAATGTGCATAAACGTTAATATCTCATATGAATTAACCACATTACAATTTACAGAACCTGTATTGGTTAGTTCTTTCGTTGACGTTTTGGCATTGCTGCCTTCCTCGGAACGACTGTTCGCCAGGTGTCACTACGTCTGACAGAAAGTTGTCGTAGATATGGGGTATTTGGTTCATCAGCTTGTCTTATCTGTTTTTTGTGCGTATCGCTTCCTTAGTCTACTAGTTACTCATTCATCTGAAATTATAGCTGGCCATTTTAAATTGATCTCATCTAGAGAAATAAAAAATGTGAGAATGCGTTTCATCTCTATTCTCTGGGAAAATGTTTCCACCTTCCCTCCTCACTACATGCTTGATTTCACATTTTTCTTGTTTTTTGGCGTGTTTTGCAGCTGGTTGACTACAAAGCCAACAAGCGGCGGCGGCAGGAGCGGAAGAAGCTGGCCGGACTGGAAAAAGGTCCAACGCACAAGGATGACATTTCCATCTGGAACGATTCCATTCACGTTCCTAATATTCCGCCGACAGGACTCAGTCGATGTCGACTTATCGATGTCAGATATGAACTTGAGGTACAGTTCTGCGTTGATCTTGATTTTTTTTCTTACAACACGGCTATGATTACGACTTTAGATGTTGTATTGTTAACTTAAAGCGTGTAGAGTGGTGGGTGAAAATTAAATGGAAACTAGAAATTTGGGGCAAAGCCTAACGTGAGTCCGCTCGGCACCCTAAGTCCGGTTGGGGAAAAATATAGGGGGAGGTGAAATTTCTCCGGTAGCAAAGTCATGTGACACGCACTCAAATGCATTAGTATGCCCAAAACGCGCATTTTTGACTTAGGGTGGGTAAATATTAGCCGCGTAATCTCTGGTGTTGATGGACCAAAGTTCACCAAATTTTTCAATGCAGTATTAATCCTACTTGATAACGCCGTTTACCACTTGTCGATATCTTTATGCAGTCCAGAGATATTTGCAGTCAAAATCAAAAGTTGTCGTAAAACGTACTGAATTTTGGACGTTTTTTGCCTTCCCAAATTTTAAGGGGACGGTAGCCCCTAAAACTTATACCCGCGTTATCACTCCCATCTAGCAGCACGTCAGGTGGCAAAGTTTCATGAAGCTAATCCTTTTCGCTTCAAAGTTTTCGCGTTTAGTACGCTACATTTTAAGCCAATTTTTGACCCCCCTTTGAAAAAAAATGTAAGGGGGGGGGTCCTCGTCCCCGGTGGGGGGTGCGCTAGCAAGACTTGGTCATTCTGTGGCGCGTGTAAAAATTTGAGAGCGTAGCATCATTTAGCGGCCGAAATATGGCATTCCAAAAAAGTCGATTTGGGTGGGTACGATTTGACCGATTAATCTCTGTGACTAGTGGACCAAGTTCACCGAACTTCTTTCACCCAACGCGGGAGAAATTGCCGTACAAAACCTTTTAGTCAGATTTTGAATATTTTTATCTCTTCCAGAGATATTCGCCGCCGAACTTCGAAGTCGGCCGAAATCGGGCCAAATTTTGCAAGTTTTTGGCCCTAAAATTTTTTGGGGGTAGGCTCCCCGAAATTTTAGACCGGCATTATAAAATTCGACCTAGTACTGACCACCGTGCAAAATTTTGCGCCGATCGGCCGACACAACTCGGAGATTTCGCGTTGACAAAAAGATAAAATAATGAACATCTGCAGTAAAACTTACATGTAAATCCTCCCGAACACTGTCGTTGCCGGGCGGACTAAAAATGTGTTACAACGTCGCAGGTAAATTCACATCAGTCACAAGGTCGTCAAAGTCAGTTGAAGATCTAATACTCCTCCGCAAAACAGCGTACTATCTCTTTGCATTATAAGCTGTTGTTACTAGGCGGCACCGCTCGGCTATTGCTATGTTACCGTAGCGCGTGGTCTGTCCGTCTGTCGCATTCGTTTACGCTGCTAAAGCTAGCAGAACCACTAGCTCTTGTTTTTAACCAGTTACTGTCTGTGGCCTTTGTGCCTGCTGACAGGAAAAAAGCAATAATAACACCGGTGTTTAAAAAAGGCATTGCTGGAGATGTCAGCAATTATCGGCCAATATCGCTAACATGCGTACCCAGTAAACTTATGGAGCGTATAATTGCACAAAGGATCTATGAGCATATGGTAAATAATAATATA
>Ga0056128_1000912_pt1 | contig 30360 bp, 16 predicted proteins | sample WorMetLIZISLAND2_FD_71113 | JGI IMG/M metagenome (GOLD analysis project Ga0056128, IMG submission 71113) | Marine gutless worms symbiont microbial communities from Max Planck institute for Marine Microbiology, Germany - Olavius geniculatus... ... | reverse complement strand
GATGTGAAATCGTACCCCCTTAAAGCGCATTTTTCGGAAGACCGTATTTCGGCCCCTAGGGGGTGCTGTGCCCCCAAATTTTTACACGCGCTAGAGAACTGCATAGGGATATCGACAAGCGGTAAACGGCGTTATCGAATACAGTTAATTCTGCATTGAATAAAAAAATTGTGTGAACTTCAGTCCACTAACATCAGAGATTACGCGGCTAATGTTTACCCACCAAAATCAAATTTTTTGGAAGGCCATATTTCGGCCGCTAGGGGGTGCTGCGCTTCGAAATTTTTACAGGCGCTAGAGAATGACCAATTTTTAGTAGCGCACCCCCCACCTGAGACGGGGGCCCTCCTTACAACTTTTTTCAAAGGGGGGTCAAAAATTGGCTTAAAATGGAATAAATGAGCCATTATAACTTCGGAGTTAGGGGGTGTAGCCCGACGAAACTTTGGCACTTGACGTGTCTGTAGGTGGGGGTGTTAACGCAAGTACAACTTTTGGGGGGCACCGCCCCCCCCCTTAAAATTTGGGAGGGCAAAAAACGTGCAAAAATCGGTGCGATTTACGACAACTTTCGAGTTTGAGCGCAAATATCTCTGGAACCGATGAAGATAGCGACAACATGTAAACGGCGTTATCAAACACAGTTAATTCCGTGTTGAACAAAAAAAATTGTGTAAACTTCGGTCTTCTACGAACCAAGTTATAATGGCTCATTTTGACCTACCCTAAGTCGAATATTTCGGAAGATTATATTTCGGCCCATAAGGGGTGCTGCACCCCCAAATTTTTACACGCGCTAGAAAATGACTTAAGTCTTACTAGTGCACCCCCCACCGGGGACTGGGGCCCCTCTTACTATTTTTTTCAAAGGGGGGTCAAAAATTGGCTTAAAATTTAATAAAGGAGCGCTTATAACTTTTGCTTTAGGGGGCACAGCCCGACGAAACTTTGGCACTTGACGTGTCTTTAGGTTGGGGTGTTAACGCAAGTACAACATTTGGGGGCACCACCCCCCTTAACATCTGGGAGGACAAAAAACGTTAAAAAATCAGTGCGATTTACGACAACTTTCGAGTTTGAGCGCAAATATCTCTGGAATCGATGAATATAGCGACAAAATCTAAACAGCGTTGACGAGAAGGATTTTTTGGGCGTTGAACAAAGAAAATTTTGAGAAATTCCGTTCACTACGAACAAAGTTATAAGCGCTCATGTTGACCTACCCTAAGTCGACAATGCGCGTTCAGTGTATGCCAATGCATTTGAGTTCGGGCCACGTGACTTTGATGCCAGGGAAATTTTACCACCCTCCTAATTTCCCCCAATCGGACTTAGGGCACCGGGCGGACTCACGTTGGGCTTTGCCCCAAATTTCTAGTTTTGTCTGTTTTGTTTCAGTTACAGCACATTGTCGGCAATGTAGCCTATATCTTAGGCTAGATGATTATTACTGTGTTCCAAAAAAGCATCCCTGACATTTTCGACTGTAACTTGAAAACCAATTATCAGATTTCGATAATTTTTGGTAGGAATATTCCTGACACAACTTGCCATCAAATGGCCATTCAGTTTCTCACCTCACCCGACATTTGTTTTTCCACTACCTTGGGAGAGCACAACCAGCAAAATATCACTTTCTTTATCCAATGCGATGTGATTGCTTAATTAACATAGCACGTAAAAACACATTTTGTTCACATTTCTGACATGTGTGGCTGACATTTCATTCAGTTGATCATTTATCAACTGCCTGCAGTAAAATTGCTTGAAGTTTTGGCCCACTATGCGAACACAGGCAAGGAGACGCTTTCTCCATTCCTTGACAGCAGTATTGATAATGTTCTTCTCCAGACCAATCCAGGCTGCACCAGTCGCTTCTTGACTTACAAACATTCCTCAACTTCATCTAGTAGAAACACTGCTTCATGACGGTCAAACCTTGTAATAGACCAGCTGTTGAGGCCCGCAGATTAGGATAGATGGCATTTAGTGACGTTTTTTCTTACATTTCAACACGTATTGTGCTTGGTCTGCTTTCCCCAGGTAGTGCAAAAGCAGACGTTGGGTGAGATGGGAAACTAAAACGCTTATTTAATAGCCAATTGTGTCAGAAATATTTCTGCCAATAATTATTAAAATCTGCTTGTTTTTTAAAAGTTACAATTGATAATGTCGGGGGATGTTTTTTTCAGGTTTTCTCTTTATTTCAACACATGTTTCGCTTGATCTGCTTTTCCTAGGTAGTGCAGAAGCATACATTGGGTGAGGTGGGAAACTCATTTGATGGCAAGTTGTGTCAGGAATATTTGCACCAAAAATTATCAAAATCTTGTAATTGGTTTTCAAGTTAGTCGCAAATGTTGGGGATGCTTTTTTGGGACACAGTGTGGCATGTGAACACAGTCTTGTATGCAGTGGCCCAAAATACTGGCTTTGGCACTTCAAGCCACTGTTTGTTATGCATTACACCAGAATAATTTATGAAGTCTTTGTCACGAGTGCTATCATTTGTTCGCATTGGAACATTAACTTTTTAAAAAATTCTTATGCAAAGGTAAAGATTACAGCTGTCTAAGCATTAATTTCTTTAATGCGTTAACACACTGCATTAATTTTTTAATGCATGCCTTAGCATGTTAATAATGCATCATTAATATTGTTCATATTGTAAGTGGACTACATCGAGGGGGTGACAGGAATGAAGCCCACAAAGTCATGCCTGTGTCACAGGACCATGTCAGTAGTGATGGAATGGCAACAAAATAATTGCTAATTACTTGAATATTAATGGATTGTCAAATAACCACGGTTTAATGGAATATTGGAACTCCTGAATCACAGAATTTAGTAAACTTACATATGTGCATTAATTGTATCAATGTGCCTTAATTTTTTAATGCACATCAATTTATTAATGCATTAAGTTAACACGTTAATTTTTAAAGATAAAGGTTGCCATACCCTGTCCAGATTAGACTTACTGTCCTGATCTTCCTTTCTTAGGCCATCGAGCCATCGAGGTGGATAAATCACAGTTTGCGATATGTGACCAGTGTGGCACCAGATCCAAATCGCATGAGCTTGTAGTTTTCTACATACTTGGCATTTTCTAAAAGCATGAATCTTTGTAGGTGTCTGATTTCAGCTGAAACCTAATGTCAGTAGCAATTGCAAATAATGTTGACCAGTGACCATTAGTGGCTGCTCTCAGTGCTGTGTTATCCTTTGTAAGAGAATTACATAATATAATAATTTTTAGATTGGCGTGAAAAAACTGTCCGGTCTTTGATCGTATTATAACATTTGCCATTGCTGTACTGTGTAGATCTTGGAGAAAGCAAACACCGATGCTGCACTGAACCATGCTGCATGTAACATGGTGAAGAAGCCGGGCAATACATACTATCTGTATCAGCGCAGTTCGGGGCAAAAATACTTCTCACTGCTGTCTCCTGAGGTAGTAAAATAGTATCGATGTTATCTTTCATTATTTGACTGTAATAAATTTGAAGTCTTTTAAAAAATCAAATTGAAAAATCTGTTCATGGTGATTTTGTTGACAACTGTTGAAGCAAAGTATCACACAGCTGGTGCAGCATATGATAAAAATGCTCGTTGGCTGAATTTTAATCGAGTGCATGAACATTTAATAAATAAATTGTGATTTTGCGTAGGAATGGGGTTCGTCTTGTCCACACGAGTTCATTGGTGGGTTTCGGCTGGAAGCTGACATGTCGTGGACGCCGATAACTGAAATCACACAGCGCGATGCCGAAATGACGACTGTAAAAGCAATTGTTGATGCAAGAACAATGCTACGCACTACGTCAGCCTCACGGCTAGGACTTCCTGGCATCCCAGAGCTTTCGCAGCAGCGTGATGGCCCGTTCGTGCCTAATGGCAGCTTTTAGTGTTGTCCGTTGTCATGGGATGTAGTGCTACAGCTGTATCATTGTTGATACCCACCGTGCTACGTTATGTTATATTCCCATACAGTTTTAATCGCATTTTATTACATGTTCAAATTATCTCTGTTTCTGTATCTTATCTATTTAAAAATTGAACATCGGTATAAGTAATCTATACTGCTACCTTATTTATCTGTACTTATTGTTATAGGTCCTAAGAAAACTTACACTGTATCAAGCATATTCATAGAAAGTGCTAATGGTGCCAGCACCACAAATACATACTGTGTGGTGCATTATAGGAATTGTGTACAGTTATCGACAACCAATATTTATCTTTCAGCTGTTGTGTATGTATTGCTCATTTTTTGTTGTATATGTTATCACACATGGTATATTATAATGGACTTATTTAAATGAAAACTCTGAGTGATGTTCATTGGTCAATTGCGCTGTATGGCAGTTAGGAAGATGCTAGTTTTTTCACAGTAGATGTAAAATAAGTATGAAAGTCTGGTGTGTATGTGTGTTGTACATAATTTTTAAAATTAAAAAAATGGAAATATCAAATGTTACCAAATGTTCATGCACTCGAATGTAACTTGAAAAAAATTAATATGTGTTTGTTAACCCATAATGTGTAGCAGTGCTCTATTGCTCTTGTGACTGATCATACCCAAGCACTGGCAGTTCTAGCCCCCAAATCTGTGGTGCTGTGTTTAACCCAAACCCAGCTGAAAAGGAATGCCTTTATTTATGCCAGTATCAGCAACAAAACTTTCTATCAGTCATCATGTTATGCACACTAAACTGGGGGGCGCTAAACTTAAATCTGGGGTTGTTACAGCAGCCCTAGCTCGCAGCACCCCTAGCTCCAGGCTAGAACCACCACTGTAGTGTATCCGAGTATGTCCTTGTTGATATAATAGCACAGATAACTGACTAGACATCATGATTTATTCAACTTTTAGCAAACACAACCTTGTTAATATTTTCTGCACACATGAGCAACTATCTAATACACAAACATCAACACACTGCTAACAGAAATGCTACTAATGCATTGTATACTTATAAAACTGAGCCTCAAACAAAGAAATAATTCAAGATTTATCTTCCATGACAACCATGTGGTGAAAAACCTAAGTTTAGCGTTGTGGGATTGCATAATTGACAAAATAATTGGGGTGTGCAGTTTGCAAAATTTGACTTTGGTTTGGGTTTCAGTTTTGCAAAAACCCATGGTTTTTGGTTCAGTTTGCTAATAATTACAACTCATCTACTTGACTGTGAAATTACAAACCTGAGTTACAGGGCAAACAGAAGGACTGGTGTCATGCAGAAGTTTAGTACTACATCTGTTATCACTATTTACCACAAGCTGTTACTAAAAAATTTTTGTTTACAGTTCTGATGGCCAAGGTTGATATCTGTCTCCAAGTACCCACAATGCAATTATACACCGTGGTCCATAAAAAATGCGCCACTTTTATTTTTTGAATAGCTCCGTGCCGCATTGGCCGATTTGCATATTTTTTGGCATGCAGCATCAGGAAGAAACTCAATGCAAATAACTGTACTATTGACCACCTCACTTTAATACTGTCGCTGCACTACCTTGCACAGGTTGTTGAGTGTTGAGCCTGCTGTTTGTGAGTGGTGTCAACGTTTGCCACTTGCATTCACGCTGGAGGAGGACATTTTGAGCACATGCTGTAATAAAGAGGATGTGATGTAACGTGTGACTTTTTGAGATATTATAGTTACCAGTCGTGTTTGTCACTTTTGAGTCAATTGTTTCTGAGCCAATGTGTGTGGTATTTAGTATGAATTCATTGTTGTAAATGGCCAAACTATGACTGCATTTCACAGAGTGAACACAGCAAATGCAGGGATGAGATGATACAGTAGTTAAAACTACGTGAATAAGACTCTGTAGTGACAGTATTGAAGTGAGGTAGCCAAAACCTGTGTCATTTGCATGAAGTTTTTTTCCTGATGTTGCATGCCAAAAATTATCAAAATCAGTCAATGTTTCATGAAACCATTCAAAAAATTAAAGTGGCACATTTTTATGGACCACGGTGTAGTACTCACTTGAGTGGCATGAAAAGTGTGGAAACCGCCTAACAAAACATTCGCGAAAACAGAGTTGTCAGTTTTCAAATTTTAATATCGGTTCAGTTCAGCTTTTAGAAAACCAAAAACTGAAATTTTCAACGGGTTCCACACACCCCTCAAAATAACGTTACAACATGCAAAACAATGAAGAAGAACAGTCAGAGTGAACACAGCAAATGCAGGGATGAGATGATACAGTGGTCAAAACTACGTGAATAAGACACTGTTTACTGGAAGATTCTGCTGTCACGTCAAGAACCTGAAATAACAGTTTTGATAAAATAATGGTAAGAAACCCACAGTACAATGAATCAGCAGTAGGCTAACTGCATGCACATAAAACATGTCAGTGATGGAAATGTCAGCAATTGTTCGTGATGACAAATTTTCATTTCGTTACATGGGTAATCACACATGTGCATGTGGTCTTTGATAAACTGGCCACTTTATCCAGAATTATTCCAGAATGGGTTACCCGAGATTAGGCTAGTCCTTCAGGAACCATTGTGGCTTTACAAGTGTGCCCTTCCCACAACCCAACCAGCAGTGTCAAAGTGGCTGACTACTGGGACAGCATGCTGCACGGATGGGTCAAAAACACTGTGACAGTTGTTTATGCAGTCTTGCCAACCAGCTCAAGGCAGCATCCTCCCTTAAACACTGGCAGCCAATCTTCACTTGTATAAATTTTATCCACCGTCAAAAACACTGTGACAGTTGTTTATGCAGTCTTGCCAACCAGCTCAAGGCAGCATCCTCCCTTAAACACTGGCAGCCAATCTTCACTTGTATAAATTTTATCCACCTCTGGAAATATTCAAGCAGTCAGTTTAAGCAGAGATCAATAATATCAGCGAAGCAAGCACGATAATGATGTCAAAAGTCTCAGTACAACCAAAATGCATTTGGCACCAAACTAATGATATCCGTTGCTGCTGAAAACACTCAGACATAGAGCAATGATGAAAAAATAAATACATTAACGAAATATATTACCAACATGCCAGTACACAACAAATTAATTTTGCAACCATGACTGATCAGGACTGGAGATAACTGATGCATTGCCTACAGGTTTGGGGCTCGACGCAGAAGACAAATGTTAACGTCTGTACATAAAGCACCTCGTAACAGCATGGCATTCATTACGTTGTCAAAAATTTCACGATCAAATTATTAGTACCAATGCCAAAGTCAATCTAACATGCCATGTACAACAGTAGTCGTGAGCAAAAGTCCATGATTATAGTGCGGAGATGCCAATATTTGCCTACTACAGAAGACATCTGACGCAGTATCAAAGCCGAAACTGTGTCTGTGAAGTTGGATTCATAAGCCACCTGAACTAACAGCCTCTGCTGCTGCAACACACAGATGCATATCATGATCACGCTTCAACAGACATGGCACAATGATCAGACATTACACAACTTCAGTCATTCTCAAACGGCAACAAATACTGGACTAATAAGCAACAGTCCATGCAACAGTCATTCATGTATGTTACGATAGTATGTACACCGTGTTTAAAAAACAGTCAAGATTGTTTTTCTCATAACTTTGTTAAATTTTCACCAACTTTGATAATTTTTGGCATAAAGATGGCCAACACAATAAAATTATGTAAGGTGGACTTATTTTCCACCTCACCTAATTTATGTCAATGCACTGCCATGTGAAACACAGATGCGCCAAATTGTTACATTTCGCGGTGATTATTTGTATCAGATGGCTCACCTTTAAATCATCAATTCAACAGAGAGCGCCATGTGATTTATTAATTTTGTGGTATTAAATATTTTAAGGTGAAAATAGCAGACAAAAAAAAACAGCTGACTGATGAGCTTAAAACATGTCTAATCGATGAGTGAATGCAGTTTGATCAGTCAACCTTTAACTCCGCTATCAGCCAGTTACGTTGCATCTAAGCCATTGTGTCCGTGTATGCTGGGCACACTTTGGGCATAAACTCTGATAATTTGCAAATGAGTTCATATACAAACTTGCAGTTCTGCCAAATGATGTACATTTCACTTATTGTGTGCTTAATTAAGTCGTTACAACATTTACTGGAGACAACAGCTCAGCGTTATGCAAAATTGGAGTATCTGTGTTTCACACGGTAGTGCATTGACATAAATTAGGTGAAGTGAAAAATGAGTGCATTTTACATAATTCTATCATCTTGGCCATCTCACTGCCAAAAATTCTCAAAATCATTGAACATTTGACATAGTTATGGCAAAAACAATTTTGACTGTTTTTTTAAACACGGTGTACATCAAGTACAGTTAGTAAATTCTAGTGATTTTGTATAAACTAACCCAAGCCAAGAATAGAACTGCGATCAAACTTTCACCATCGTCTATTTAAGTGCAAAGTTTTTAACATCAGATCTATTTGATTTCCAAAGATATCATTTGAATAAAAAGTGATACTTTTAATCACCCAGTCTGTCAATCACCAAATTAGCTCAGTTTTAAACTGCAAAGATCAGCTCCACAAAAGCATTCACTCTGACCAGTTAATAGAGCACGATCATGAATGCACGAAAACAGATAATCTGTACTTTGATGATGCAGCATACCTGAGAATTTGACAAGAACTGGGTTGTAAATGCCAGCACCATGTACTGAACTGTCACCTGAACAAATGAGTCACGGTTCTAAAACAAGTTTACCACTTAACTACTTTTCCCGGAAGGATTACTCCAAAAAAACAACAGTACTGCTTAAAAACAAAAAAACCAAGAAAACAAGACACATAGCTCGAGGTTTCTGCTGCAATTCTATAAAAAACAATAAAACTATGTTGGACTTATATAATCAATGAGAAATTTTTTTCAGAAATTGAAAAAAAATTAGACTAAAGGAATTATTGTAATGGAAAGATCAAAAGTACAGTCAAAATGCAAATACAGACAGTGATGGAAATACAAGTAGCTTGCACTCTCTGAAAACATATTTTCCAAGCAATCAGTAACGAAAAGCTCACCATGACCAGGTAGAACTTTTGGTGGCAAAGCAAACGCCGGTGTGCCTGGTGGCACACCGAGTACGTAGCCCTCCGGCATCTGATAAAACACTGCAGCACCACCAGCACCAGATTCAACACCACTTCCAGTCACCACTGCATTGCACAGCCACAAGCACTCAACATTAAAACCAAATTAATGAATAAATGAATCATCAGCATAGCGTACAATGAGTTGTCCAGACCACAAACTCAGTGATGAGCTCATTGCTAGATGAATAAGCCAACTCAGGTCAGTGAGTGAGTAGTTTCTTAATGGCACATCAGCACAAAATAGGTCATTCAGGGCCGGTTTCTGGATCTTAACTGGCCGGTCAAGTTAGTGTTAACTGATGGATTTGCATAACTCGCGTTTCCCAATGCACTAACCAACGGTCAAAATGGCCAAAAATTTAACTGGCCAAAATCGGCCAGTTAGCTAACCGTCGATCGTAGTTATCGTATTTAATGCAACTTTGTACCATTTTGCATGCAGTTAATTGAAGAATGTGATACTATAAAACGATTTTACTGTATAGCAATGTCCTCAAAATACATGATGTGACGTTTGCTGCTACAAATTTTACTACAAAATCCATTCATGAATGGACAAAATGGCTGTCTGCAATTGCTTGGCTGGCTCGTGGGCTGGCTGACGTGCACTTGTGCTCATTAATATTCATGACGCCCGCCTGCGCTAGGCAAAAGCAATAGCGCCGTGTGCATCGTTGCTAAGCAATTGTAGTTTACCATTCAGTTAGCTAACTGCCAGTGAAGGTTTTGTTCAGAAACACGCACAAATTTAACTAGCGAGTTACAATTAACAGATGGTTTACTAACTAATCAGTTAACTAAAAGATTCAGAAACCGGCCTCAGTGCCATAAATGGTTACAAAGCAGTTAAAAGATCAAGGTTATTGAGCTAATGGAAAAGCCAACTCGGGATGAGCAGGTGTGTCGCAAGCATGTGTGGCAGAGGTGAAGAGAGTGCAGTATGAATGATGTTATCTTGCTGCATAATGAGCTGTTCCTAACCAACACAGTTAACAGACTGAGTTGATAAGTGGCGATTTTTGTTTGTGCAAAAGTTCTCCAATTCTACACAAGCTAGAAAATTAGAAAACTACCAGTATGTTGGCCCACTGCAATGTAAGTCTAAACAAAGACCTTTCACCTTTTGATCTGTCACACGGGTTATTCCTGTCCTTGCACACACTGACACCAACTTTGGTTCTGTCGGAGCTCATGTATGCATGAGTGGTCAGACACATGGATGGGCTAGACTCATAGTGGGACCTACTGAAACAGAACTGTGTACCTGGGAGTGAAATAATCTGCTTAGTGCCGGGAATCTGGTACAACTGCTGCTGCGACCTTTTGCTCGTCAAGTCTGCTGGCACAGCTGATGGAGTTTTGAGGAAATATGCTGCAACAAATTAGCACAGAAATTGTACTCATGGTTCAATGCTGCAACAAAATAACTCTAAAAATTAATGTCACTCACAGTATATCTTAAGTCAACTCTTAAGTATTGCATAGTTTTCATCTGTACACCAATAAACTTATTAGGAGCAATATGATAAACAGTTAAACACTTCTCCAAAATGTTAATAAAATGAATACAATACTGTACATGCTAAAAATGCATTCAACATCTCATCTCATCAGTTCGGCAAGAATAGCAGTATCATGTATGACAAAATCGGAGCAGGCCATTTGGGCACGACCGTTTGAGCACCACCATTTTGGCACTCACCCATTAGGCGCTGGGACCTTTGGGTGCTGAGGATGTTAGGGCACCGCCGTTTAGGCGCCACCGTTTCGGAGCTGTGTCGCGTCATTGCCGTTAACATATAACGAACTAGTTTATTAGTTTATTATGTGTGTGTTGTGCCTGTATGGAAACGGGAAACGTTGTGTATACGAACGGTCGTTTTGCGTAAAATACTGCAAGTGCATAAACATCCACGCAAGTATATGATTGCAAAATAGCAGATTTACAACTAGCAACCAGCATGCAGCACGTTCACACCAATTAACAACTTAACATCAAACATGTGTGTAGAGAGGCTGTAAAGTTTAAACACGAAGGCAGCAATGCGGGCATGTCGTCTGTCGTAGCAGTCGCGTAGGCCTACTGTGCTGTGCAGTCTTTGAAGTAGGCCTAGCCGCATGTCCACACAATGAGGACTGTGTCACACATCCCTGGAAACAAGGACTCGAGTCGCCTTAAAGCGTGACCAGTCGCGTCCATTAGAGTAGGCCGACTACCGAGACACAGACTCAGCAGGGAAGGATTAAATCAGGAAGTCTCTGCATGGCACTGCATAGGCCTAACTAGGCTACTGACCAATGCCAGCTATGGCTGACGACGTTGTGTCAAGATAAGATAAAGAGATGCAGACAGCACTAAAGCAGCACAGTGCCGAAACGTCCAACGCCTAAACGGCGATGCCCAAACGTCTCAGCGCCTAAATGTCCAGGCACCCAAACGGTGAGCACCCAAACGATGGCGCCGAAACGGTCGCGCCCAAACGGCGGCACCCAAATGTCATGTACCGTGATAAAATGTCATTGCCAGTGTATAGAAAATTTCTACTGCTGTATTCACGGTAGATGCCATCACAATCACTATAAACATCGAGTCAACATAAGGCAAAGACGACAGTGCATTACACGTACGGCCTTCTGACTGGTCACTGCGAACAGCTGCATTGATGGAGGCAGAAGCAGTACCGGTACGTTGTTCATGTTGTAAATTAACAGCAGCGACATTCTTAGCATCTGCAGCAGACGTGCCCGGCAACGAACCATGTGGACCAACATACTGAGAGAAATCAGCTGACTGAACACTCTTGATCTTCTCTTCAAATGAGTTCAATACTTGAATCTAAACGTACACAATACATGTGCTAAACACAATGATGGTAAAACATTGTCAACAGTGAAAAAATCAAAGTATGACAATATATATTGCATCTTATTCATTATTATGCAGCTATCCTTATAGCTTGCAATACCTGTATGTGTATTGCCCACCTATCTATCCGACCATTCATCTGTGCTGTACAGATTCCTAGTCAAAACTGACAAATGTTGGAAAAACCAAAACTAGTGTGAAATTTCCAACCACTAACCTGCATGCCAATTTTCAGTTTAAAATGCCAAAACAAGAGTTTAGACTGCACAGGCGAACAAACACTTAAGTAAGAAAACACTGGGTCAGGGTCTTCATCTATACTCGTTACATAGGCGCATAAACAAACTCACAAACATGCCTACAAGAATATTTCACAGTATCAAACATACCTCATGGCTTCAACTTCCACACCGAGAAAGTCATTACCTGTTGTGCCTGTGGCAATTTCTCGGCATGGTCAGGCAAAGCTAGCTGCTGAGGTATGCTGACGATGTGGTTGTTGGCTGCTGTACTTATAACCGGACTGAAGTCTGATGTCTCAGTATTGCCACTGGCAGACGCTGCAGCAGCAGCAGCAGCAGTGGATGATGGTGCCGATACATTCGCTTCAACCTCAGATGCTGGAGAGTCAGGAGAGCTGAGACATGTCTGAATGAGTGCCTTGCCATTCTCGCTGGTTATCATTGGCTGCAGCTTACGAGTGGCGAACGTGTACACATGCCCAGTCTCACTGGCTACCAATAGCATCACTTCCGTCCCGGTCAACACCGTCAGCTCATACGCCTGTCAAACAGCACACGATGATACAGAATGCTCTGTGGCAAATACATACTCATGTTAAAATGCACATTCAGCCACTGTGAACGAGTTGCAATACTGTTAACTAATTAATGCCTACAGCGGTTTGATACCTTATTTTAAAGTTTACTATAGCAGTTTGCAATATTTACCATAAAGTTAAAATAAATTCACAAATACAGCAAGATCCATTGCACGGAGAGCAGTCCAACATTCAGTTACATTAACAGTGCAATAATAATTTTGTCAGGTATAAAAAAATCAAATGATAAAAGGTTGGCTTGCCTCTGAACAATGTGGCTTGGCCCTATATACTGCAACCACAATTTCTGCCAGTGCAATAGCAATTTAGCAACTCATGCCACTTTATTTTGCTCAGAGAGATAACCATTCTGAGGCCAAATTCACAGAACATCTTAAGACAATTCTGCGAAAATTTTTGTGACATTTTGCACACGTACACCACCGTGCTAATTCATAAAACATCTTACGACAATTTTACGACAAAAATCTTACAATCACTTTTTAGGTGTCTTATGACATTCCAAATTATAGGATTCCAACATCATCCAACAAAAAAAAAACTTCTTTGTATCGATTCATAAGACCTCTAATTCAATTATACTCGTAACCTAGAAATGTCATATTTATACTATATCAGTTTTGCGTGGTCTTTTTGCTGGATAAATTAATTAATGAATAAATAAACAGCACTTTGCATTTGCAATGGACCGTTGCTATGCCATAGCCATGTAAACACATATCTTGACAACGGACATAGAATAAAAAATAATACAGTGTAGTGTTGTGCGGTGTGACAAATGAATTAATGATAATGACTCAAATATCGTAATACTTGATAGTACCACAATACCAAAATAAATAAAACTGCATAGTCCACCGTTGTCCGTCGGTGATTGGTACAGGCTGTTTTTCTTTCGTTGTAGGCCCTATACAACTATTTACTGTAGTAGCTAAATAGCTAATGCATATAAAAAATCGCATTTATGTCTACTATTCGCTAGTAGCCAATCACTACCATGTGCTGTCTAGACAGTTTGCAGCAGAGCATGCCACGGCCAAGAAATGTTTCAAATACTTCACCTTTTCCACCCTTGTACAGCTTTCAACAGGCCTACTGTCTCTTAAAACTAGCAAGTATTAATAAACTGTAAAAAATAAAATAAATTCAAAACATTCAATAATTAAAAAAATCAAAACAAATAAAAAATAAATCAGCACCTGTGTTAACACCACGTACTCGGAACTGTGTAGTCAGAATATTAAAAATTTCTAAATTAAAACATTACAAATTTATTTAACTCTAAACAACCGCTTTTACTTACTGACTAGTCAGCGGCTCGCAGACGACCATAGTTACCATGACAACAAGACGCCTTCGTGAAAAAAGTTACAATCATCAAAGATAAATTCTGTGAATTCATTTACGACATGTCGTAGGATAATCTTACGACATCTTAAATGTTGAGTTATGATACTTTTATGACATGTCTTAAGACATGTCTTATGACAATGTTTGTGAATCGGGCTCCTGTTTTCCAGTGCCATTTCTTGATACTTCTGGCAATGTTTAAGTATGAAAATACAGCTCGGTAAGAAAAAGCTAAATCATGCAAAAAAAACTACTGCTCTAAAAACTTTACCGATGCTAATTTTTAAAAATCGCAGTTAATTCCTTATCATGCTAATACATTCTTTAATGTACTGATGGGGCAGTGCTACTTTATTATTTACTGCAGAGTACACAATACTGATGCCCAATTGCCCATTTACCTTCTTCATAATGCCAGTTTTCCGTTTGCTGAAGGTTGTATACCGCCGAACTTTGTTCTTTATGTATTCCATCTTGATCTTGACCCGACCCATTGTTTTCTTGCCCGGTGGAGGTCTAGCTTTCATCACTGGTTGTTGACGGTGATCAACTGTGGCACTTACAGGACCATGTCGATACCCTGCGGACACTGCAGCCATGGCAGCCATGTCTGTAACATCGTCAGAGTCGGCTGAGTCACGGCTGGCCTCCCAACCATTAGTAGCAGCAACAATATCATCAGTCTCATTAACAAACCGTACATTCAGTGATGATGGCTCCATCCTACCTGCAGTAAACACAACAATAAAAAAAAAGTCTGTTATAGGTAAAAGTACACTGCACTGAACACGCTAATGACTAGGGATGTTAAACGAGACTTGTAAGAATCAAAACTACGGAAAAATTCTGAATCTTGAGAAATACTGTTTCTCGTTGGTGTTCACCAGTGATTCATGCCTTGTGGTTGACCGCTGAGGAGTCTGTTGTCCAGGTGAGTGAAAGAAAGCTTAGCGAACTACCACCAACAGAGCCGCAGGGCGGGATGGGGCCTGCACCATTCCTGACAAATCTGAGCTCAGATAAGATGCCAGCATTTGCACTGATGATTGCTCACATAGAGCACCCACCTTTCCCAGCCCACAATATCTGCTTACATTTTACAGTTCGTGGTTCATAGTCAATTAGTCATAGTGACAGACTAATAGCAAGTCTGCCATGTCAAAGCATTATGTAGGGATGTGACGAAGCAAAAAAATATTCTTATTCATCGAATGCAAATATTAACTGTACTATTTGTCAAATAACGAATGCGAATACTTATTCAGCCTCAAGAAAACTTCTCTATACCAGTATTTGAATAAAGTGAAACATCCAAATATAGTTGTTCAGTGTTCAGTCAGTGAAAATCAGCACCGGTATCTAAGGCAAAGTTTAGTCAATCCAATTCAATTAAGAAAATGAAACATCCAGAGTGCTGTGCTCTTCACTGTTAGTATATTCTATTTAAAATTTAATAAAATTAAATAAAGTTGAATAAAATGAAATATTCGTATTTGCCAGAAACGCCCCCAACTATTCGTCGAATATCGAATAGCCATAGTTGAATAGTAGAATAGAATAGTAAAGTTGTCGAATATTCGCGTTGTCGAATGCGAATACGAACTTCGTCACATCCCTAGCATCATGAACAAATAAAGCAGCAGGAAAGCTTTGCAATATTATAAACTGCCAGAGAAGAGGAAGCATCGACATCTAACCAACAATGTGGTCGTGGATGCAGCATGCATTAACGTTCATGTTAGTCTATTTTCGAGTGACCAATTATACGTTCAGATCAGCGATCTGAAAGGTGTGTAAAAAGTGAATATTCAGATCGCTGATCTGAAAGTATCAGTTTTTACGTGTGAGAGCTAGCATAGCTAGCTATAGCGCGTATTAGCTATGGTCATTCTGTCTCTGTCTTTTATTAGGGTTAGCATTATGGTTAAGGTTAGTGTTAGGGTTCAGGTTATGTTGGGCTTAGAGTTGGAGTTAGGTTTAGTATATTTTTAAAGTTACGTGGTGATAATTAAATGGACATTTGTATTAACAGTGTAACGTTGGTGATGTATTGGACTCGACTGCTCCGAGTCTGCAAAGTTGGCCGACTGCACGTAACCCGTGATATCCTGTTGGGGTTGAGGTCATCAGTTGGCCAGCTGCTTTGATCACATGTGTCGCAGACACGTCCTTGCAGCAGCACACTGGCAGACTATCCCTGGATTGCTCAGATCGCTGATCTGAACGTATCAGTTTTTGCACACATTTTCAGATCGCCGATCTGAAGGTGTCAATTTTTGTTCAAAATTCTCGGATCTGCGATCTAAACGTATCACCGTGCATTTTCGAGTCCTCAACCAATACTGGGAATCAAAATTCTTGTACTGTCATACATGACAATGTGTCAGGAAACAGTCAGACTGCCATGGAAATCACTGCGAATTAGTCACAGAAATACCGAGACAAGTCATGCCAAGTGCTCATACCAGTACACCACATTTATACATTAACAGCATGAGAAACTGTTGCCATTTAAAGCAAACTCCAAAATACATGGGCACCGCACCAAAGTAGAATACCTCGACTTAAGCAACATGACGTACCTTGACAGACTCCTAATGATGTTTTTTTACCCTGCAGTTGTTTTTCATGTTTTTTTTGCATGAATGTTTCAGGTTAGGGTTAGGGTTGGGATTAGGAATAGGATTAAGGTCAAGCTTGAGGTTAGGGCAAGACTTGGCAATCTTTTATTAAAGTAGTGGAGGTTAATGAAGTCAATTAATTTTAATATAACTGCACGATTCACCATTAAAACATCAAAATTGAATGTAAAAATCAATTGAGTCTGCTGAGGTACGTCATGTTGCTTAAATCGAGGTATCCTGCTATAGTGCGGCGCCGAATATATGATACATATAACCACAACAATATGTCTGAAACACTTTACTGTATCTTTGATGTCATATACTGCAAAACTTTACATCTTTTAACTCCGATTAGTCATATATATACACATTCATATCAACCCACGTCTATTTATAGAACTCTTCGTGCTGCACTGCTGCAAAATCTACAAAATAAGTAAGCAAGACACCTCTGCTCAGGGTATCTTGCTGCTCGAGCTCCACTCCGTTATAGAAGGCGACCTCGCTATGTTTGTCCTCTAACTCCCAGCATGCTTTGCGCGAAGGTACTTTTTTTAGTAACACACTTACTATTTTTTGCACTGCGAGCTACATTACGTGACTGTATAACATTTTAAGCACTTTGCGTTGTATTGAAAAAATTTATTACGCACACTGCCTAGCAACGTGCACACGGCCGTTGGCGTGGCATTGCATAAGCCGATGACTAATGCTATCGTGCATTTCACAGTCAGCTGCAACTGAATACCACACAACAAAACAGATTTTAATCATAATGCTGCGATAAGGTACAGAACACAAATGAATCGTTATCAACACTACGTTATATAAAAATAAACGCGCAATGCATGCTGGATACTAAGGGAGAAAGTCGAGGGATTGCGATTAACTGGCGGCGCTGCCGCCGTGAGCTCGATCGCTACGGTACCAAATAAAATTTCTGTCAAACGATTCACCGTCTTGGTCAAAAAGACACAACATTCTTTTAGAACTAAAAATATATAACTACATGCAGGATATGTGCATTAACGAAAAGAAAAAAGAAAAAGAAAAGTCACTGCAGTGAAGTGTGAGTATACCGCGGTACGTCATTAAAATTTTAATTATTATTTATTACTATTAATTACATGAATAAATACTTTGTTTTTACTACAGTGCTTCAAAACACGTTTTCCCATTTGCGAAAAAGTGTTTACTGCCACCTTTGCTATATCTCACTTTGGCTGTATATCTGAAGAAAATTACGTAACAAGTTTAGTACTGAAAATGGATTTAAAACGTCTGGAAAACTTTTGCAGCTTCATCAAAAGCAAAAGTAATACAAAACAGTTTGTTCTTAGTATATAAATCGTCCAAAAAATCAGGCCCGACTGGGGATCGAACCCAGGATCTTCGGTTTACGAGACCGACGCCTTACCGCTTGGCCACCGAGCCAGCTGTACAATTGCGCTGTGTACTTCTAGTCTACTGTACTGCCAGCTTCGCGCTTGTATGCAGTGCGCTGTTGTGGCTGTAGCCGCTGTGGTTCTGCCTAATGTTAAAAATAGTTGCCAATGAGAAATCACTGAAGCTCACACGTCTGGCACGCATTAATATTCATGACGACTGGTGGCGGCCGTGTTCCAGTGGTGGCTTCTGCAGACTTTAGCCGCTACGTGCTGAGTGCTGACGTCGTGGTTGCTATGCCGACAGTCAGGTAGGCTAGCTCTCGTTCCAACAGCATCACCGTGTGGTGTGACCTGCAGGTGACCAATGGAAACTTGAGTAACGTGGGATCGTTTCCTGGCTGAGAATTACACCATTTTCTTGTCCAAGTCTTTTTCTCGAAGTTAGGCCTACCGTTTACAAAACAGGGCGTCAGCGCAGCCCTGCAGAGATTGGCAGTGATCGAAATGACGTGTAATTACGTCATTTAGCCTAAATTCAGTAATTTATTTATTTGTAATTTGTAATAAAATTACATTCTAAAGTAATTTGTAATATGGGTTTATTTTTCAAATTATAATTAATTTCTGATTAATTACTCTTTAGCCTACTCATAGTTGGGTCTATATTATTTTTTTTCAACATCGCACTTGATAATTTTATAAAATACGATAGATAGGTCTACGATAGGCCTACATCATCAGTTATTTTACTTAAAAGTTTAAACATTGATAACATTTGCAATTTTGTAAACCATTAAGCAGGATATATTGCCCACAGCTTGTAGAAAACAAGAAGCGTACCCTGCAGTTGGTTTAAATTGTCAGTGATCTTCAAGGTCATCCAAGGTCAACGATTTTTTATTTCATCCAAAAGGGCGTATGCGATTTCCTATTAGTAATCAATAGCAACCTATTCCGTATCACCATTTCCGAGATACGGCCACTTAATTAATTATCACTAGCCACGGACGGTCAACGGCCGCCAAAAGTCAACGGCGCATTGTGGCTAATAACTGTTAAATTGCGCCTCCTTAAGTCGTCTTACTTACTTATCAATACACATAGCTTGAAACATTCGATTGAAAATTGCGACCAAACCGCTGCAGCGTGAGACATAGTTAGCCTACTATTGACAGTCTATGAAGTCGCTCGCCATATCCGATGGCACCATCACCGTTCACCGACCCCCTATGACTTACCGTTTAGCCACAATACATCCATGAAAGACGACGACGGACAGACAGACATTCGACGGAGGGCAACCGTACCAAAAGCTCAACCGTTACTTAAGTACGGTCGGCTAAAAAGGGGTGATAGAAGCCTATAAAATATAAAATTTTGCCGGCCGTTGACGTGCGGCTAATGATAATTATATGGGTTGTTCAGCATATGTTTTACATACAACGAATAGCGTACGTGGGCCTACAGTAGCCTATAACGTTTGCAACAAGTCCGTGACTTCCACGTGTCTTGTGGAGGGGATTTCACGGAGATTTCATGACGTTCTTGCTGTGGGTGTCACAGGGAAGTCGGCTTAGTGGAATTCGTGCTTATCGTCGTCTAAACTGCAGAACTTCAGAAGATATGCGGCTATTCCCAACGGCCGTCCAGTCGACGTTTGTCTTCTGTCGCTGACGTCGCTAGTCAGCCGGTGGCGCGTTCCAGCCGTAAATACAAAGTCTGCCACTGACAGAAGGATTACTTGAGAGCTTTCCGGTGCTTTGCTAGCTGGCTCGGGCAGTAATCCGCGCAGCATCAAACCATCATTTCAACAGCGAAATGTCTTTGAGACTAACAGAAGCCTGCCATCATCCGCCGTTTTGTGAGTCTCGCGAACTCGTTGAGGGTCTGGCGACTGTGGAGTAACGTTGCTTCTGACACACACACGCCGCTAGCTTTGATCCGCCAGCAATGCTTCGTCCCACGTCTGCCTATAGCCTGGTAGAGTTTTCGCTTGATCGGTTTCTTCCGGTCCGGCCTATAGGCTCTCTGACGTGTTCAGCTATTTGTGTGGTGCTCTCGACAATCGATAACGCCAAGTGCACTGTCGATGGGTTGTACTGATCTGAAAGAAGCGCGATCTGTCCAGAATTGTTAACCATGCAGTTCGACATATCTGAAATCGCGAAACTTTTGTCAAAAATCCCCGTTTTTACGGTCGATGTTTGCGACTTCCTCGTGACCAGCCCGTGACATTCCCGAGACACGTGTCACTGGGATGTCTTGGGGAAGTCGGCGTAATGGAATTTAGGCTATAGGCCTAAATGCAATAAAACGCCCCTTTAACCGACCGTACATGTATGCCCTACTAACTACTTACGGTCGCGCCTATGGACAAGGTGTATCTGACGTCTGTCTGTAACGTATGTATTGTGGCTAAACGGTACGTCGTCTCGTGTAAAGGGTCGGCGATGGTACAGTTGGACAGGACGATGACGAATTCCTCTATAGGCTGTCAATAGTAATCATATCGTTATCTCTAGCGATTAAGCCGCAATTTTCAACGCAAATTAAGCTTCTACATTCATCATCAACGTGCGTCAAATTACCGCATCCTAGCATTGATTAGTTTGTATAGCGTTCGATAGCAGGGTTAACATAGCGTGTACGGAACTGTAGCCACGTTTGGCAAATCGTTTCCTCTTCGCGACCGGATCCGGAGAGGTGAGCGATAATCGAGCACTACAAAGGCGGCCATACTGTTTGACGTCGTCGCTAGCCGAGCAGCTCGGCGCGCTGATAGACTGATTGCTCAGCATCACGGAACTATAAATATTACTTCTACTTCCATGGCTCGGCATACGAGCGAGGGTTTGTAGATTAGCGCGTCACATTCTTTCTGATCCACCGGCAGACTACAAAACACACAAAAAAACTATAGGCCTGCGACTGACAATCACTGTACGGCCCTCCTGTTTTTCTCGATTCTTCTCACATTTTACACATTAATTCAATGCACTTCTTTAGGCGAAATGGCTGTAGCGCAAGCGATTTCGCCTTCCATTTCTCCGTAGCGTGGTCTGTCTTTCGTCTATCGTCTGTCGTCTGTCACATTCCTGCATTCTGCTTAAACGGTTCGACGAATTTAGATGCTATTTCGCACGCATATTTGTGGGGTGCAAGGACACATTATTGTTTCACAAAGGGTTCCCTGACCCCCTATGGAAAAGTAAGATTTTAAGGGTCGAGCCACCAAATTGCAAATTGCTCTTGATCTTATCGTAAGCTTATAGAAAAAAACGATTTTGCCTGATACCAAACTACTATGGTTATTTGTCGGTTGAACTTCACTCACACAGTCTATATTAGAGCTGTCACAATTGACGCGTTAATTAACGCGTTAATGCGTTAATAAATTAACGTTCGTTAAAAAAATTAACGCGCTTTAAAAAAATTAACGCACATACGTAAATTTATGTTAATTTACTAAATTTTGTGAAGCAAAAGTGAAATATTCCGTTAAACTGCGGTTATTTGACAATCGAATGAATTCGAGTAACTAAACTGCAGTTTTCGTTCCATTACTACTGTAAATAAATAATTATTTCGATTTTCGATGACATGCTAATAGATTTTTATGCTACCTATGACGTTAGTTATTGTTGATTATACGTTTAAAAATATGTTTTTAACTTTCTATGTTAGACAGGCAGGGCCCCTTAAACGTCGCGAGGCCTGTGATAACTTATCCCCTACTCTCCCTCTCGACGGGACTGGGTGCGTTAATTTACGCGTTAATAATTAATGCATTAAAAAAATTAACGCCTTGACAGCTCTAATCTATATGATTGGTTTGGCTATATCGTAGTTGAAGAATTTTTAAATCGGAGTTAGAGGCTTACTTTTTACAGATCATCCAGTAGGCCTACAGATTGCAGAAGCGCTGTGAACAGTCAGACACAATAGTCTGCAGTGGCCTATAGTTTGCTGCACTATTCAGCTGCACATTGATTTGTGCAGTACGCCTATATACCCGGTACCCTATAGCGACCTAACACATTATAATACATCGACGACGTCGTACGTACGTCGCCTTTGATCGCAGTCCGTGACACGCGAAAACAACGCTGAACACAACAATCACAGAAAATGTCAGGAATCATGCCACGTCGCCAGCTTTTATCGAATAAACAGCGTTTCTCCTTTTTTCGTATAGACCTATACGCTACTATAACTGTGCAGCTGCCAAAATGGCAATAAAAGGCTTGCTTTGAGAGCTTTTAAATCAGTGAAACTGTGAAGTGGCCTATATAATACACGGTGTTTCATAAAAAGGGACCCCTTTTTCTTTTTTCATAATTCACTCAAATAATGACTAATTTACACGAATTTTTTTACCAGTTGTAGCTAAAGAAATACTAATTTAAATATTTTAGCAAAATATGGTTGTTGATTAAATATTCTTTGCTAGTCGTGATGTAATGCTGACGTCATAATGTGTCGTGAGTATACAAGCTTGCTTGTCTCAACTGGTGCTGTCAGTTGCTGAATAACTGTCCTGCTTCGATGGTGAACTCAGACTGCTTCACTGATGGCAAATTGTTGCCGTTTTACCATTGCAGCCACAAAAATCGCCCAAAACGATTAGTTTCACACAGTTGTTGGAACAGCTTGACTTCTGCTGCTGATTACACCTTCCAGCAAGACGGTGCACCAGCACACAGAGATTGCGAGATGGTTGAGTTTCTAGCTTGCGAGAGATTTGATTTCAAGCTTCCGTGTCGCTTATTGCTGACACGATTAACATTTTTTAATCAGCGAACCAGATTAAGTTCACCATCAAAGCAGTGTAGCAACTGACAGCACCAGTTGAGACAAGCAAGCTTGTACTCACGACACATTATGACGTCATCGTTACGTCACGACTGGCAAAGAATATTTAATCAACAGCCATATTTCGTTAAAATATTTTGAATTAGTATTTCTTCAGCTACAACTGGTAAAAAATTTTATATAAATTGCTCATCATTCGAGTGAATTATGAAGTAAAGAAAAAGGGGTCCCTTTTATGAAACACCGTGCTGACCAAGTACAATGGTTATTATTATTGACCACTCTGATCAAGGTTTCCCTTTTGCACTTCTATTATTTAGCCCTCAACCGCATTTGCAAATATGAAAATAATGAAATATTTGCGAAATGTTTTATTTTAGGCCTACATGAAACCACCGTGAGGGCCATATATTGCCTTCTAGACCTGTCTCTTTTGTTGAAGAGAATAAATAAAGGGGATGCGTCCCGTTTCTGAAAAATGATAAACGGCGTCTCCCGCGTCTTCGTCCCTCCCGGCCCCTACTGCACCCCTGGTGACGACAGTAATGTTTAAGGTTCAACGTACAAAAAATCTTATCGCGAAGTTATGACATGAGACGGAGATACGAATTTTTGAAGTAATGACTTGATCGCGAGTAATAAACAGCGATTTTCCCGCTGAGCTCACACGGCGCGCAGGCAATGGACGCCAACGACGCCCAGAGGAGCTCATCGTTTTAAAGTTGCTCTGGGCCTACGAGTTATTGATTTCCGACACACAACGTCGGCGATTATCTCGTGTTCAGTCGGACGCCATTGTGCGACAGCATGTGCACAGCGCATTGTGCATAGATATATCGACTATGGTCTAGCTGCAGGGGGTGCTATGCCGGTATTACGGTAATTTACTGGCTTATATACTAAATCAGTATTCTAAGATTCAACGTGAGATTAGCTGACGTTTCAAAGCATGGACAAAATTTTTGTCCCGTTCGTTTTGCAATAGCGCAGTCAGTCGCACTGAGCAGAAATATCCTAGCAAAAGTTGATTCGATGCCACGCTACTTTAAAGAAAGTCCGACATAGCGAAATATACCATGACTTTTGAACAAGAAACCTAACTGTCGCTAGGATAGCCGACCGTACTGGTTGTCAGTACGGTCGGCTATCTTAGCGGCAGTTGGGCTTTTTGTTATTGGTATTATTGCCGACCCCATACGACTTACCCTTTAGCCACGATACCGCACGATTGGCATACCATCAAGGTCATCCAAGGGCATTGATTTTCATGTTACTTGAAAGCCAATGTGCGACATTATTAGTGATCACTAGCAACCTAGGCTTTGTTTCACACTGTTTAGCCACAGTACATCTGTGACAGACAAACGGACGGACGACAGATGACAACTGTACCATAAGCTCGACCGTTACGTAAGTACGGTCGGCTAAAAATTAATGTAATTTTAATTTTTCGAACACGATGTGCCATATAGGTTAATATAGGCCTAATTAGGCTGTTATCTAGCGTATAATAAGTTTATTACTAACACTAGCCACTGTGTGCAGTTTCTGGTCCCACGTTTTCATACACCGGAGACTTGTATCTGCTTAGGTTGGGGAGCGCACGAACACATACACTACGTGTAATTAGAATCGTTATAAATAAGTATACTGCGCCTTTATACCGAGTAGCCTACATTTCATAGCTGCAAATCACGATACAATGAGACGTATGCCGTTTAGATCCCGGTGTCAAACAGTAATTAACGCAGACATCAGTTCAGTTTGAAACCGACTAATGTTCTCACTAATGATCAGTTTTTACGCCCGAAAGCAGCTAGACTGCTTTAGAGCGTCTTAGCCAACGCAATTCTGTTCGTCTGTCCGTCTGTCTGTCCGTCACACGAATGGATCAGTCAAAAACGGTGCAAGCTAGGATCATCAAATCTTCACCGTCGGCTGCCTGGAAGACTCTAGTTTGAGGCACCGTAAACCTTTTCCATAAATTCGGACGGCATCACCCCGAACGAGGGCGCTAAATGAGAGGGGATAGGATAAATTTGCGATGTTTAGCCAATAATGTCGCTGTATCTCAGTAACGGTGCGAGATAGGGCCTAGGTTACTATTAATCACTAATAGGAAGTCGTACACTGGCTTTCGATTGTTACCGAATTTATGACTTTGGATGACTTTGAACGCCAAAATAAGGGGTTTTATGAATTTCTTGCCAATTTCGGGCTGCGAGACACATTTCAAGAGCGAATTGCGCCGAAATCAATTGAGATAGACATGGAGAAGCTGCAAACAACATGTTTAGCATTAAACGTAGATTTCGACGGTCCAAGTCTCAACTTTTTAGGTTTAAGTTAACCTGCGCACGAGGGCTACAAATAGTGGTACCCCCGTAAAAGTCGTTATTTTTCCGTTGTCGGTCAGTTTTTCGTGAAAACGGTTGCAGATAAGCATGGGCATACTGCCTATCACAGTAAGCACTAGTGACGAGCTTTTCAGTCGTATCAACATCGACGACTTTGAAAGACCCTCAACTTTCAAAATAAGGGGTTTTTATTAATTTTTGCGATCTTCGGCTGCAGCGCACACTCTAAGAATGAACTGCGATGAAATGGCTGGAGATAGACCGACAGTTTGCGAACAGGAACTGCTATAGGCTTTCGCGCGTCTCGTGAGCGTTGGCTCAATTTTTTTGTTATTTTATGTTATATATGGACATTGTCTTGTCTGAACTCGCGGACTGCAGACGTCTAATAATTATTGTAAACGGCACCAGCCAATGTAAAAGTGGACGTTAAATAGAAATTCAAAATAAGAGTAAGTGCTGAAAGTAGAAGCACGTCCGGCGGCATTTTGCATTGACGCTGCTTCTGGGATTGCTGCGAATCATACATTATAACGATACAACGCCAGTTCAGAGCTGATCTGTCTGCTGAACTGACTGCATGCATCCAGCGAGTCTGAGCCGCGCTCAATGGAAGACTCTACCGACAACCGCAGCAGCAGCAGCTTTTCAATCAGGCGTTGACAAAACAGCAGCTTGGACGATGGATGGATAGATCGTCGCTGCCACGGCTGCATTGAGTCTTCTGACGGGCGGCATGCACACAACAGTATAGCGTCGAGATCGATGGTGCCGCCGTGTTGGGTCGGTCCGAATCGCCCGCCACACGGACACCGTTATTGTCGATGCATCCGATTTCTCTATGTTCAGTTCGTTCAACAAAGGTAGGACCGAACTCCCCCATGCACCAGATTTAATTCCCGGGTTAAAACCCCTTTACTGACAGGGTAGGTCAAAAGGTGGTGTACGGTTCTTTGTGGAAAACCTATCACAAAGCTACGGAGCGTTACTTGTTATATAGGATCAACTGTTTTGTCTGCCACCTGACACAGCTGAACGAGCCGATACTAGATTTCGGCCTACATACTCCGGAGAAATGCAAAGCTGAGTTAACTTCGGTGTTGGTTATATACTTAGATGGTTTACCTGTCCGCAGATAGTGACCCATCCAAGCATTGTTAACCACTCCCGACCGGAAGTCGAACCAACAACCTCTCGATCATAAGTCTGACAACCTACCGTTACGCCACTAAGCCACCTGGGTCGAAACCACTTAGTACAAAAGTCCATATGCTACAACCTTCTGTCTAACTCATCGGAAGCGGGTGGGTTAAAACTTGAGGGTTTATCGTGAGGAGGGATATAAGGGTGTTATGTACGGAGGGGTTATGTCCAGACACCGTGTTCAATATTTTGTGGCGCCAAGCTGCACGTTGTTCAGCTGACCATGAAAACATGTCGCAGACTCGCACGGCGCGTCTTAATTTTGGATGAGGTGAAGTTGACGTCGCCTGCAGATTGTTACCAACGACAGACGTATGCTTCTGCCTTGTTACGCCCCGGTTCATCCGTGGCCCATAAAATAAGCTCCTAACTTTTACATTCACAATTTCTTCGATTATTAGACCTAACCATTTTCAAAGCCGCATTAGCGGTAAACTTAAAATACACTATAAAAGAAACCACCACACGCTAAACACGTCATATACTAAACGTTACATAGCACATGATGGCAGTGATCTTGTAATAATAAGTGAACATTTATATAGCGCACTATCATTTCGAAGAAATCTCTAGTGCGCTGAATGCGTTATCAGTAGCCTTACATCTAAAACAAAAATGATTTAAGAAAACGTTTAAAAGAGTCCAGATTAAGTATGTGATCATTCAGGTACGTCACTAGTCGTATAGACTATTGCAATGGCCTAACTTAATCTGAAGCTGACTGGATTTTACAATGCAGCGTATGGCGACGCGTTTCGTCGTATTATAGCGAGATTTCGCGGCTTGCCATGCAGTCGCACCATACCGCGCGCTTCGTCATGCCAGCGCTTTCGTCGCTAGGGCATACATCGCGTTTTATCGTGCCGCTAAATACTCGATTTTCTAACATTAAGGAATCACGCATTGTGATCCAAAATTCAAAATCCAAACTGTCGCCGAATTTTAATTAGTTCCTTACTGGGAAATGATCGACCCATGCAAGAAATTTTTATCAAAATAACTTTTTGCATTATTTTAAGCCGCCTGCCAGGCAGGCTGCAGACAGGCAGGCAAGCAGGCAAGCAGGCAGACAAACAGATAATCTAGCGGACTCTGTCACATAACATCCGTTCCCTTCAGCGGAGGTACTGTAATTTCATGTTGACAACTTGACAGCAGCTATAACTCGCGTTTTTGTTCTAGAGGGGTATTTACTACTAGCCTATAGTCAGCTGCCGCAAGCGTCGGCGTCAAAAATAGGCTGAATACTGGACGACGACGTCGCTACAAGGCTGCTCGTGCTGCGGTTGCAGCTGCTTCTACAGAACTGCAGTTTCTGTGGTGTTCAGCTGCGCATCTCTCTGTCCGGGTGGCGGAAGTAGACGGCCGGAGACCGAGAGTGAGGGAGAGCGAGAAGAGAAGCGATGTCGTCGATTGGATCTACGCGAGTCGTTCGGCGTTGATTTGCTGCGGCGACGCGCGAATTAGTGGATTCAGCCACTGGCCCCTACAACGACGACGACGACGACGACAACGACATAGATTTGACGCCGTTGACAAGAACGTCGGCTCGGCAGTCGACTGGCTCGTTCAGCTTGTGTCGCTCGCTCGCTCGGTTCGTGGGTAATCGCCGTCAATGCCGACGACGTATTTATCGCTGGCTGGCTAGCGCTGAAACACGAGCCAGTTTGCTGCCTGTTCGTGACGACCAGCGGCGTAAAACGCAAAGCGTAGGTGCCGACTATTAGAAATTACTGTCGTGGCCACCTTTCTTTTTCCCGTTTCTTTTCTCGTCTTTTTCTTCTCTCTCTCTCTTTTCTTCTTTCTTAATCCTTTTTTTCACTCCTAAGTCCAGCTAAAGTACAGCGGCGGAATCATTGCAATTGCAGCAAACTTCCAAAAAATACAAGTGTGTCATAGGGCTATACGGTTTCTTGCACATTCTGAGGCTAAAACTGCGTGCGCACATTTTGTCGATTGCACAACGACGCATTTGTTGTATTTCTGACTGTTCGGTTTGGGCGTAAAAACGGCGTCCTGCGTTAAGGTTAACAGACGCCGAATGAAAAAAATAGTTCATTCTACGATTGCAAAAATATTCACGAATATACAGCGATCGCCTCCGTAGATCCCGTGTAAGTCGGCTCCTCTGGTTTTCGGACAACAAAAACACGCCTCTGAGCCGCCGCAGCAGCACAGCAGCAGCAGCAGCAGTCTCTGCATGATGATTCGCGGCAGACTTGAAACACGCTACCGTAGTAACCGTACCGCGTTACACGCGCACACTGTAGGCATTGAACATCAGCACGCCACATCGTCAGCAATTGCATCCGTATTACTTTTAACTCGCATTTCCGTATCCGTAGCGTGGCTTAAACTTGTTTTTGGCGGGGTAAATTTTGTGTCGCAGAGAGGATGCAAATCCGTTAGATCGTCGGCATTCTGGCGCGTATCATGATGTGGTCAATCAACATTCTGATGACGAGCACACCGGCAAGCAATACTAGTGCTTCTCGGCTATTGTATGTCACGTGATCCAAGGTGCGCGATGGCGACGTCAACTAACTGTAAAACATTATCAGCGTCGGCGGTCGTCCGCTGGAGACCGGAAGTGATCAGAACAATCGTCGTTGTCGTGGTTGCTTGGAGTGGACTTATCCGTAGATCGACATCAAGTATGACTGAACCTGTCGGTAAGTTATCGTCATATTTAACATCGCAGTCATCATTTATTTGCCCCAAAACAACAGCATAGGAAACAGAACAATGTATACAAAGCAGGACTGTAAATCAGTAAAGTAGATATTAGACGACACGAAGCGCGATTTGACATTCAATAGCATTAAGATATATCAACATTTGCACTATTTTTAACGTTTACTTGTGACGGCTTCAAAGTGCTTAGTTTCTGTTCTTAAGCGTAAGTTGCTGGTTTAGATATCATTATACAAATAATGACTGGCGCCGAGGTCGACATTGAAAATTTTTGTTCGCGAAGTTCGTAAAAAGTTGCCGCGAGGTCGAAAACCGAGGGCAACTTTTTACGAACTGAGGAGAAAAATTTGCAATGTTGATCGATGACGCCAGTTACTATTTTTTGTTATACTTTAAAACCAAAAGAAAACATTTAAACAAATATCATTCAAACAAAAATCATTTGACGACTTCACTGTTGCCCGCGTGAACTGTTGCCCACGCGGCCGGGCAGCAGTGCGTATTTGTCAACGTCGAATAACGCCATTTGGACTAATCGCGTGCAGTTATTTCGCGTTGAGGTATAAGAATGTGTAATATATTTCATCGTATTGTGTTTTGCTAGTGAGAAACAGTGATGGTTAAAGAATTTTTTTTTTGAGTGATGAGCGGCAGATGTCAGCCAGTCCCGGTCAGTCGTGGAACTCGCGACGCGCTCAATCTTGTCTCGGCCTCAACTCAGCAACCGTGCGACGTCCTTATTATCACAGCTAAATGACAGGTTCAATTTTTGTCGCTAGCGACAACCATAGGCGGCAAACAATTATTAGTTTTGAGTGGGTGAGGCAGCGTACGGTCGTCAAGCCGAGAGATGGTCTCGGCGCTATCTGTGTGATGGCATTAGAGGCACGCTGCATGGTGACACTAATGCAGAACGTCGACTGCGTCAATTGTGTCCGCTTGTCGTCAGTCGCTGTCTTTCTCTATATACACTGTGTCTCAAAAAAAAGCATGTGACTACATTTTTTGCAATAACTGGAACAATAAATGTCCGATTATAATAATTTTTGGCACACTTATTAATGAGACTATATGTCATCGAATGGTGGTTTTATTTCCCACCTCATCTATTTAGTGCAACTGTCTTACCT
>Ga0056128_1000911_pt1 | contig 30374 bp, 18 predicted proteins | sample WorMetLIZISLAND2_FD_71113 | JGI IMG/M metagenome (GOLD analysis project Ga0056128, IMG submission 71113) | Marine gutless worms symbiont microbial communities from Max Planck institute for Marine Microbiology, Germany - Olavius geniculatus... ... | reverse complement strand
GAGGAGGGGGCTGTGGCCCTTTGCTAGAATTTTTTTGTCAAAATTTTAGGCAAAAATAGTGCGTTTTGGTGAGAAATTTCTACTTGTTTTAAGATGCATCCAGTCAATAGTGGGGGCGGCCACCCCTCCCCCTTTTTGAATCCGCCACTGGTGGCAGCTGACCCTGCGGAGTTATCTCCGCTGTGCAGTTGTCGTGTTTTACAACCCGACTGACAGGAATTGTGATTATGTTGTCTCGGTCTCCTTTTTTATTACTTTGTCTGTCTGTGTGTGTGTGTGTTCGTGGTGTCGCGATCTTTGAGCACCTGCCGCTACGTCTGCAAGCATTCGTGACACCGCTCCTACTAAATTTGCGTTAACAAAAACTCTCGATCTTGCATGCGGCAGTAGTATCAACTTGAGACGTTTCAACCCATATGCCTGGCATCCTTTATAAAGGATACGTACTTTAACGCTACGTCATAAAATAACTTCGGCACAATTATGGGTTAAATAACGATATAGTTTAGTACGTGGTACGCAGAATTTTTTGTTCTTTATCTTCTGGCCAGTGATCAACGCCCTCTGTCGACGTCCGACTGTTCCACTTTCTTTGCATCCTTTTTTGTCTTTTGTAGGCTATTCGTCTTTTTTCTCGCTGTTGTGGGACGTTGAATACAGTTCATTAAGCGCTCTTCTTTGCACCGTGCAAGCGCCAAAAGCTGGCAACTACGCGTATGTCGTAACACCAAAAGCAAGTAGCTTAAATCAAGAGCAAAAAAATTTTAAAAAAACAAATAAGGCCTAATAAGATACATTACGCATAAATGCTTCACCGGCATATCCCCGTGCATTTTAAAAATAATCGACACAACCTCTTTTGTCAAAAAATATGAGAATTATTTTTGCTTTTCTCCTAAGTATGACCACGTTTTTTAACATTGATTGCATTAATTGTGTTACATGTATTAGATATTATCGTTTATATTATCAGCAGCTGCAGACAATTTAGTTAAGTTAACCATTGTAACTACACCGTGTCTCAAAAATAGTCAAAATTGTTTTAGTTATAACATTGTCAAACGTTTACCAAATTTGACAAATTTTGGCATAGTGTAAGGTATTATGTAAGGTGTACTCATTTTCCACTTTGCTTAGTTTATGTCAACGCATTACCGTGTGAAACATGGATGCTCCAAATCGCTGCATAATGCCGAGTTGTTATCCAGTAAACGCCATAACGACTTAATTAAGCTCACAACTCACAAAAATGCGATTATTCAGCAGAATTATAAGTTTGCATGACAACTTGTCTGCAAATCATCAGAGTTTATGTCCAAAGAGTGTCCTGCATACTGAGCATACACGAACACAATGGCTTAGATGCAACGCCACTGGCTGATAGCGGAATCAAAGGTTGACTGATCAAACTGCATTTACTTATCGATTAGACATGGTTTAAGCTCATCAGTCAGCTATTATGTTGTCTGGTATTTTTATTGTAAAATATTTAATAGCACAACATTATTAATTCACGTAGCATTCGCCGTCAAAAAGATGATGCAAAGATGATCAATCTGATACAAATAATCGCCGCTTAATGTATTAATTTGCATCATTTGTGTTCTATATGGTAGTGTGTTGACAAATTAGGGAGGTGGAAAATGAGTAAAACTTACATAATTCTATTGCCTTGCCATCTTTGTGCTAAAAATTATTAAAGTTGGCGAACATTTGACAAAGTTGTAAGGAAAACAATTTTGATTTTTTTGAGACACGGTGTAGAGGCACTCAGAAAGCCCAAACTTTGGCAGTTATTCTTTGCTTTAGGACCGCCACCAAAATGTAATAAATTTTTCGTGCAACGGTCCGCTCCTCCCGATTCAAAAGAAACTTTGGACAAGCACCATGAAGACTGGTCATACATTTTCGGACTGTACATCACTATTGACTACTATGTAGTTGCCTGTCTGGTTGGGGTTGAAGGTGGACAGCGACTGGCGGTTGGAATCATTAGCCGGTTGTCAAATCTGTCGTGCTGTTCACTGGACCGATGAAGATGTGTCAAGCTCTGTGCTGCTGCTGCTGGCGATGCGTTGCCAATGGCAACCGGTTGCCGACGTTGCTGCTGCCTCATGGCAACGACATTATTAATCATACACATGACCCACGAACCACGAACAATTCGCCCTACTGTAAAATCGTTGGCAATTTCGATATAGTAAGAACAAGGACCACGTATGGGATCACACAGTGTTACCTGCCACCCGACACAGGTGAACGCGCCCCGTCTTAACCCCAGCCAGATAGGCTGGTGCTCGATTTACCTACCCCGGAGGGATGGAAGGCTGAGTTGACCTAGGCGGCTGGTTACATACTTAAATAGTTTACCTGCCCGCAGGCAGTCACCCATCGCAGTACTAACCCGACCCGGCGTAGAGTAACTTCGATGATCGGATGAAACGCGTTACCGCTACGCCAAGCCACTTTTAGAATCACTTAACTATAATCGGTTTCGGCACAATTGACAACGCAGTTTTGACACGCATGTTTTTTCTTTCCGCTGAGGCACTTGGATAACTTATTCTGGCCACAATTTCCTTGGGGTGGCAGTACTTTCCCCAGTGCACGATTGTCGGTCAGAGAGGTGGTACGATGTCGCTGGTGGATGCTCACAAAGTCGAGTCGTCTTCTCGTTTCACATGCTGGTCAGACGCGTTCCTTTCTTCTACGTCGTCTCCGCGTGTAGACTGTGGATCCGTCGACACGCGGACTATACGATCCGCCGCGATTTCTAGAAGAAACCGTAAACTACACTACAGCTCTTATACAGTCTCTGTTCGCAGTTTGAATTTTTCGATAGATCGTTGTGCGATCAGAATACACGCCGTCATAAAATTATTCTGCGGCCGTCCGCATAAAACTATACGCTGCACTGCATCTCTCTTACCGTATAAATGTAACTTGAGACTTTGCTCTTTTGAACTGAAAATAATTGACCCACTGGTTATTCCTGTTTGGGGAACGTTCATGCCAATTTTAGTTTTACTGTGTTTCTTTAGTTTTCAAGATGGAAAACCGTGGGAGGTAGACAGATCAACAGAAATTTTCTATTTGGCAGATATCTGGGATTGTCTACAGTTGCACGTATACATTTAATTATTGTTCAAGCCGTGCTTGTGACAAATAAATTATCCTCGCTATCTCTGTCTTATTGCAGATGGAATTTCAGACATAGCGGAAGGGACATTCTGTCAGATCCTTGCTCTTCAGTCTCATGCCGCCGGCCAATCTCCTAATTGTCAGTCAGCGCTTGTCAGAGTCGGATGCGATCGATATCCCGAGGTAGGTGGCTTACACAGGAGCGCTCGGTGGCTGATTCCTGGACGGACTAGAACAGCGCGTGGGAGGGCCGAGCCGCCGGGGCCAAGGTGTCGGCCGAGACTAATAAGCGGTTCGGATTTGTGCGATTTCACGGCGTGACGCGTTCGATTGCATGTGATTCGGTACCAGAGCACGGCGTCACGCATGGCTGGCTTCGCCCACATCCTCCTCCGCTATTTTGCCATCTTCATTCCTTCCAGCTCCCTGGCGGCGCATCCAATCCACTCCACGGCTTCGTTTCAGACCTATTTCGAGGTCGTGGTTTGTGGTACTAAAGAAAAAACTAATACAAAAGTTGCACGGTGGCTGGTCCGTATACATAACGTTGCTTTTTACTGTCGCCAATTGACACAACTAGCCCAAGTATCCGTGTTAAAGCCCTGTGCTATTGCTACAGCGCTGCAGATTACAGCAGTCAGGCACTTCGTGAATAGCAAAGTTTTTCTATCTCAGAAGTGTTAGCTGATTGGCATGAACTATTAAAATCTGGTCGTTACAGTTGGCCACACGCTAACAGATAATGGCACTGGCGGTGTGGCTAGCAGACATACCACCGCCCTGATCAACCGCGTGTTTATTTCTGGTTATTTCTGGCGTTAATAGCTTAAATCAGTCAGCAATAAATCGAAGAGTACACAGGCGCATGCGTCGCCAGCTTTCTGAATGCATTCCAATTTGCTGTTTTCTCTTTTATTTTTTGACAATTTTTGTTTTTTTCTACTTCCTGTTTTTACTGTTTTCTGTATTGTTTTGTTTGTTCATTATAATCACTATCGTTGTCGTATTATCTTGTCCTTATACTTTAATTTTTGTTTTTTTTAAATTTTTGTCCACACTCAGTGTTTTTAGTTTTTGCTATTTTTTGTCTATGACTTTGCAATTCGATCCGTATGTTTTACTGGCGACGCTGTTCCGTAGATCAGCGTTCAATAACTTGCCACCCAATTTTCAGACATAATTAATTTCGGACCGCAATGCTTGCAGACGTGTCGTGTTAATGTTGGTGCAGGTGGTTGCCATGACAACCAAGTACGGTCGACACAGGTGAGAAGATGGCTCGAAGCAAAGATATTCTACCTGGATCAGCTGACCATGACTCGGAGCGGCACAGCGCCAGCTTACCGGAGAGCGTCAACGAGGCGCTATTCCTGTTCATCACAGCGGGTCTGGGTTTGGTGCTGAACGTGGCGGTGATAACGTGTTTGATGGCCAGTAGAAGACAGCGTCGCGTCACAAACTCGTTCGTCGTTCACGGCTGTGCGTTGGACGCCATCAAGTGTGCCTATTGCGTACCGTTTGCCACCAGTCTACTGAAGGATGTCGCTCCGGGCTTCTGCGCTGTTCTCGGCGGGTCTGTATCGTCTTTCGTGATTTGTATGAATTGTATTTTGTCATCACATTGTCGTCGTCGTTGTCAACATATCGTTGTTTACTTGCACACAATAGAACTTGAATGTCCTCGACAGAAAAAAACTGCCTCAACTACTAGATTTTCAACCAGAGCTTTTTGTTAAAATAGTAGCCATAATATACGAAATAATATCGAATTTAGTAGGCCTGTTGTAAATTTTAATAGTCAAAGAATATATTTAGAACACTTGTTTTTCTCACGTAATGCAACAAAATGTTTAATAGCGTAGTTTTGTTTGTACTTATGTTTATCGTAGTATCACAGTTTAGTTGACTTTTTTTGTTTCGTGATTTGCCGGACTTGTCTTGGCTTTGCATTGAGAAACGCATAGCAGTGATCGTAGTGACTTTTGCTGTTTTTCTGAAACGAACAAATAAAACTTACTGCAGCCGCTAAACTACAACAGTTCGTTCGTCGTATGTTGTATATACAGATCGTACGTGGTGATAGTGACGGCTTCTGGGTTCAACATCGTGGCGATGGTCTGCTGCGAGGCTTATGCCTTCTCCGAGCGCAGCGGATCACGACACCATATCTCTACCACTGCTGCTGCAACCTCGACCAGCCCCGGTAGCTCGTCATCGTCTTCCAGGAGCGCCGGCAGCATCGGCTGTGCCGTCTTCGGCGTTCTCATGGTTTACATCGGAAGTACCATCGTTCACCTGGGACCGACAATCATCGGTGGAGACTTTAACTACAATGACGTCATCGGAAACTGCATCTTTGCGTACGGAACCATCAAGGTATCAAGCGCCAACAGCTGAAAATAAACAGGACTTTCGTCTCGCAGGCCATCTTAGAATAACTTGAACTCCCTGCATCTGTCTCGTTTAGATTTTATACGACGTAGATTTAACTCAAAACTAGAAAATTATAAAACATTTACTCAACTGCGGTAAAATTTTTTAAAATAATAAATTTAACCAGCAATCATCGTAGGTCCTACAACGTCATGCTCGCAACTATGCATCGTTTGGAAACAAAGTGTATGCTATATTAGACCAAAATAATAATGTAATAAAATCATTGTTAAAAAATCAATTTATTTGCATATAAACCTTGAAACTAAAACAAAGACAATTAGGCTAAGAAAAGTCAAAAAATCGTATTGTTTTTTTTTGTTTTTGTATTTATCTATGCTTTTTGCGTGTATTGGGCAGCATGTGTGTCTGCATGGCGTGTGTGTCTGCGTGCCAGAGCTACGTGGTACAAGCAATGTGGATCGCTATCATGACGCTGGCGATGTCCGGTGCAGTCTACTATCTGGTCTACTTCGACCGGCACGTTCGCGCCAACTCGACACATCGTCTCGCGGCGTTGGTGCGTGCATCAGTGGCTATATCGCGCGGCAACACGTCGGTAGTAGCCGGCGAGCGTCTGGTACGCGCTGTCGTGCGTCAGTCACTTAGCCGGTCACGTGTCCTCATCTTGATAACCGTTCTCTTCATCTTCTCCTGGTATCCGCTCTACATCCTCACCCTCGTCGATCCGAAGTTCGAGCAGCCGTCGAAGGTGTACAAGTTGCTGACGTTCCTGGCGTGGTCGAATGCCGCAGTCAACCCTGTAGTTCTAATTCTCTTCGACAACAACGTGGACGCACTACGCCGTCTCACCTGCTATATGTTTCCTGCCTGCGACAATCGTCCCGAAGTGGACTTGGACACGAGAGCGCGGCGCAAGTCATCACGTCGTCAGCCGGAGCTGACGTCGACCTCGTCGGCTGGCCCGGCGAGTGGCGCGTCCACCCCGCACGGCGGAGCACGTCCAAGCGGCGCAGGGTCCGCTGCAGTCGCCGGTAGGTCAAGACGTCGGCCCGGGCCCCCCGGCCCCGCGGACACCTGTTCACCTACCGGGTCCATCTACGAACGGGTGGGCAATCGACTGTGGCGCGAGGGAGAAACCACCAGTCCGGCAATTGTGCAGAGTCAGACGTTTTCTGGAGGTGTGAGACGGAGCGGCCGGGCCGCAGAGAGACAGCAGCAGTGTAACGGTCTGGCAGGAGTTGACGATATAAACGTGAGAAGACCTCAATCAGTTCAGGCTTCACGAACTCTGCACCAATGCAGCAGCAGTCGAGACTGGCCGCTACTCGACTATGAAATGGACAGCGTCGTCAGACAGTAAAAACGCGTACACAGCGACGTAACTGAACTGAACTGAACTGAACTGACAAGGTTTAGTTTTGTGACGAACTAACCAATAGACGAGCAGTAGTGCATTACAGTAGGCACCGTCGAACGGCGTCGGTGGCCTACGTGGCCATATTCACGAGCGCGTCAAAAATGACCGATGAGCTCGCCCTGCTTGCCAGTTGGTCAGTTCGTCAAAAACTAAACCGTGTCAGTTCAGTTACGTCGCTATGTAGGCGCCTTCACGCTTTCTTTTCATCACTGTTTGATACCATTTGCTTTTCAATCGTATGAGCGGAGTATATACCCGGACTCGAAAGCCAGGACGACGTTTGAACGCTTGCTACGGCACTGCTTGGGCCTATACTATACAGAGTGGTCCAATAAAAAATAAGCCCGCGTTTATCTTTGTAGCGGTCAGTACTAAGGACAACGGATCACATCGCTTTCATAAACTACCGCTATCTGTCCGTACTGGATACCGCACTGCTGGAGTCAATAAGCGAGCACACAGTACGAACTTATACCACTCCAGACAGTGCGGTATTGTACTTAAACCACGCCCAGATCGAACAGACTACAGCGTCGTTTGTTTTTTGACGCACGACTACAGCCAAAAATGCTGGAAAACAATAAACCAGTGTGGTTAAACTTTGGGAACGGAAACTCAAGTGTAAATAACTTGCCCCTAAGTCATTATCCGACAGCAACATGGTCAGAGTTTGAATCCGCGTGCTGTTCGTTGCAAGTTCGAAGCGAGCGACGAATACTAAGTGCAGTATACGCATGGCAAGACTAGCCAAGCCAATTAGCAGCGATGCCACTAATCAGCCATATTTTGAGCACTCTACCGGAAAAGATAGGCCTAACGACATCCCAATCTCAGTCAATTTCAATTGCCCTACTGCCAACGACTCAAATATGCCTTTTAGAAAATTATAGGCCTACCCAAAATTTAAATCAGCTAGTTCAGTATTAACCTTAAATTGCATGTACACTGTGTCTGAACTTGACCATCATCGGCAATAAAACGCGGCAGAATTTTTCACAGAAATGCGGTCCATTTACGATCGCATTGTACGCCGTATTTATCCCAGCAGGATTAGGCGGAGTCCTCTCATCTTGTGAATAATGTCGAATGTCGACTGCAGACGAGTCACGGAACATAAAATGCCTTTTGTAACACTCGATGCCAGTACATGGTGTCACAGAAACGCGCGCAAAGATAATATCCCGTTAATTATAATGCGGGTTAATGTGCAGTTTACTGACTTAATAAATATGACAACCTTATAATACACAGGACACACAAACCTTACAGTTACAACCAACTTTTAGTGTATGCATGAGAAATTAGTCTAAGATACACTCATTATGACGAAACTTTTTATGACGATCTTGGCATAAAATTAACGACAATTGTAAAAGAGCGTACATAGCGACAGAGCAGAATTGAAGTGAAATGAAACAAAACGAATAAACTGAAATACGACGTGCATGCATCTATGTCGTATTTTAGTTCATTTCATTTATGTAGCTTTAAACACTAGCTAAAACATTTACGTGAACTGCACACATGACGCTAATCATGGCTAATGTAAAAACTTCTTAGATATTTTTTGCGATCATCTCTAACATCATATCATTTTACAAGTTTTTCTTACATTTTTCCAAAAAATTTATTGTAAATTGCAGTTTTTTTCGTAAGATTGCCGTACGTTTGATTTCTGCTAAAGAACATTTTCCACTTTTCGATCAACGAATAACGGTCTTTTATATGAATTTATAGTTCAAAGACTGTTAGGTTTCTCGGCCAATAATTTCGCTTTAAGTCACGCACACGCAACAATCCATCGGTGCAAAACGACGCGCATTGTCGCTCGATCGTAAAGTTTTCCTAATTTGACGGCGTTCGCGGCCGCTAATGCAGCACATAAACGATGCACTAACATGCAGTTATACAGCAGCGCATCGGAACGCCGTCCATTGCGGCATGGCGACATCTCACAATGTCCAATGTCCGTCATATAGTTTTATAGCGAGCAAGACTCCACCCGCCCGCTCGAAACACTCCCGTGCACCCGTAACAGGATAAACGGATCGACCGAACAACTGACCGTCGGCGACTGTATAGTAAGTGCGCCCGAAGCACGATTTTAAACGAAAAACGAGCCAAGACCGTTCCTTGTCCATTAATTCGCCCGCACCCAAATTAACCGCTAGAGTTAAGATTATATAGGGCTAAGGCTAGGGTTAGAAATAAAATTAAGGTTAAGATCAGGGTTAAGTTTAGGGTTAGCGTTAACAATAATAATTCCAGTGTGGGTGAATTAACGGACAAGTACCGCGAGGGGCTTCTGATGATGGGTGCAGCTTGCGCCCAGTGAAAAAATAAAGGTGAACGTTTTGTTGAGGGTGTATTATTCAATAACTGTTATGACCAAGTAGTGCTGTTTTTAGCTCAAGAAGCACCACAAACCGTTTGGCGGCCGGGTTTCGCCCGGACCCGCTGGGAGAGCGTACAGTGACCCACAGACCCCGTAACAATCTGAGGGTGTGTGGCTTACCGCAAAGGGAAAAAATGGGGGAAAAGGGGAAAGGAGAAAAAAACTGACAAAGATAATGCTAAAAGGGGGATTAAGTATAAGAAAGGGGAGTGGAAAAAATAAGAAAAATGGAAAAAAAACAAAGAGAGGTGGTCGTAGATAGACGTGTAAGAAACTAACGTGTCTGCACATCCCTCACAGGGCCTGGGGATCGAGAGAACGACAGGAATGCGAAAAAGAGCCAAAGAGAACGAAGAAAAGTGATGGGCGTTCTGTGAATTTGACACAGCCAGCCTAGGAGCCTACTGGATGGCTGTGAAGCGGCTTAGTTGAAGCACCCACGTCGAGTCTATTCGAGTCGAGTCAGTGTGCAGAGAATTAGGTGATACAGTGAGGTCGCGAACCTGTCCTGGGTTCGTGACGTCATCGCTCGTGACGTCACGAACAACGATGTCGGCGTGATTGACAAACGCGGTCAAATATGCGCATGCGCTATAGCTGCAACTAGAGACTGGACAAAACTAATGTGCAAAAATAAAGAAAAAATAGCAAAGGTTTTTGCCGACTAACTTATTCGGCAGCAATAAAGACATTTCGACCATTTTTGGCACAGAAATAATCAAAACAACGTCAGCTATTATAAACTGTCTGCCACGTATTTTTGTGAAAAGAAACTATACGTTCAAAATTTAAGTTTCAAGCTTAGCCTAAACTCGATCTGTAGAAAAACACATTGCAAATTTGCATCACAAATACTGCGCGGGAGTTTTCAGAGGAAAATCTATCTCAGGGACTCCGGAGTTCGCTAACATTTCTCCGATGAGGGGCGACAACAAAATAAGGTTACAGCTACGAAGTACGAACTACAACGTAATACACGTAGCTGACTCTTCGTTCTCTCGGTATGTCCCGTATAGGCCCTACAATAATTCAGCAAGTTCCCAGTGCTTCACGCAGGCGTCGTGGGGGAGGCGGACAATGACCGCTCCCCCGCGACGAATAAACTGCCGACGCTCGGGGGAAGATGTGACGGGGCGAATATCTGCGGATGACGGCGACTATAGGTAGTGACGGTGCCATCTCTTTGGTCAGACAGACAGACAGATAGACATTGGAGGCAGCACGCCGCGGCGTGACGATTGAATTGAGCGCGAGAGACCGTCCGTGATGCCGTCTTAGTGCCCTGTGTCCGCCTCACTGGCCTAGCCAGGATCTGAATGTAGGGGGCGCTAGTGGTGAAGTTTGGTGAAGGGTGTCCCTTCCCTATTGCGAAAGGGTTTGGAGAGGGGGCTGTGACCTCTCTCCACAACATTTTCGGATTTTTAAGGGTGTGAAAATGAAGTGATTTGTTGCATTTTGGTGATATTTTGAGTAAATGAGTATGCTCCTAGGCCGGCACGTGCCCCAAGTGACCTTTTCATGGCTAGGCCAGTAGTCCGCCTGCCGACATCACTGCAGATCTCAGCTACACATCCTGGTACTAGAAACACGACTTTCACTGACACACTTTGGTAGCTAACTAAAACACGTACATAGAGAGCGAAGGAGATGAACTGAAACAACTAAACGATGTCATTTCATTTCAATTTCGTTTGTTCTGTCCGTACGCGCTTTAATGTAACTCAAGTAGATAAATATATAGGCCAATTAGCGACAAGTTATGCGGACGTCCGCCAATTTGACCAAGCTTAACCGTAATCCGGGCTTTTAATCTTCTGAGCTGAAAAATGACACAACGGTTACTCATGCCGCGGGAAGCGTTCACACAAACTTCAGTTTTCTACGAAGTTTAGTTTTCGAGTTAGAAACTCGTACGGTACAGACTGACAGACGGAGAAGATTTGTAATGCGGCCTAGCAAAACTACAGCATAAGGAAAATAAAAATTACTTTTTATCGGCGCCTTCATCTGCGATAAACATTAAAATTGAACTAAACGCTGAGTGTTGTCGTTCAATGATTTTCTACTGCAGCGCCATCACGCTGGCCTGAAAACTGCATTTAATAAGGTTGAATAGTTTGATACTGATAAAACAGTAACGCTAAATGTGATGGGCCCTATAGAATTATTTACACATGTCCATTCATTACACTGGCCGGCCTAGTAATAGTCTATATGAATCGTCCCACAACTAGGCCTACACTGCGTCGAAGTCGGTGCATGGATCGTCTCACAAGCGAACAGATACGACGTCGTGTGTCTTTGAGCGTCGGATAGGCCGAAATACGACGACTTCTAGTTCTAGGGTTCTAGATCGACGTGGTCTTTGACAAGTTTGACAACCTTCTACTAACCATCACAGTGACTAAGATCTCGATCTTTATGCCGCCCGACAGCCGCTATCACAGCCAGTAAACCTATCTTATTATGCTCTGCAGACACTTCTGGACTAAAGGCGCGTACAGAGCGACGCAACTGAACTGAACTGAACTGACAAGGTTTAGTTTTCGACGAGCTGACCAGTGGGCAAGCAAAGCGAGCCCACTGGTCATTGTTGACGCGTACGTGAGCGTAGTCACGTAGGCCACAAACGCCGTTAGACGGTCGCTACCGTAATGCATTGCTGTCTGCCCATTGGTCAGTTCGTCAAAAACTAAACCTTGTCAGTTCAGTTCAGTTCAGTTACGTCGCTCTGTACGCGCCTCAATGCAGTTGCCACAGCAATAGACGCCGAGTTTTTCTTTCACATGCACAATCTTTTCTATTTTTCTCCATCTCATTCTACTGTCTTCTCCCGAACTGTAGTTTGTCCCTTCTTACTTTTCTCCTTCCGTGGAGCTTACTCTTAAGTCTAGCTTGTTTCTAAACTCTCCCTACTTGAAAATAGTACACTATCAGACGCAGTTTGAGCATGAATATAAAATGTTAATTGCAGTTGTTGAAGAAATTTTCTTGTATAAATTGCATGATGTGGGACGTAAAACAATCAGTGGGGTGGTTCTCCGTTGATTTTTGGTCTCCCACAAAGTCGTCTCCCATGGCTGCTGCTGATAATGATAATGCAAAAGTGATGACGTCATCGGCCAACGTTCTAAAATCGGTTAGAAAACGGCGTCACTTTTTTATTTTCAAAATATGAAAAATTTGAAGTATGCGTTTCAAAGTCGTTTTAATGCCGAGTTTTAGTACGACTCACAGCAACGTTGTTCTATACGTTTTTTTCGACTTAAGACGGTCAGACGACCCGCAATGCGGCCTATATATAAGACGGTCCCATAAAAATATGTCACATGTAGGATCGTGTTATCTGCTTGCATCAGAGTCGGTAGTCGAAGGCGACGTTCAGTATCTCTAAGTTGTCCAAATTTATTGTTGGCGGATCCGGACCGACAGCGACACGTGCCAGCAGCGCCGAGTCCGAGTATTAGTCGGACCGCGGCTTTAGCTAGCGACACCGGAAATCGATGTCTGAGTTGCGCATGCGCGACTGATCGGGATCACGTGATGCATCACGTGACACACATGCTAATGATCACCACAGGTGCGCTAAATCCATCTCTGCGTTTGCAATAAACTTACTCAGAAAAAAAGAAAACAAAAAACCCCAGCTACCGCTAAGGAAAACGCGCTACAGCCTACAGTATACACTGTTCCTGTTGCAGTAGTGCAGTACTGACTCTCAATGTCATCCAAGGTCGACGATTTTTATTTCATCTGAAAGAGCATATGCCAATTCCTATCAGTGATTAATAGTAACATTGGCCATATCTCTCCCACCGTTTCCGAGATATGACGCCAGTTTTCCATTGAAAAAAATGAACATTTTCCTACCCCCTCCATTCAACCCAAAATTCGAAAATAATTCCCTGGCACTAAATCGCTGAAGTGTTGCACGTCTCGGTTTAACACAAAGCAAATTAATCTTGTAAAAAATTTTTCCTACGGCCCACCGTTTAGCCACAATACATCCATTACAGACAGACGACAATCGTGCCATGGATGCGACGCGCTATATACAGCAGAGGCCTAGCTGTAGCGCGTCAACAACTAAACGCCGTGCTGTCGCAAGTAAACCGCCGCGCGATGCAAAAATCATTCTGATGCGAAGGTGTAAAAATTCGTAAAAGTATCCAATCCATGCGCTACATTTTTGCCGCTGACAATGTAAGTCTATTTTCATTCAGATTTTCCTGCTGAGTTTCGAAAAATGCAAGTTTTCTGCAACACATTATGCGGTGGCCGTTCAAGGTCATCCAAAGTCGCCGATTTCTGACTTGCAACCGAAAGTGCGTGAGCAACTTGATATTATAGTGAACGATAGCAACACTGTTCCTATTATGTGCTGTCTGTAAACCAATAACTAATGGGAGAAAATGACAGATCTATCTCATGTGACGAAAACTTCAAAACCTGATTTTGCAAACGAAAGCAAAATCGAAAAAGTACAAAGTGTAAAAACTAACGCTGCACAAGTAAAAATCTGGATGTCCTAAGCCTACGTAACATAATATTAAATTAGGGGGGCTACAAACGTTGATCATCAGTCTATTTGCAATAATGTGATTAGGTAGTGTAGAGACGCATTTACGGTGTGGTGGGATCTATAATAATCACATTATCGCACATTAACTGCAGAGTGTGCCAGTGAAAGAATTTTGAAAATCGGCCAATAATTGGCGAAGATACGGACAAAAGTAAAGTGGCACGTTTTTTTGGCCCACCCTGAAGAAATGTGACTTAGTATTTATTTCTATTTATCAATTTATCACAAACTATTGTCCCAGCAGCTCGATACTATTATGTGGCTGAGGATAAAATCACCAGTATGAGCAGTCTGCACTATACTAACATCACTACAGCTGTTACTCTCCACTTTCATTTGAGTTGTAAACTTTTTTCAATGTTATTCCAGCTTATGCCACGAAAATCTACCAAGAACTAGAAATAAATTCTGTGGAACGAGGTATCTGTCCCATTGCCACGCTATATACATAGCCTAGCAGCTGTGTTTCAGCGTATGACGCTGTTGTGAGCCTGCGGCCAATTTTGTCTTTGAATAAAAACGATTGGTTGCCATGACAACAGGGGTCTTCAGGGGAGAAATTTACATGACACCATTGCATAGCACGGGCCCGAAAATAGGGGACAGGTGAAAACAGCGTGCAACTATCTTTTGCGGGAGCCAAGTTAGTCAATTTTGTCTCAAAATTCGTTGCCATAGCAACGGTCGTCGGCACGGGAGACATTTAAACGACACCGTTGGATAGCCCGAAAATAGGGGGTAGGTGCAAACAGGGAGAAATTATCTTTTACGGGGACCGAATTATACCATTTTGAAATCTCCATTGGCTGTAATGCAAAATTTTGCAACTTTTGAATAGTTGCTATGGCAATAGGGGTTGATAGGAGGTAAATCTAAATAACACCGTAGGATTGCCTGACCACAAAATAGGGGTAGGTAAACACTGCACGCAATTATCTTTTATGGAAACTGAGTTATACTGCTTTGAAGTCCCCATAGGCCATAATGCAAACTTTTTTTATAAATTGGGGTAAAATAGAGGAAGGAGTTATCAGATTTTTATCCCAAATAAACTTGGTCTTACTTTTTGGGCCCCAAATCACAGTGCAAAATTTCATCAAAATCGAATCAAAATTGCGGCTGTAGGAGTGTTTACAGACAGACTGGCAGACTGTCCCATGCTATGCTATAGCAATGGGACAAATAAAAAGCTAACCTTTGAGAACTGTTTAAAAAAGGTGAACTGTAGAATATCAATGAAAGAACAGCATTAAGGCACTGCTGTTAAGTCTGCAATTTATAATAATTCATTATACATAATAACAATTTATAATAATATTTATAAGCATTAGCTGTATTCTCAGCAATGCTTGTAATGAATAGTCAAAACTACTAAGACTTAAATGGCACAAGGACAACTTTCACACATTAGGACAGTTGTCAAAATTATAACTGAAGTTTTCTGGCTAGTTTGTGGTATAGCAACCAACGAACAATGGCCATACATTTATTGCTAACAAAGACACTACAGTTAATCTATACTGTGTCCGGTAAAAAACTGACCCCCTGAAAACAGAACAATAGAAATGTCAAATCTGAATGAATTTAAATGAAATTTCGTGCACTTAGTTCACAGTAAATTCCTGTAGCTACTGCCAAATTTCGTTGAAAAATATTATTTCTTAGCTCTGGGTTATTAATTGTTGAATATCAATAACAAAATATCTCTGTTACCAATATGGCGTTGCACAAGTAAATCGCTGTGTTACTGTACATTTGCATAACTTTAGCAAACAATACCTGATTTTGGTAAAATCTTATGCCAAAAATGCAACATCTATTGGTAATCAACTTGCCAAATTTCAGCTAAATCTCTTTACGCAAACAATGGTTACAGCGGCTTTTGTAAGGTTGCCTCAAAAGGTGAAGTGTCCAGTATTAGGTAACCATTTGTTTAATCTTGACAGTGTCCAGGTCTTGCTGGGAAATTCCATGATAAAACTTTTTAGCATCATACTTATTTCTGGTCTCAACAGTTTAATTAAAACACGATCGTCTGCAGAAAACAACATTTTGTTATTGTTTATGTTATTTTTATTGCATCAACAAACGTCACTTATGCTTGAGCAACTGCAGTATGTAAGCCATATTGGTAATGGAAATATTTTGTTATCGATATTTAACACTTAATATTTTTGGTAAGAAATGATACTAAATTTGGCAATCGCTTCAGGAATTTATTGGGGATAAAGTGCACAAAACTTTATTCCAATTCGTTCAGATTTGACATTTTTATTGCACGATGTCTAGGGGGTCAGTTTTTTACCGGACACGGTGTACAAAATAGTTTTTCTTATGCAAAAAGAATCTATAGAGTGGCCACAGTTTTGGGCAAAACAAAATCTAGAAATTTTCAAGAAACTTATCCAGGCCTATCTGAACCGTGATATTTTACCACGCTACGTTAGGATGTTTCCGGCATCATACAAAAAAGTTTTCACATCACAGTCACAATGATTTCAAACAACTGAAATTCAAGAACTTCAAAGACCTTCTAACACCAAACTCCAAAACTTCCAAGGCCCAATTTGGTTTTCCAAAACTTTCAAGAGCCTGAAAAAAAATTCAAGAACTTCAATTCAAACTTCAAAAGTTCAAGAACTTTCAAGAACTGTGGCCAATCCATAAAAACACATGAAAACACAAAAACAGAGCAGATCATGTCGATAGAATAAAATACTCATGCTAAGTGAAAAAAGTCTAAATAATGGAGTGAGACGTAATAATGTACTAGCGCTGACATCAGCCCCGCAGTATAACTTCCACAAATTCTGTAACACACAAATCACATCTCTGTAGACTAAACTAAACTAAATAATAATAATAATAACAATAAGTGAACATTTATATAGCGCACTATCATTTCGAAGAAATCTCTAGTGCAATTAACACGTCAATTAAACTCTTTGTCTCTGCTGTCCGTCCGTCCGTATGTCACACGGGTGGGTCAGTCAAAAACGGTGCAAGCTAGGATCACCAAATCTTCACCGTCGGCTGCCTGGAAGACTCTAGTTTTAAGATCCATAAAGTTTTTCCATAAAGTCGAAAAGGGTCACCCCGAGCAAGGGTGCTAAATGAGAGAAGGGGCTAGAGAAAATTTGCAATTTTCAGCCAATAAGTCACCATATCTCAGAAACAGTGCAAGATAGGGCCTAGGTTACTATGATTCACTAACAGGAAGTTGTACATTGGCTCTCGATTGGCACCAAATTCAATGATCTTGAATGACCTTAAACGCCAAAATAGGGTTTTTATGGATTTTTTTACGATTTCGGGCTGTGAGACGCATTTCAAGAGCGAATTGCATTGAAAACCAACTGAGATAGACAGGGACAAGCTGCGTATGAAATTTTCAGCATTGAACGTAGATTTCAACAGTCCAAGTCTCGATTTTCCAGGTTCAAGAAAACCTGCGCACGAGGGCATCAAAGAGCGGTACCCCCGTAAAAGTTGTTATTTTACCATTGTTGGCTAGTTTTTCGTGAAAACAGTTGCAGATAGGCATGGGCATACTGCCTATCACAACAAGTACTAGTGACTAGGGACCAACCGAATTCACGGGAAAAAATGCATGATTTCATGGCATAATTTTTAAAATGTGTCAAATTTCACGGAAAATTCACGGAAAGAGTTTTGGAAATTCACGGGCCACACAGACGTTATTTCGAGGTGCTGCGCTAATGCAAATGAAGAAATTTCTAAACAACGAATACTTACTACACAAAGTCAAGACTCAAGACAGTCAATGTCAACTACTTAGTGCTGAAGTGCGACACGTAGCAAACAGCAACATCCGTACAAAAGCTGTTGATAAAACTCTGGAATTGTCATAAATTAAACTAAAAGTGCTAAAATTCACGAAAAATCACGGATTTCACGGAAATCGGCGTTTTTCACGGAAGAAGGCCAATTTCATGGAAAATGTCACGGCTGTGAAATCGTGAATTAAGTTGGTCCCTACTAGTGACGAGCTTTTTAGTGGTATCAACATCGATGAATTTAAAAGACCCTGAACTTTGAGAATAAGGGGTTTTATTGATTTTTCACGATCTTCAGCTGCAGCGCACACTCCAAGAATGAACTACGACAAAATGGCTGGACATAGACTGACAGTTTGCGAACAACTTTTGCGCGTCTCATGAACATTAGCTCAAATTTCTTGTATCAACAAATTATACAACAAATAGACAAAGCAACCACTATACACAGTAAATTATAAATGAACCCTAGCTGATATGAATACAGTCTGCTCAAGTGAAGCATATAGAAAACATCAAACTCTAAAAAATAGCTCAAGCTTTTGCAATGAGCATTTAGCAATATTTAAAATATATACCTTCATTTCGTCAGAAAATTGCGGTCAAAACAACTTAACTAAATGACATAACTAAACATCGAACAGAATAAAGAAAAACATCACACTGATATGTCACAATAATATCCGCTCATTCATATTCTTCTTGGTAATTCTAAAAAACGGACCTTAAAGAGAGTTATGACTGTTTACAAAACTCTAACAATTTATACTTCCTTTTCACAAAATAATTCAAAGCCGATGAAATACCATAGCTCACTGAAAAAAAAGACTGTAGCAATGCTATGGCATTTTAAAATTTAAAGTGTATTGCATTGTACTAATCTGACACAACTAAATGTCATACTGAACCATGTTGTTACACAGACACAAGATTGCAAAAACGGTTTTAAAAAGTCCAACCTGACTGGCTTTTTGGAGTTTTATTTCGTTATCTGGGTGTTAGTTTTTTTTAGGTTGAACCAGCTTTTGGAAAGACCAACCTTGATGAGTTTCAAGATAACTATGGGCTTTCAGTTGGTTGATTCATACGACTTTCTGTTTGCCCCCACAGCATAAAATATAGGCCAAGCCCCCAAACATCGTGAGGACCGGGTAACTCCCCCCTACTCTCCCTCTCAGTGGGCCTGGGTGCATTAATAACACATTAATTAATGCGTTAAAAAATTAATGCAGTGCATTAATGCTTTTAAAAAAATTAACGCAACGACAGCTCTATTGTATTGTATTCTATCAATTAGGCAGAACTTACTGTCGTACTGGACCATGTTGTTGTGAACACATCCAGACATGCGTAGAAGTTCTTCCGCTTCGTCGTCCGTCAATTTCTCACCCACGCTGGTCAGCAGATGCCTCATTTCTGCCACTGACACAAATCCCCGCCCCTCCTTGTCATATAGGCGAAACACTTCACGGAGGTCTTCTGCTTTCTCCACTGGCGGGTTGGTCACCTTCTGCTGTATCAGATCTACCAGTGTTTGCAAATCCACATCTCCACCTACGATAGACAAAGCTTGACTTACAATACAGTACAGTTACATAAACACTTCGCATAGGTTCTCAGCACATTGTACTGGTGGGTTGGTTACCTGCTAAAGCCGTGGCTACATGCACCAATTTTCTCATCTGAGGTGCTGTCGGAGCTTCTCGGACACGTCGGACAACACATCAAATGATACGTCCGAGTAATTCCTCGAACGAGGTTCTGATGGGTGTCTTTAGGCTGACGGACAAAAAACCGTGTCCAAGACAAAACAGACAAAGTTTTTAAAACCTTGCAGACCTCGGACAACACCTCAGACGAGAAAATCAGTGCATCTGGCCACTGCATAATGTATTAGATCTACTAACGTGTCCAATACAGACAGTACACTATAGTACCAGTACATAAACACTTCACACAGGTCTTCAGTTCATTCTGCTGGCAGTTGGTCCCCTTCTGATATATCAGATCCAACAATGTTTGTAGGTCCACATCCCCATGTATGATCACAAAATATAAACAAAGAAGAATATACAATGAATGTGTATAGAACAGACCCAGCACAAGTGCACCTAGAAACAAAAAACCAGTTTGAGCTAAACCAATCTGAATTCACCCATGACAAAGATTAAAGTTTATGAACTGTCACATTTATCACTGTTTGATCAGCTTAATCAATGTGTTCAAATCTGCGTCCCCACTTACGACAGACACGAACAATGCATGACAAACAGTACAATACAGTTGCATCTAAACACGTAAACACAAGATTAAGAAACAAAACAATTGATAGATTTAGAACTTGAGGAACTGCAAAAGCTGATGAAGCTGTTTTCTGGATGACACCAATGCTGCCAATCCTCTGCTAGAAGATCATTATTATTATTCATGAGGAAAGTGAGTTACATCGTTCGTGCAAAAAACATTTTTAGTCGATGGCCAGTAAAATTGAAGACACTTTACTTGCATTTTCCAATACCAGTACTGAGTACTTGCTATTTCAGTGCTACCCATGATAAAACTAGCAGCCACAGAGTGTTCACTGACAGAACCGGCAGACACACTGTTCACTGACAGGACTAACAGACACAGTGTCCTCCAACAAACAGCATTACGAGACTGATGATTGTCCGGAAGACAACAGGGAAGATTATTAGAACTGCCGTTATCGATACATACGCACAATTATAATCGACAGTTCTTACAATTTTAGGTTTCTTTTTGGTGTTTTGTGTTTCATAAAGATTAAACTTTCTGTAAAGGTTAGACTTTTTGTTTCGTTATTATGTGTATTCGCAATTTTGCATGCAAAGGCCATCCCCGAAATGACCTATACTGTGTCGGGCAGGATGTTAAACCCTACTCACTCACTCACTCACAAACAAGACTAGCAGACACACTGTTCACCGAGAGGACACAGACTGGACGAAAGACCAGCATGTGACGGTGGTCCAGCTACACACTGGTCACTCTCCGTTGCTGGCAATCAGTGAATACACTTAGCAATAACATAATTCTATCACACAGCTTAGACCTATAATCACTTGAAAAACCACACCCCAAGAAGAAGTCAAATTAAAATACTGCATAACTTCTATATTCCAGAACTGCAAAATTAACATGCAACATAAATAACTAGAAAAGCACTCAAAGAGCGCAGACCTCCGCCAAGCATTTATGCCCCATATAAAGCAATGTTAACGAAAATTTCAAAGTGATCCAGAATACGGGATTCCTTCCGGATCACCTCCAAAATGGAATCACTTGTAGTTTTTGCCATTACCGACATTCCCTAAAAATTTCAGAAAGATCCTTCTACAACTTTTTGAGTTATCTTGCTAACACACAGACAGACAGACAAACAAACTCTGGCAAAAACATAACCTCCTTGGCAGAGGTAATTATTATGATAATTCAGCATGTGATAATTCAGCATGTGATAATGCAGCAGAGCAATAACATACCAGTCTGTTGAACATCAGCCATGATGCTACGTATCTCCGCCTGTGAGGGTTTGAGCCCAACTGATCGTATGACCGGGCCAACATCCCGTGCCGATATTCTACCAGTCTTGCTGTAGTCAAACAACATAAATGCCTCCTGCAGCTCTGCACACGATGGACACAGACAACACACAATGTTCTTGCAAGAAGAGGTGTCAAACGTGCAAATATTCTGCCAATCTTTGGTTACTTAAGTCCTGGCTACTTTTATAACCAGTAACAGATGGCATTGTTTTGTGACACAAGCAAATGTACAGGTAGTTGTTACGTCACAGTCGAATGGCAGCATCTGCATTTTCCAATTTTCCGGTCACCACGGAAGTCTATCCAGAAACCATACAAAAGCACGGTGTTATTGACAAAGCGCACACATGGCCTGATGTCGTGCAGAAAATGTTATTGACTGTGCGAGCGTGCAGCCTTGCACAGGTCTGTCCACGGAAGCCACAGTTAATATCTGTGCCTGGGCACAGTCCGAACTTCTGAAGTCAATTGCATAATATCTTGATTGTGTGATTTTGCGTCATCTGGGTGGTTCCTTGGGTGGCAGTTTGTTTTAGTAAAGATTAAAATGATTGAAAACAAAATATTAGCTAAAAATACGGTATTCAGTAGTCAAAACTTTTCAAGCCAAAATAGCACTGAATATTTCTGGAGTTTTGAGTTTTCTGCTCATAACTAATTAATAGCGGCAACGTGGACATAGAAGTATCAACACAACTCTCTGTTGGTAAGCATGAGCAATCTGTGCATGGTAAATAACACTTTTTGACTGTAAACAGACTTAACAAAGTGGAGTTACTGTGAACATCAGTTAAGTTGTATTTACGTGTAATAACAGGCATTCAAGTTTAGTCTGAACTGATACAAAAAAAATCATTACAAATCCATAACACAAGAAAACAGAACGTCAAACTGAATGAATAAAAACAACAAGCACTTACCAGCCATCTTCTCATTCGTCAGCTTTACCGACTACAACATAACACAAATCAGACAACAATGTAAGAAAGTTTATTCATTCTAACAGTGCCACGCCCAACAACAAGACACGACACAAAAATTAGTTATTTAACTTTACACCAAACTCTTCCGCAACAGATTATCATATTTACTAAACACACTTAAATGACCAAAGCTACGGTATACTAACCATAACTGTATTAATCCCACAACACCAGAGCAAATGGTAAAACGGTACAAATAAACAAACCAACGCCAACAAAAAAGCCGCGATATGTTCGAATAAACATAGATAAATGATATAACAAAACCTAAACCTTTGTCGCTGTTACTTATTTTTCGCATTCCTTTTTTCGCAAAATGGACGCTGTTGGTGGTCGGGTACCAGCCTAGTTTGAATGTGTTTTGTTTTGTGTTTTTGTTGACGTTTTTCGATCAAAACTTAGAATACGACGCGACGGATGGTACGCCAGGTCTTTTCCAGTATTGTAATCGCCAATGAAAAGCTTCAAAATAGTTGATTTGTGCTAGAAAGTGCGGTTAGCCATGATGCAAGTCCAGTGACTAATCCGATTACTAATCCATACTGTTTTAGTTTTGGTTTTCAGTCTCGTACGCATTTAGATAAATAACTTATAGCATATGAATGCATTATGTCCTAAGTGTTTACTGCTGACAATGTGCTGTGTTGCTGAAGGAAGAATATTGATGAGCTTTGCCACAGATACGGAGGCAAATGCCTTTAGTTGCCGATTTTGATGCATCATCCACGATTTCGTTGCATTCTTCTGGAGATAGTTACATCAACACTTCATTGACTGATGTGAGTATTAGTCAGTTATCATTTTTGATGATTTGTGCTAATTCCTTAAAGCATTGAGACTGTTTACATTCAGAGTTCAACTAGAAGGTACTCGACTCATTTCGGTCATGATAGAGAACAGGAAAACTACAAATAAGTAAAACATTGGTTGTAAATTTATTACAGGTTTCGAATACTAGTTCAGGTATCCAATTCTTCACCATACTGATAGTGTAATATGTCATGTATTGACTGTGACTTGTTACAGAGTCCAGAGCGGAAAAGATCTCTTCATTCATTTGCACAAACAATCAACTCACAAGCTCATCGTTCGTATTCTGCGACCGTTTCACGCCGGATGCGTGGCAGTCATCGTCACAGGTCACCTTGGATTAACAGCACTTTGTTTATTTTATTTTGAAGTCATTATTTGCTGAGTTCAATCTGTGTCGAAATAAAGATTGTGTGTTGGTGAATTTTAGGACTTATTGCTCAGTTCAAGGTTCAGTAATCTTTCGATAAAGCTCAGTATAGTGTGTTTTGTTAGGTTTTTGGTTTCTCAGTTTTTTGGATGCTAACTGCTTCAAAATATTAATTCAGTCTCCTCTTCCTTCCGGTGTCATGGCGATGCAGTTAAGCATGCTTAGACAGCCTCGTATGTTTCTTCCATTGTCTTTTGTCTTCAGTTGCTTGTGTAAGTGAGAGTCCCATCATCTGGCAGTTATCCGAAATATTATCAGTCCAGCACTTCCTCGGTCATTCTCGGTGTCTGTTTTTGTGAACACGATCATACAGGGCTCGTCGTGGCCATCGGCAAGGTTGATTAATTAATTAGTACACGTGCAGTGAAATGTTGTGTGCAGACGATCGTCATTGGACTGGCAGCTGTCAGGCAGCAGCGACATGTCTAGACGTGTGTCTGGCGGACTGAACTTCAGTGCAGGTAGTCGTGGGGGTCTGAGTGGTGCTGGTGTTGTTCTGACTGAGCAGACAGACACTGGCACGCCTGCTGCTAGCATTCAGACTCATCACCACTTATCTCATCCTCCACTCTCACAGACGTTCACTGCTGCAGCAGCCCTTGACTATGATATGCAGGTGCACATTAAGACTTTGAGTTGTGCTTGATTTTGCTTTTAGCCCACTGTACTTATGTAGCAGTCGAGCTGTTGGCATGGTTATCCTCTATCTGTCTGTTCATCTGTCTGTTGTCTGTAACGGATGTATTGCGGCTAAGCATTAGGTCGTAGGGGAAAACTTTTTACACGAATAATTAGTCATGTGCCATAGACCTAAGCATCCAAAATTTCAGCAATTTAGTGCAAGGTGAACATTCTCAAATTCGGGGTTGAATCGACGGAAGGGAGGGGTAAGAAATATGTGCATTTTTAACGGAAACTGGTCATATTTCGGAAACGGTGAAAGATACGCCCAAGGTTACTATTGATCACTTATAGGAAGTATCATAGATGAGATGGAAATCATTGACCTTAGATGACCTTGAAGGCCGTTATGCATTATCGTGGCTAAACAGTGCAAGATAGGGCCTAGGTTGCTATTGATCACTAATAGTAAGTGGCATATCGGCTTTCAGATTACATGAAAATCATTGAACTTGGATGACTTTCTAATTCACTGACAACCAGTATGGTCTGCTTCTTGCCTGTGACTCAATACTTGTGCTAGTAGGTCATAATAGCTACAGGAACATAAATGAAATACTTTTGGACTTATAAGCGTTACATAAGAAAAAGTTACAGTTTCAGTAGCACATGAAGCTAAAATCTGATTTCCATTTATGGTTATTTTTTAATGAGTTTTCAATCGGTGGCCTAGAAAATTAGCATTATAGTTATAACAGAATGGTTTTGTTTTTGATCCAATGGATATTGATTATAGTTCAACATTCTGCCTTTTGCAGGATTAATTTTGCATCAGTTGTTTCAAGGACCAATACTCCAATAGCCATCCCACAGAGTTCATACAGGTCAGTGAAAACTGGAAAAGGTCATGAAATTTGTGTGATCAGGGAAAGGTCAGGAAAAAATATTGTTTTTGAAAAGTCAGGAAAAATGCTCTTGGATCATGCAAACTGCAGATGTCTGTGATTTTTATGTCTCCAAATATTGAAAAGCAGGCAAATTTACAGCTTCCATTAAACGTCCAGAAGCTAGACGTGTTTCAGCTTCAGTGGGGATTTGCCTCCCCCACCTCTTGACCAGGGCCTTTGTCATTTGCATATTGCTCCATTGATATGGTTTCACTACTTTTTGATACAGTGTACCATTTGTGACATTTGTGCAATAGGGTTATTGTTTCGATAAGGTCAATGAAATTGTCATTCAATAAATGGAAAAGTTGGGGAATTTTTGTAACCAAAGACCTGTAGGAACCCTGATCCCAGCTATGCTGTTTAGCCCTTTGTTTCTTTAGTACAAAGAAGAGTTTGGGTGTATCTGACTGTAGAACGTGTCGGGCAGCTCACACACAGCGCAGACGTACGCGCCGTTTGCGCTGCTGACAGGTCCACAATGTATCCCAGTGTGCTGTGCGGCCACCATGACCACCGCTGCCCACCTCCCAGTCACAGCGTGGACGTACCCCGCCGCATGCCCCGGTGCGGCGGGTGTACAGCTGATACCCTGCTGCGACGGTACGTCATGTGCCAACCATCACATGTCGGCTGCTGGTCCGAGACAGTTCTACGGGATAGGCCCTTATCACTGCCCGCCATATCGACACCATCATCACCACAGTAGACATCGGTATGGTCGTATTTCTTCTCCATTTGGGAGTAATGTTTTTCATTGTTGCCAGCGATGCTGTGTTGATATCGATGACGTCTGGGGTCGTATGCATAACAACGCTGTAACTTTGCTTCCAAACTAATATTGATTTACGTCAAAGCGCTAAGTCTGTATGCACAACGATGTCGTAGCACTAGTCCAGTGATTTTCAACCGGGTCCCGTGGAACTCGAGCATCTGCCAATCATTCCACAGCTGACCAGTAAAAATAACCTAGCGTGCAAAGTCATGCCAGACAGTGTCGCAGAAATATTCAACATTGGATTTTTTGTTCAAAGTTGCGTTTCTGCGCATCTATTTTTGCATAGACCTACTGTGTTGACCTCGGTTGAGGAAATCGGTATGTGTAGCCACGGCTTTAGAGTGGGTGATTATGTAACTTTTCTGTGTGTCATGTCTTGTGTGTCATAGGTGGAGATGTGGACCGCAATGCATATGCATAAATTCTATGATATAACGCATACATATAGATGTGACTCGTAAAACACAAACAGACTTAACAACTAATATATAGGGCCCACACAGCTGCAGGCTGAGCGAGTCAGAGCGCATGTATGCCAGGAAATTCCAGAGTCAAACTACCCAACATCAACTAAGTCTCTATGACAGAGTTTTGCATGCCATTGGACGTAAATTGCTTGTTTGGAAGTAGTTAGTTGCCTTACGTCCAATCTAATCTACGACATTGCTATGCATACCGCTGCTGGTCTGTTATTCGCACCTCCTACATTGTCAGTTTCTCCACAACTACAGATTTTTTTAGTTGATTGGCAAGGCGCAAATGATGCTCGAGTTATTATTCGTTTGTGATGGTTATTTTACAATCAGTACGCCTAGCTTTTTTTTTCACATGTCTAGTTTGCTTGGCATTTTTGGCTTCTGTTAAATTGCACATGTTGGTTTGTTTGTACCTTGAGTTTGATTTCATAATTAATAAGTTTCTTATATGTTTTTGTAGGCTGTCGACGCCATCGATTCCAGCTGTTCCACTTACTGCTGCGTCAGTGTATCAGCCCCACCATGTGCCGTCTACATCCATGGTGGCGCCAGCATCGATGTTTACATCACAGCAGCAGCCTGGGCCAAGCAGCCAGACGGTCTATCACAACCAGCAGTCCATCTCACACGCTGTCTACCAGTCGTCGGCCCTGCTCAACAGAGCACAGGTTAGACTCATGATTTATATTGTGTCGATAGAGCTTAGCAGTTAGTATAAGAATGGAGTTAAATGGATAACTAGAAGGCGCTCGTGAGAGTGCATGTATCCGCCAAGTGAAGTGATTTAAACATTACTAAGTGTGTAAAATGTAGAAGTTTTCACAGGAGGGCGCCACTGTTCCTGTCTATTGTGTATGACATGTGGAGAAGATGATGAGTTATCATGTACACACACAGATGGACAGAACGACCAGTCTCTCAATCTCCTCCAATGTTCACTACGTTCACCTTGGCGGAGATAATTAGATTGTCGGAGATAGGGTTGTTAAGACTGGCCATTCGCCTTTAACAATAGTTTACCTCTCTCGTTGCATCACCAGTGCTGTCAATGCGGCAAACACCACTTCACTGTCTGGCACTATTTATCTTCTATTATAGCGGTTAACCAGACCGACACATTCAGGATTGGTCCTGAAGTCAAGACTGGTCAAACGTTTAAGCGGTTAACCGTTAACAACCCTAGTTGGAGATTTATGTGTGCTGTTGATGTTGTAGGACTGGTGGTAGTTAAAAAATTTTAGCGGTCAATTTTACGGAAATTTATTAACGAAAACATAGCGATAGTAATTGTAAAAGACATACATGCATGTTTCTGGTGACTTTGTAACTTACTTCAGTCACTAACTGTTTGTTTACACGTGAGAGCTAGCACAGCTAGAGCGGGTATTAGCTATAGTAATTCTGTCTTGGCGTCTTTCCGTCTATCCTGTCCATCACAACCTGGTACCGATCGGAGCCCAGGTGAGATAGAGACTTCTGGTTTCTAAAATATGTTATTTTACTGGTATTGGCTCGTCTGGCGTGAAAATGGTTGCAGATAGGCACAGACATGCTGCTTATCATAACAAGCACTGGCGATAAGCTTCTTAGGAATGTCAACGTCGATGACCTTGAATGATCTTGAACCCCCAAAATAGGGTTTTAGTGATTATTCTCGCGACTTTAGCTGCAGAAGAGTGATTTGCAACTAAATGGATGGATGTAGACCAAGACTACCTGCGAACAGATTTCTTGTTTTACTTGGTTATGTTTAGACTGTGTTTCCATTCTGCGGAGAAAAGTATCATTTCTCAGACGCTCATCGTGTTGTCTCTCTAGCGGTCTGGCTGACACCATACTTCTCCAAAAAATTTCACCAAAGTTCGTTCTTAAGTTTTTGAATCATGCAAACTGAGAGATGCTGATTATTGACTTTTTTGGCGGAACTAATAAACTCACAGAACTGTTACTCGGAGCATTTTGTTTGTCAGTCGGACGATGCAGTGATGGCTGATGGTGGCATGACGAACGTTCCGTTTGCGTCGACGTCGTCAGCAGTGTATCATCAACAACGTGCGGCAGCGCACGCCACGGCGTTGCGTCATCATCACACCGCGCTCACTGCTCAGCCGTTACTGCTGCAGCCTCTCGCCAGCACTGACTTCATTGTATGCTGCTCTAGAATAAATTAATTGTTAGTAAAATGCAGAATTCAAGAATTATTTAAGGACATTGTTATTCGATTGGGTCTGTAGTATCTAAGATCGAAGCCAATATGAAGCTGAAGGGTTGAAAATCAAGTGGACAAGGAGCTTGGCAACCTGTTTGCTTGTGGCAAATTATTGAATGAATTGTGTTTCAAACTCTTATTTTTTATTGTTTATACTTTCTTTGAGATTGATTGTATTCACATGAAGAAGAGTACCATACAGTGTGGTCATCTTCTGTCTTTTTTATTTTATTTTATATTGTTTTGTTATTTCTCATTTCTCACCTGTACTTAAGTTAAGACATAATGTGTGATAATTTCAGTGTGTGCAGAAGAATGGAACGACAATGTCAGTGCTGTATCTTGTTTAGTTGTGCATCTTCAGATCTGATTTTTTAGCGCATCTTAGCCATCGCAGTTCTGTCTGTCTGTCCGTCCATCTGTCACACGGGTGGATCAGTCGAAACGGTGCAAGCTAGGATCACTAAAACTTGATCGTCGGCTGCCTGGATGACTCTAGTTTTAGGAACTGTGAAGCTTTGTCGTAAATTTGAAAGGTGTCACCCCGAGTGAGGGCGCTAAATGAAAGAGGGGTAGGAAAAATTTGCGATTTTCAGCCGAAACGGTGTAGGCTGAGCGAGGCAGGTCATGCGCTCTGGTGAGTACAAGTAAAACACTATAGATAATTAGCAGCCGGTCGTCTGGCGCCCTCTGGCGACTGTAAAAGAAACATCGTTGTTAAGATGGGTGAACTTAGATTTTGTTTTACTGGGCTTTCAAACATGCACCGCTGTTGCGCGTTCCCCATTGCGTTAGCTGGGCTTTTCTTGTTTGCGCACTTACTGCATGATGCGGCATGTATGATAATTGCTATGCGTGTATTTGATAAGAACGGGACAACGTTGTCCGCTCAGCAGTATCGGCCGTTGACATCAACAAGACAGCATGGTTGGCAAACATATCAGACTGTCGCAGCACCGTACCCTGCTTACCTCCTGCATTTCCTGTAAGTCTGTCGTTTGCTTTTGAGGAATTATTTTAGCTTATATTGTTGCAGCAAATGTTTAGTTTGTTCGCTTCGTTACCGCTCTAGTACTTCGTTAGTACAGCAAGGATGTGTGAGTAATGACTGTCTGGAGGATAACAGGAAGATTATTAGAACTACCTTTAACTGTTAATTACATACGCACGGATATAGTGGAGTTCTTACAATTTTAGGTTTAGCTCGTGTTTTGTGTTTCTGTGAAGGTTAAACTTTTGTTCAGTTATTATGTGTAAGTGCAATTTTTTGCCTGAAAAGGCCGTTACCGTAATGACCTTATACTGTGTCAGGCGGGACGTTAGACCCTACTCACTCACTGTGGAAAATATCGAAAAATGTTGCATTTATGAACACTGCTGAGTGTCCGACTAGGTTTTATTTCATTGCATTACATTACATCACAGATTTTTAACGTGGCCTAAAAAAACTGCTAGGACTACAGATAAAAGCATTAGTCACGACAAAAGCACAGAAGGGTAAGACTAACGATACAGTGTTATCACTAAATTTCTTATTGTGTACGTCAGTGTTTTTCAACTGGGGTTCCGCGGAACCCAAGGGTTCCGCGAGCGTATGCCAGGGGTTCCGCGGCTGGTCAGTAAAAAAATTTAAAAATAACCTAGTGTGCGAAATTACGTCAAACCAAGCCATTAAAGTGTAGCCCCCTACACACCGATCATGCCCAGTTTCAAATTAGCGCTTTAACCGTTTACTTTAGCATGCAGTGTTGAATATTTTTCTTGTTGTTAACAATGTTAGAATATTTGCATTGAACATCGAACACTAATTTATTAGTGTCAGTAT
>Ga0056128_1000908_pt1 | contig 30418 bp, 18 predicted proteins | sample WorMetLIZISLAND2_FD_71113 | JGI IMG/M metagenome (GOLD analysis project Ga0056128, IMG submission 71113) | Marine gutless worms symbiont microbial communities from Max Planck institute for Marine Microbiology, Germany - Olavius geniculatus... ... | reverse complement strand
GCACATCAGGAGACATGCTGGACGTAATCATCTGTGCAAATTTTGGTGTGGAAAAATTAAGGGGTTTGGGAAATACGAGGGGTCAAATTTTGGAGTTTCCCATTGAAATGGCTGGTCACCTTTGCAATAGGGCTGGCGCTACCGCGCAGCCTGTGATGTTATTGCTTTTGTTGTGCGGTCATTCTAATAGGCCACATTATGGGTTTTGCCATGTGCCTGTGCCATATGGGACTCAAAGGCTAAAAAAGAGTAAATTGTTCTTTTTTATTGTTCTGCACAAAACCGTGACTCATTGCACCTACTTGGTCATCCATTTTGGGGCTAATCTGGCTCAACAGAAAGTAATTATGTTCATCCATACATTGTCGTTGCTGTAAGATATACTCGTTTTTTGCAGCAGTTATTGGTAGTTACTGAAAAATGGTTAGATTTCAGTTTGATATTTTAGTTTGTTCTGAAAGGTGTAATAAAGTAAAAGAAGCTGTGAATTATAGGGACCACCATTTTAATTTTGTAGCATTCTCTTTATTGAGAAATTATTAAAGTATGAAAACGTCTGCCACTTTTCGTAGCAAATGTTCAGTAATAATGGATTTGGATATAACTAATTGAATTGGGAATGTTTTCTCTCTAATAATGGAGTTTTGCTGACTGCTGCAGTAATCAGTCGATTTAAGAAGATTGGCGGTTTTGTCAGAAAGCCTCGCAAACATGAGTTAGAAAATAAAAGTGATCACCGTTTGATAGCGAAATCTGCAAAATTTTGTGGAAACGTTGAACTTTTGCAGCAACAGCAGATTTTGCAGCTCATGGAAGACTGTGGTCCATATTAACTTTTCAATTTGTGAAGAAATCTTACGAGATGGTGTTTTGGTAATGCTGCATTTTAGCTGAATAAAATAATTTTGGGCCACAAGCGGTAGAAGTAGGGTTAGACTATGACAGTTATTGCGGTCACTAACCATATCCCCTTATCTTAACCATAGGACTCTAGACTGCTTACATCTGAGATGACTAAAAGTTGCAGGTTTCTACTACCTTACCTTACCTTTCTCCCTGTTCTCCAATAGACAGCATTATGAGATTGATGACTGTCTGGAGGATAACAGGGAAGATTATTAGAATTGTCGTTTTCGATATATGTGCACAATAATAATCGGTAGTTCTTACGATTTCAGGTTTAGGTCGTTCTTTGTGTTTTGTGTTTCATAAAGGTTAAACTTTCTGTAAAGGTTAAACTTTTTGTTCTGTTATTATGTGTATGTGCAATTTTGCTTGCAAAGGCCGTCCCCGAAATGACATATACTGCGTCGGGTGGGACGTTAAACCTTACTCACTCACTTACCGTACTTCCGGGGTGGGCAGGCTGCTACACCTGCCCAGCGCTGACTCCGTATCAGTTCGACCCAATGCGCGTCCCCGAATGTAACCATAAGGTTACAGGTAACAGCTATAAAGCCGTGGACGGCTGTGAAACCATAGATGGCAGTAAAGCTGATATTGGCGTGAAAGCCGAAGATTAACTAATGCATGAGCACTGGTAATATATCTGCTTATTTTTGGTCTGCTCTTAGTTGGCTCCTACCCTACGGATTTTAGAAATCTTTCAGGTCATCATAGCACAAAGCCCCACCACCATGCCAAGGTGGCCGACCATGGTGGGGAGGTTTATGCTACTTGTGACTCGCATTTTTTGCTAAGCAAAACTACAGCATTGTCGGTGTTTTATCTCTGAAACTGCAGCATGTTCTTGGAGAAGATGATGATGACGATGATGATGATGATGCTGACGATGAAGACGAAAATGATGAGGATGAGGCTATTGCTGGTGAACTGATGAAATGTCTCATCCAGTACAAACATCATCCTATGATGGACGAGAAATGCCGCACTGGCATTGAACATCACCAGCTGGTCTGTAACACAACATGTGTTTTTCTATGCGGCCATCTTAATAGGCAGCATTATGGGTCTTGGTCGTTCATTTATCTGGTCGTTTGTCTTTTCTGCATAAGCTCTTAACTCAAAAACATGTACAATAATCAAAATTGGTAGCTGGGCAGGAGTTACTGGTGTACCAATTTTCAAATGGTCAAAGGTACTTAAAGTTTAGGCTTAGGTTTGGTTGTTGCACAGTCCACTGTAGTAATATATCTACATATCTTTATTACGCGCGAAAGCAGCTGCTGATTTTAGCAGATCTTAGCCATCGCAATTCTGTCCGTCTGTGTGTCTGTCTGTCACACGGGTGGATCAGTCAAAAACGGTGCAAGCTAGGATCACCAAATCTTCACTGTCGGCTGCCTGGAAGACTCTAGTTTCAGGAACCGTAAAGCTTTTCTATAAATTCGAATGGGGACACCCGAATGAGAGTGCTAAATGAGAGGGGGGTGGGAAAAACTTGTGATTTTTAGCTAATAAGTCACTGTATCTCAGTAACGGTGCAAGATAGGGCCTAGGTTACTAAACTATGTCTCAAAAAACATCCCTGACATTTCCGACTGTAACTTGAAAACCAATCATCAGATTTTAATAATTTTTGGTATGCATATTCCTGACACAACTTGCCATCAAATGACCATTCATTTTCCCACCTCACCCAATGTTTGTTTCTGCACTACCTGGGGAAAACACAACTAACGAAATACCACTTTTTTATCCAATGCGATATGATTGCTTAATTAATGTAACGTGTAAAAACACATTTTCTTCACATTTCTGACACCTTGGCTGACATTTCATTCAGCTGGCCATTTTTTAACTGCCTGCAGTAAAATTGCTTAAGTGTTGACCCACTATGCGAACACAGGCAAGGAGACACTTTCTCCATCCATTGACAGTAGTGTCGATAATGTTCTGCTCTAGAGTCCAATTCAGGCTGTACCAGTCGCTTCTTGACTTCACAAACATTCCTAAACTTCATCTGGTAGACATGCTGCTGCATGTCAGTCAAATTTTGTAATAGACTGGCTCTCGGGGCCTCCAGATTCATTTTAACACGTATTATGCTTGGTCTGATTTCCCCGGGTAGTGCAAAAGCAGACGTTGAGTGAGGTGGAAACTAAAACACTTATTTAATAGCCAGTGGTGTTAGAAATATTTTTGCCAAAAGTTATTAAAATCTGCTAATCTTTCTTCAAGTTACGATCGATAATGTCGGGGATGTTTTTCTCAGGTTTTCTGTTTATTTCAACACATGTTTCACTTTATCTGATTTCCCTAGGTAGTGCGGAAGCATACATTGGGTGATGTGGGAAACTGCATGGTCATTTGATGGCCTGTTGTGTTAGGAATATTCGTACCAAAAATTATCAAATCTGATAATTGGTTTTAAAGTTACAGTCAAAACTGTCGGGGATGTTGTTTTGAGACACAGTTTATTAATCATTAATAGGAAGTCATACACTGGCTCTCGATTGCTATCGAATTCAATGACATTGGATGACCTAGGGGTTTTTACGGATTTTTTGGCGATTTTGGGCTGCGAGACACATTTCAAGAGCGAATTGCACGGAAACTGATTGAGATAGACAGGGACAAGCTGCATATGAAATTTTTAGCATTGAACGTAGATTTCGACAGTCCAAGTCTTGATTTTCTAGGTTCATGGAAACCTGCGCACAAGGGCATCAAAGAATGGTAAGTCGCGTCGAAATTGCTGGAGATAGACTGACAGTTTGAATTTGCGAACAGGAACTGCTATAGGCTTTCGTGCGTCTCGTGAGCATTAGCTCAAATTTCTTGTATGTGTTGTAGCAGTACTAAAAAGTATTCATGGCAGTTCAAAGTTTATTACGGTGTTCATCATTTGACTCGTTACATAACTTGCAGTTGAAGTTGAAGTACTGTCACTTTGATACAAATCTGACTGAATGGAGTTGTAGTGTATTTCACGTATATCTGTATATTTTGTTTTTTGCAGCACTGTTTTGAGAGTATTTGTTGCAGTTTCACTGTTTGTTAATTCAGTATCCGTGTATTTGTTATTCGACTTGAGCAGGTTCAGTTGAAGGACTATCACTTTTCTCATCAGTTCAAGCAGGCTTGCCAGCGCAGTGTGTTAGACTTCTGTTCCAGTGGCCATCGTGATGCTGTGATATCCAAGTGAGTACTGACTGGCATACTGATATCAACAGGGTTTGTGATTTTTTCCTCAGTGGAACTTAGCTTTGTGTTGTTACATTGACCTTATTGGGTGACTGGCTGATTTTTAGTAATGTTTTTGTCGAGTGATATCTCAGGAAATGCGGTAGATCTTAAAGTTGAAACTTTGCTTGTCGGCTGAATGTGGTGCTCATTCTATTCTGACTCGGATTGTTTCGAGGAACTTAGCAAAAATTTATTGTGTGATTGATGCGTAACTGCTAAACAACTAAGGACACGACAGTTCATTTTTTGGCTGAATTATTGCATATTTGGGTTTTGGCATAAATTGCCAAGGTTTGTAACGCTTTATATTTTATGGACAGTTTAAACGGCAGTTAAAGACATTTTTGTTTGGGCGTTGAGAGCGCGGCACATTGTGGCTATTGTTAAATTGCGCCTTCTAAATAATTTTACTTACTTACTTACTTACTTACAATCTTTGTCATATTATATGGGTACACTAAATTTATTGTCGTTGTTACTTTTAGTATTAATATCGTTTGTCGAGAGTATGATAATGTTGTGCACTGTAGAGCAAACGTTGTCGTGTGCCTGAGTGATCATGTTCGCAATGACACGCTGTTGGATAAGCCACATCGCATTCCTAAGCAGTGTCGTAGACAACTTAAATTCGAGCTACTACAGAGGGTTGGTTGCACTACTTATGTTTTTTTGTGGTTTTCATTTCTCTGGCATTAGTCCAGTTCAGGCGAAGTCCCATAAAAAAGAGACTTACGGGAATGCTTTTCCCGATGCTTAACTAATGGCACCAGTGCATTAACAAATTATACATCTTTATCAATTGACGTGATTTTGTATAATTTATTATGTTACCCTTTCAAGGTGTGAGTTCTTTTAAAGACACTAATGCATTGTTGCTCATTTCATACAGCTTTGGTTGGATTTTTTGGTGATTTGCACTCTGCGTCCCCCCGCTCTTGAATAGACAGCATTCTGAGATTGATGACTGTCTGGTGGATAACAGGGAAAATTATTAGAACTGCCATTACCGTTATATATACACAGTTGTAATTGGCAGTTCTTACAGTTTCTACGCGTGAAAGCAGCTACTGCTTTCAGCGCATCTTAGCCATCGCAATTCTGTCTCTCTGTCTCAGTCACAGGGGTGAATCAGTCAAAAACGGTGCAAGCTAGCATCACCAAATCTTCACCGTCGGTTGCCGGGAAGACTCTAGTTTCAGGAACCGCAAAGCTTTTTTATAAATTCGAAGGGGTCACCTCGAACGAGGGCGCTAAATGAGAGGGGGTTGGCAAAATTTGCGACTTTTGGCCAATAAGTCGCCGTATCTCAGTAACGGTGCGAGATACGGCCTAGGTTACTATTAATCACTAATAGGAAGTCGTACATTGGCTCTCGATTGGTGCCGAATTCAATGACTTTGAATGACCTTGAACGCCAAAATAGGGGGTTTTGTGTATTTTTTGGCGATTTCGGGCTGCAACACAAGTCTATCATTCACAAGGTGGTGCCACGCTACTGTCGTTATGCGATCCAGATAGAGAATTTGGTATTTGTATATTAACTTAGCGTAAACCGGAACTGCTATAGGCTTTCGCACGTCTCGTGAGCATTAGCTCAAATTTCTTGTAGGTTTAGGTTGTTTTTTTGTGTTTTGCATTTCATAAATGTTAAACTTTTTGCAAAGGTTAAACTTTTTGTTTCGTTATTATGTGTATGTGCAATTTTGCCTGTGTCGGGCAACCCTACTTGCTCACCCACTCTGTGTTTATGTAGTTTGAAGAATAACGTTAATATGCCAGTGTATACTATATGTATTCTGCTGTTTTGTACAGCATTTTATCCCATCTCTTTGTGTTTATATGTTTGTGCAGTTGTGCCTGATATGTGATGCAGCTACATAAATCTGTTGTTTGATAGAGTGAAAATATCAAGCTCGATCCTGAACTTGATGCAGCTTGTGGAAGCGATGTCAAGAAATTGTGTGCCAAAGTCGAACCCGGCAATGCTGCAGTGAGTTTCTACTGACTTTTAATATAAGTGAACCTTGTCTGGTGTCTGATGTAGGCCATTTCTTATGAGGCTGTCCTAATAGGCTGCATTACTTTCCATTTGCTTTGTGTCTGTCTATCTGTGCTGTATGGGTTTTTAACTCGCAAACCAAAAGATGCAAAAAACCAAAATTGGTGTGAACTTCCCCTTTGTCCTCCAATAGACAGCATTATGAGATTGATGACTGTCTGGAGGCTAACAGGGAAGATTATTAGAACTGCCATTATCGATACATATGCACAATTATAATCGGCAGTTCTTACAATTTTAGGTTTACGTCATTTTTGTGTTCTGTGTTTCATAAATGTTAAACTTTTTGTAAAGGTTAAACTTTTTGTTCTGTTATTATGTGTATGTGCAATTTTGCCTGCAAAGGCCATCCCTGAAATGACCTAAACTGTGTTAGGCGGGACATTAAACCCTACTCATTCACTCACTCGACGATGGCAGGAGTAAAGGTCAAAGTGACTGGCTGATGAAAACATACCAAAACTGGGGTATATCTTGCATCAGTGTTTACGAGCTAACCCAGGCACATATTTAGCATTTAGCTAATCAGTATAAATGGGAAATTTTAGTTATAGTTTCGAATAAATAAGTGCTGTACAGTACTGGGTGAACGGCTGCATGTTATGTTGGCACAGGGCGGATGTATTTTTGAAATTTTTACATTATTCCTTAGTAATTCAAACAAGTGGTTTTAGTGCTTACGTGTATGTAAATGTTGTCGAGTAATAGTGACAAAATATGCGGAATATTATGAAATCTTATGGTGCTTGCTGTGCAGGTTATTGAGTGTCTGCGCACGAACAAGGACCAGTTGTCGAATAAATGCCATGCGGTGGTTTTCAAGCGAGAGGTGGGACTAGTGTCGAGATTTTTTTTATGTTTGTAGCGTATTAATACAACACTACTAGCAAATTCGTGCTCTTTAACAATGGTGAGAATAGAAATTTGGGAACATATGTGTAAATTGTGCCCAGTTTAACGTGGACAGTACGTGCGGTGATTTATGTTGAGTTCCCGATTGGTTGTATATCATTCTTAGTTCAGAATTTAATTCAAATTAAATTAGATCTGTCTTTAATGCAACAGTTGTCATGGCGTTGCCTGCTTAGTTCATGCATGTTGTTTTGATGTGCTCTTTCGGTTTATTACCATAATGTCGGTGGTTGTTTTCTGCTTGCAGGAAGAAGAGGCAGCTAATCCCAACGTTGATTTTATGCTCATTTCCAAATGCAAAGCCATGATAAAAGTATGAATTTACGTGCTAATTTGTCTTTTTGGTGAAATATTTATCAAGCACATCAACCGAAGTGATAGTTTTAGTACATACCTGTCTAATGCAGTTTTTGATGTGGTATTCTATTTATCAGTTGTAGTAACGTTAGTATTTCATTTTGCTGGTTGTTGTGCAGTTTAAACAATTGGTATAAATTGTCAATATCAGGAGGTGTATTCTTTGAGTTTTCAACTGTTGATTGGGTGTTACGAAGAAAACTTTTGTTCAGATGCATTTGAGGCAGCTAATGTGAGGGGTTGGTTTAGCTAAAGTACATTATTGACAACTCCACAAGCTAAGGCCATCAGAAAGAAGAGTGGACATCCAGCCAAAATGCAGAACAGAAACTCTGTTTACATTGACATTTTTTGCACTGTAGGGTAGCTGGTGTAATCACATTAATTATATCACAGGCGCGTGGTAGCGCAGACCGGTGTTAAAGGCGACAGGCTAAGTCAGTGTTTCTCGAGTGTTCGTACATCCTGAACAAACATTGTTAACAAGATAACTTGGGTAATTGTTGACTTAATTTGACCAAACTTATCATTAACGACTTTGGAGCAAGGATGAGTGCATCAAATTTTGAGTCAAAAAGATCAAGGGTCAAGGTCACGCTGGGGTCAAATATGGCCCATAATGCACTTTTCAGCTTTGTTAGCACTCTATTTTCAGTGTTAGCTTTGTGTCACATGTTGACCGAGGCATAATAGTCAATGAAGTCATAACCATTTGGTTGTAATTGGGGTCAGTTGAGTGTGATCTATCTTGCTATTTTGGGCTTAGCTGAAATATGGATAACAATTGATGTGTGTGCATGTTCTTTAGCAAGAAGTGTAAATTAAAACGGGCAGCAGTTGAATTTTAACAGCCTCTTGTAAAATGCATAATAACATGTTGATTGATGTCAGATATGCAGCTGCACACATAGTGCTGCGATAATGTTAGTTTGGCAAAACGATGGATATTTGATCTATAAATATGTTATTCTCGGACAGTTTCTCATCCTGGAATCACTGCAGAAAATTGGCTGGTTGTACAAGCATTCAAATTGACATACATGTTGTGCAGAAATATTGTGTGGATGATATGGACACTCCGGAGTCAATTTTTGCATGTTTGCGGCGGAACAAGGAGGAGGAGAACTTTGATCGTAAATGCAGGAAGATGATTATTTTGCGCGAAGAACTTCGTGCACAAGGTTTGTTGCTGATCCACGTGATAGATAATTTCACTGCATATCGTGGCCTGTAGCCTAATTTGCAAAAATTTTAGGAGATTTTCTAAGATATTTTTAAGATCTTTTTGAGTTCTTACTCCTGAGTTCTTACTAGATGGTCAGCTTATGTAATAAAGATGTTTAATTTGTTCTATTTTTATAACAAATTTTGCAAGTTGATTTACACAGACTGAATTTTCTGGTTTTTTTTAGTTCACAGCTATTGATGACAAATATTAAAAATTCGTCTCTGATCAAATTCAAATATTGTGTCCTAGTTTAAGAATTGGTAGTCATTTGATAGCTCCCATTGTACAATAAACTGAGGAGGAGTTAGACTTTGAATTTTAAACTTTGAAGGTCTTTGACCTTGGATCGGGTCACATGGCATACTGTTGTGTAGCACTCGTTGACCTCTACCACACACTGAATTTTATTTGAATACCAAAAACTTGTGGGCTGACAATGGTGGTTATATGGCTGTGACTTACTGTGAGTGGATGGACGTTGACAGCGGCTTTATTAGGTCTACTCCTTTTGAGTCTTCCTAAAAAGAAGACTGTTTTTGACCAAGATTTAGTATTGTGGACAAAGAAAGATATTGGTATGAAAACAGCACGAATGTAATCTGCAAAGATCAGCTACTTTATTTGATGTTGCCGGACATCATAATGAGTGTAAAACACAAACCTAAATTGATGCTGTTGCAGATGTACGTCTAAATCCAACGCTTGAGAAACATTGTCACGATGATATAATGAAATGGTGTGAAGCTGAACTTCATCAGTTAGAACCAGGCAAGGAAAGTGGAGGAAAAGTTATGTTATGTCTTCGCCAACATTACGTGAAGAAAGTAAGTAAAATCTCCTGCAGTCTGCTTCTGTAATATTATTACTTTGTTTGTTATAATTCAGTTTCTGTGTTTTTGCCTTGATCTTGTATATACAGGGTGGGCCAAAAATGGCACCATTTTTTCTACACCTTATAATTTCACCAAATATTAGCCGATTTTCAAAATTTTTTCACTGTCAGAATCAGGGGACAGTTTGTAATAGAACTATCATTATATATCCCGCCACACCTCAAGTGCATCGCTACACTACCTTGTGAAATATCAGATGACACACTCAAGCCGGCAACGCATGATGACAACGTTGATTGAGCCTGGCATGTGACCCAAACAGCCCGGACTTAAATCTGGTCAGTTATGCTGATCGGGATGTTCTTCAACAGATGGCCTATCAATGTTGATGATTCACCAGCTGAACCAGTCAACCAGCTGAAGTAAGCGATTGTCACTGAGTTGGGCAAACTGCCGCAGTGTTTGGTTAATCATGCGATTGGTCAGTGGCGTCGCAGTCTTGGATGCATCATCCAGCAGCAAAGTGGACACATTAGACATTTGATGAAAAAACTGTGAGATATGACTTTTAACACAATAACTGAGACAATAAGCACGTTGTTTCTGTTGTTAATTTCTTAAAATGTGTTGTTGCGAAACATAAAGTACACATAGAGCTAGCTTCAAGAATGTTTATTCAGTTTTTTGTTTACATGTATTGCTTTCTTGTGTATATACTGAGGCTCAGCCAGACAAAGTGAACTAGAGTGGTGCATGTATGTATGTGTGCAGAAGCTAACACCTCAGTGTGGAGATCACATCAGAATGATAATCAAAGAATCTGCAGTCGACTATAAGCAAGATTCAGCACTTGCTAGAGCGTGTGCTGCTGAGGTATGTAAAGTGTTTGTCAACAAAGCAATATACAATTTTTAGGCCAGAACTTTTTTTTATTATTGAATATTAGTTACATTTGTCAATTATTTGTGCCAGTAAGGCCAAATTTCATTATGCTGACTTTCGCAGAAAAATACCTGCAGGGAAGTTTTCCTGAAAGTTGCGGATGCAAACCGTGATATGGGGATGTCACAGGGAAGTCTTGGGTTTTCAAAACATTTCGACATGGTTGCGACAAAGTCCGTTACAAGTCCTCGACAGGCGTGCAACAAAATCGTTTGTGTTGCTCTGATGTAATTGAGTCTGTGACAAGACATGGGGAAAGTCTGCAAAAAGCATGCGGGGAAGTTTTGGCTAAAGTTGCAAACGCCGACCCCGAAAATCCGTGAACAAAGTTTGTGGAATTTTGTCATGAAGTTGTCATAATGAAAATTATGCTGTACTGAGTAGCTGCTGCACTTTTAAATCTGTTTCCTAGACGAATATGCGATATTAGATGATATTTTGTATATATATTATCATTGATATGTTACAGATTGCAGAGCACTGCAGCACTGAGGCGGAGGTCAGTGCCAACGATGTGAGAGACAGAGGACGTGTGGAGCAGTGTTTGAAAGATCATGTCGCACAGAATAAAATCACTCCGACGGCAAACAAACAATGCTTTGAGGTAATCTGTGTGTACACAGCTGTTACAACGCTCATTTTACCAGTGTTCATTTCACCAGTGTTATCCGCTCACTAAGCCGTTAACAATCCGCTCGCTCGCTTGCTCACTCGTTCACTAAGCATAAACGCTGGAGCTGCTTTTGAGTAAGTAACAGCAGAATTAATTACGAACCGAATGTTAGAGTCAGTGCTAGCTTAGTGTGTGCAGTTCAGAAATAATCTGACTGACTTCAGTCATTCTGTCTGTCCCGTTATCGTGTTGTTGCTTGACAAAGTTGTCGATGAGCTTTGCATTGTCAGTTATAACAGCAGCAGATATTCCAGCCACTGACAAATGACTGATTGCACCTCCACATTTTATGCAAATTTCTGCCCACCCACCATTTTGTTCCATCAAATGTGTGCTGTTCACATTGTAAAGCACTTGTTGTAGTATACTGGATGCATTTCATAATGAATTTGATTTGCATTAAGTCTTTTTGCCCACAAAACAAACAAAATAGCACTCTGTTTGTTACGGGACAATTTTAGTTTCAACATCGCTTTATTTATTGTTTATAAATGACGTCACAGTGACGTCATCCTAACAAAACTCACGTCTGGTATTAAGAATTAAATTCCGAACAACCCGTATATTTCCGATTTTTTAAAATTTAAGAATTATTTAATGGTGCCATTTTGTAAACTTATTTACGTTAACTGCCATCGTTCTTTGGAACATTTTTGGTAACTTTTTGCAAGTCCAAGTATGTTATTGTAAGTTACAGATACTGTTTGAGAACACTGATCTGCTGGATGCCATGTTGTGTGGAAATAGTATGAAGAACACTTATACACTTTAATACACGACAGTGATCCATTTGTTGTTGCTGCAGCAAATATCTCGCATCCTGGAAGAAAGTCGTTTTGACATCGAGTCCGATGCATCGCTGTCGAGAGCCTGCAGTCTGGAACTGAAGGATCACTGCGGAGACATTCCTAAAGGCGACGGACAAAGTACGACTTTTGCTCCATTAATACTGGTTTGAGTCATTTTTGAATAAGTCGCTGACGAAGACTGATCAAACTGGTACTATGGATTGCAAACTGAACAGCAGTAGTGGTAAATTGCATACAAAAAGTTTGACCAAAAGGTCATGCATTATTAAATTTCACATGAACTTAAAACTACTGTTGTATTCTCCTCTTATGGACACATTTTTGTTTTCATGACTCCATGTTGCTTTTTCCTGTGCCAGTTTGTCAAGTTGTGAATTGTTGATGTTCTTTTCACTTGTTTATAGTAACCAGCTCTGTAACATTTCCTTCAGTCTCCCATTTCCCTTCTCCTGTTCGTCCTTGGCAATCGTCATTTCTAATACTGTTCTAACTAGAGAATCGTGATGTATTCTATCCAAGATGTCTTCATATGCGACGCCAAACAGACATTTCAAATGAACGGAATAATTATGTGTAAATGGTTTCCAGAGGGTAGTTGACTAGTTGACTTGTTGCCTGGTAATGCAGGTCCAAACTGAAACTGCATTTTTTAAACAAAACCGAACCCGCTATGATTCAAAACTGTAAACCACGGCTATTTTGATACGGAAACCGAACCTAACTTTGACAAGAAATTTGAGCTAAGGTTTACAAGATGCGCGAAAGCCTATAGTTCACAAACTGTAAGTCTATCTCCAGCTGTTTTCACGAAAGACTGGCCAACAACGGTAATATAACGACTTTTATGGGGGTACTGCTCTTTGATGCGCTCGTGCGCAGGTTTCCTTGAACCTAGAAAATCGAGACTTCGACCGTTGAAATCTACGTTCAATGCTAAAAATTTTATACGCAGCTTATCTATGTCTATCTTAATTGCTTTCAGCGCAGTTCACTTGTGAAAAGTGTCTCACAGCCCAAAATCACTGAAAAATTCATAAAACCCCCTATTTTGGCGTTCAAGGTCATTCAAGGTCATTGAAATTGGTGGCAATTGAGAGCCAGTGTACAACTTTTTATTAGTGATTAATGGTAACCTAGGCCCTATCTTGCATTGTTACTGAGATACAGCGACTTACTGGCCAAAAATCGCAAATTTTGCTTACCCTCCTTTCTTTTAGTGCCTTCGTTTGGGGTGACCCCCTTGAATTTATGGAAAAGCTTTACAGTTCCTGAATCTAGAGTCTTCGGGGCAGCCGACAGTGAAAATTTTGTAATTCTAGCTTGCGCCGTTTTCGACTTATCCACTCGTGTGACAGACGGATGGACAGACAGACAGACAGAATTGCGATGGCTGAGATGCGCTGAAAGCAGTAGCTGCCTTCTCGCATAGAAACCATCTCGTACACCCCTAACGGCAGTGTTATTTGATGTGTAGGGATGGTGTGTCTGCTGAATGTATACAAGAACAAGAAAGAAAACATTGCTGATGACTGCATTAAGATGTTGGATGAACGCGTGGCATTGTGGCAGCTTGTTGTTACTGTAAGAACTTTATCTGTTAGCACTAATTAGTTGTTAACATACTTACCGTTCACGATGCAGTATTGGGGAATATTTAGTGGTTAGATGTAGTGTTTATCCTGTTAATCTCGATCAATGATTTTGCTCTATGCCAAGCCTGGTTAGCACTTGGACTGCTAAAGCCAGCCCCCAGATCAAATCAGCTTTCTATCCCAGGTTTGGAGAATTATGTACTGGCCTTCCTGGCTTGGGTTCAGACGGGACATGTTTGGGTGGCAGGTGTGATCCTATATCAGGTGATGCTGTCTAGCTTGAGGTGGGGTACCATGAAAAGGTGTATGCACCCTTTAAAACTTTTTAGTCCAATTAACCCTGTGAAAGTCAGCCATTACCAGCCATTCTGAACATTGTATCGTTGTATTGGTAGTGTCTGGATGTAATTTTTTATATAGACAACTCTATTGCTGTGTGACTGTGTGACCACACTGCGTAGTCTCATTTTTTTCTTAAAAATGTCGTAAGATTTTTTTACGTGCCACTGTCATTTTTGCTGCAGCTCCTGTTGGCTCCTTTTGCTGTTATTGTATATTAACATAGCATAACTATGCTTATCTGGCTCAGTAGATTGCATTATTAAATATTTGTATATTACATAACTTTTTTGGGAGGGGTATGTTGTTTTAATTTTGTGTATTCGTATGCAATTCTGTTTATTCATTTGGTGTGCCAAGTCAGAATCCTGACGTAGGCGGCAGTCATGACGTCTCTCTCTTCGCTGTTTCATAGTAACAATCATGTCAATTGTTGAATACCGGATGCCATCTCCAGCCATCCAAGAAGAAATGTCAGTCTTTGATGACCACGCGCTCTATGTCCTGTGTATATGCGATTTATTTCATGTTAAATAAATAGGACATAGTATGACTAGTCTGCACTAATGTTAATTTTTTTCAATTTGTTGATGTAAGGGAAAGCCTGTGGAGTCAGTCGGAGAGTACATGGCAATCGTTTCTACGTCGCCGGCTAAGAATTATCTCGCGTCATTCATGCTTGGAATTGTCTGCATTATCTTCATAGTTGGTCTTCTGTGTGGCCGCGTCACAAAGCGTGTCCGACGAGAGCTGAAAAATAGATAAAAACCAGCGGAGGCCTCCCACTCCGTCGTTTTGTTTTCAGGAGACAAAAAACGCTCAAATTAAGGGCATTCATCAGTATATTTTGATTCAGTGACGTGCAACAAAAGTGCAAAAATGAATTACTAAAAACGTACGAAATTCATATTTGTTTAACTGGAGTCAACGACAGCGTAACGACTCGGAAGGGCAGGGTCGCCACTTCCTGAGGCATATGGCAATTTGCTGAGCAAGGTAAAATTTGTTCAAGTCTGTCTGCAGAAAATCGTGTTAGCTCATTGCCTAAGTTACTGCACTTTTTTCTATATTTTAGCGATATTCTGTATGAATCTCTTTATTTCTAGGCACCTAAGGACAAGCTCCATATTTCACGATGATTAGTGGGAGGCTTCACTGAACATGGTGGTGGTGAGAAAAAGCTGTGTTTATCAACATCATGTCTCAACTTCAACACTGGTGTTATGCTTGTTGCTGTTAACTGTGTAATGCCCAAATTTCATTACGCCGACTTTGCAACTTGCCGCAGACTTTCCCCCCATCTTGTATTGGTCTAAATTCTACTACTGTGACACAAACTGGTTTGTCACGGCCTTTGTGGTAACCACCATCTGGACGTGTCAAAATGGTCTGAAAGCCCAAACCTTTCTATGACATCCCGTGTCTGTGACTTTCGTGGTCCGCATCCGTGACGTCGGCGTAATGGAATTGGTGCTTAAGTCAACTTTAAACTAGACTTGAGGAACGGATTCTTTGTGGCTGATATGTTGTGTCGTGTGGTATATTTATTTTTAGTGTTTGCAATTTGCGTTATTTGTCATCATTCTGGTTATTATTACAGGAATTTCATCTTCATATTTACATAGACAAGTACTATCAATATTTGCACAAAACTGTCGGTATATTCTGTAGTATTAAGTTCACATATTTACATAGAAAAAAAAGAGTGTCGTAAGTTTATGATAATTGTAGTGTATTTGTTGAAGTGCCAACGCCATGAGTTGAAATGTTGCAGATGATACAGTGTAATTATGTAATGTTGTCAACATTATACCACAAAGCTGATAAGATTATATCAATATGATAGTCAGCTTCTGTTATTTAAAATTCTTTGGAATGCACTTTCATATTTTTACGCTATTTTCTTGCAGTATTGATGGCGATGTGGATGCTTTTAGCTTACTGTTTCAGTTAAGTAGCACACTCTTCATGTGTTTATTGTTGAACTGACTTTCTGCTCAATATCAGTCATTGGGCGACTTCACTTTTTGACTCCCTAAACTTCGGACTAAGTACTTAAGTAAAAAAGTGAAGTGATTTTAAAAGTTTGGTCTAAGTAGGTACTTAGACCAAAGTTCTGGTCTGTCACCAAACTTTGGTCTAAGTACCTACTTAAGTACCTGCTTAGACCAAAATTTAGCCGAACTAACCTGGCTAAAGTCGATTCGATTTGTATGGAAGAGATAGCCTTTGGGGCTAAACTTTCGCTGAGATGGAATCCACTTCAACTTTTGACTTTAGCTGTGAGAAAACATGGTGACTATTTACAGTCCTATACGTACAAATAGTTTAGTAAATTAAAGCAGTCTGGTACCAAAAATAAATGCCGTCATGACTACACAATGACATAAGATGTTACGTAATTACGTCATTTGCGTGCAAATCGCAATTAAATATGCAAGTTTAAGCGTAACTGGTTGATTTATTTCTGTTAGGTCTGCCACTTTTTATCCACCATTTTTAATCGTTTTGGTCTAAGTCAGTAGACTTAGACCAAAGTTTAGTTGAACTTTGGTCTAAGTACAGACTTTAGCGTTCAGCTTTAGCTTTAGCTCAGCAAAAGTCTAAGTGAAAAAGTTAAGTCGCCCTCTGATTTCTGTTTCATTAATTTGGCTATGATTTGTTTTTTATTGCATTAGCGTGACATAGACATCTGTTGTTTGCACATAAGTATTATGTTATTCCGTTGTCATAACTACTGAACCACCAAACAACCATGGCTGTATTCTGTAGTCAGAAGTTAATGGATTTTATGTTTGTACATGGTTTCGTTGTTGTTTTTAGTTTAGTGCATTATTCGTACATATTTACTTTAGTTTTCTTCTGTACTTTTGTGAGAATATTTACGTAGTATGCCGATAGCCATAAAAAATCACGAAAAAATAAAAATCATGAAAGCTGTTACTGTGCATGCATTGTTGGCTATTCTTAGATTCGTTATATTAATCATATTCTTATATTGGAATTTACAGTGTTTGTTGGTTTCTGTAGTGTGTTGGTGTGGTCTGTATCCGAGTTTTTGGTTTATTATTATTACTGTAATAATTACTGTTTAATTGTTGTTTTTATTGCTACTATTATTTTGCACAATAGATGCTGTCTCGTGCTGCATATGTGATTACGGGTGTCATGGTTCCTACTTTCAGGGGAAGTCGGGGAATTGAAAAGTACCTGGGTGAAAAGTTAAAAAGATGCAGAAAAAAAATTTTGAACTGTTGTATGCAGACTTGTGTACAACAGTTCAAAATTTTTTCTGCTCGCTTCGCTTGCATATTATTTGTATCTCCGCTTTTAAATTTGTTCCACCGCCATTGTTTCTAGTTTGATTGCAAGCGATTGAAAGCAGACATTGGTATTTCGCACGAACAAATTAGTCAGGGAAACAATTCATTTTGTCCTGGAAAGTCAGAGATAAGTCAGGAAAAATGAGTTCTGCAGAGCAGTAGGAACCATGGGCTGTGTGTCCACGTCATATTGTTGCAGTAGTCATAGTGAAGTATTGTGCTTTGTGTTCTAGTCTAGTAATTTACGTTAATTTTAAATGAAACTATTGCACGACTGCTTTAAGCCATGTCGTCAATGGAGCTTTAGTTAGTTGATTCTGCTTAGTCATAGTCATACCTTACATTGAAATAATCGACATTATGTACACGTCATTATCCTTAGATCTGTTTATATTTTTGTATAAAATATTTGAGCTTTACCAGTTGATCTATTTGCTGTATATGGAAACCGGTAAAGAAAGAATGAACCTTTGGAAACAAGCTTTGACAAGATATTTTACAACTGGGACAAAGAACTAGACTGTAGGCTGTGTTGTTATTCTAGTCTACTAATGCCCGGTTGTAGAGACTAACCAAATTTGCGCATTCGAGGTCAGAGGATATTCCAAGATTTAATTTTTGGGTGAATTTCTATCCATGTTTTTTGAGTGATTAGAGTAAATAATCAACATTTTAAGTGCCAACTTATCAAGGCTTCTGTGCAAGTTGTTCCACTGTATGGTGCTGTGTACGATTTACGTTTCTTTGTTTCTGACTCAACTAGATTAGTCTGCTCACCAGTCATGAAAGTTCTGCCTGTTATCAGATCTAGAGCATTTGTTGGGTGTGAGCACAGTTTCAGTTGTACTATGATGTATTATGAATATTTTAATTGGTGACATTGTGGCATTTCAATTGGCAATCTAACATTGCATATTACACTGCGATTCCAAAAACAGCCAGTGTAGCAATGCATTTAGGGCGTGCTGGAATCTTTTGTGACGTTCTATCGCAAATTTTTGTATTCAGTATTTAGCAAAGATGGTCAATGTAAGTCTGGTGGCATGTTTTTTTTCTCATAAATTGTATAATATTGTCAACAATCTGAAGTCATCATTACTCCAGTGAATCGAGTCTCGGCTGCACAAAACGTCTGCATAGTGTACCCGTTAGGATCGTACCAGAATTCAGCTCCGGCTCTAGGTGAAATTGAAATCCGGCTGTATTTAGAAATCCAGCCATATTTGCAGATCTGGTCAATATCTTATTTCCAGCCATTTTTGGGTCGAATTACGGATTTGTGCTGAAGTTGGCAGCCACCTTGATTGCTGCAATAATGTTGCTATTTTTCTTCCATCAGTGGTTTGATTCACTTTATGTAACTTTGTTTTTGTTTCGTTTCTTAGCATTGAGAACCGACCCATACGGTGGCTGGCGTTTCAATCCGTACTGTTGTGCCAACAACATCTTAGTGTGTGCAATGTAAGCGCGGGGATTATTGATGATAATAAACGTGCTGTATATTGCTGGCTTTGATTTCAGTCTGCGTTGTGAATTTTCTGGCATGGTGTGTTTTGACAGAGGCTACTGTTGCGGCCGGAACAATTTTGCTCGTTTTGCCAACTACACACCAGCTAATTTCCACTATTATTCAGGGTGCACAAAGATCCTAGTAAGTCATGGCATCAGTAGGCCTTGCTGATTCAAAGTCACCGTTGTCATGTGATTGAGTGAGTGAGTAGTTTTTTAACGGCACATCAGCACAAAATAGGCCGTTCAGTGCCATACATGGTTAAAATTAGTGAAAAGCACTTAATATATGTACTAAAAGCACTTGTTAAGATCAAGGCTATTAAGCTAATGTAAAAACAACATTATATACGATTGTAAAAGTTGATATCTTTAACATAAGCGATGATGTTGTGAGATGCAACATTTTGAAAAACGTCCTTGATCCTTGAGTGTGTCCACTCCAAAAAAATCTCTGCCGTGCTGTACTGTAACGGATGCAGTCTACCAAGATGTGCTTGACAGTGAGCGGAGAATGGCAGCTTCACATACCGGTTGACTTTCTCCCTTTAGGAGATAAGTTTGTAAGTCATATATGACCAATTCGAAATCGGTTAATAAGCACTGAGTCGTAGCGGCTTAGTGATGAACTGGTATTGCGACCAATGACCGGTTGCACACAGTAGTGCTTATTTTATGCACACTGGTTCCACACTTGTTGCCATTCTTTAACACACAACTGGTTGACACAAGTTAACAAATCGCTAACTGGAAATCTCATGTGGGTGATGGGGACATCCAGTCCTGCCTTAGCAGCGATGTCAGCATCTTCATTTCCTCGGATACCCACGTGGCTGGGAATCCGACAGAAAGTTATAGATTTACCACTCTTAGTTAGCTGATTGTGTAACATTTTAGAGACGTGTATGTGACTTTCAATATCCACTCAACAGTCCTGGAAAGATATAGAAAAGGGACTCATAAAAGGTGCTGGAAAGTCCTGTAAAATGCACATAAAAGGTACTGGAAAGTCGTGGAAAATCACCTTCATTGATCGTTATGCACCCTGATCATTTGAAATAAAAATCAAACTCTACCCTGATTGTATCAGTGGCCCGGCCCCTAACTTTAACTGACAGCCGCAGTAACAGGTAGTACGTTATACTGCACCTGAAAAACATTCAGCTTGTTGACATTTTGCACCTTAATTGCTACACTATTATTACTAAATAATCGGACAATACAGAAATAATAGCTCTTAAGCTGACCGGGTTACAGATCATGACACAAATACAACAATGGTGCTTTCGATAACTGTTACTGTTAACTTATGAAACACAGAAATAAAACAAAAGTTGTGCATTAATTAACATGCAAAACACGGTGACAGTGCAATTAAATGATATCTAGAATAAATTTGAGTGACGAACGTTCCGTGGCGTAAAACCGATAACATGAATACAGAACAGTACTACATAATCAGTGGAGTCATTACAAGGGCATGGGGGCAAGTGTCCCCTTCACCCTAAATTTTAGGCTGTTGGACAATTTTCCTCTTGTTCGAAAACATTCTTTAAAAAACACATTTCTGGGGCTGAAAATCCTCTATTTTAGGTAAATTTAGAAGCAAAGTTGAAATTCGGAATACTCATAATCTCCTCTGTCAAAAATTTTTGCAGCTGTCTGCCAAAAAACTGCAACTTCCTGCCCCCTCCTGCTACTTTTTAAAACCCAGTACACTACGTTGACTACGTTGGGGTGCTGCTGTTCAAGAACTAAAGTCATGTCAGTGAAATTATACTTGTACATTGTCATCAATGCAAATGTAGCACCTCGTCTAAAGCTAAACTATTCTACTGCACAACCATGAGCCAGTGTGTCAAGTACTATACTTATTTATCAAATTGTTCTGCCTCGCCAAGGCATTTTAAAATTGTATAAAAAAAATAAATTACACCATGGTCCATGCCTATTATGGCAGTTCAGTGCTATCACAGCACCTATGAGCCACTGATGTATGCTACCAAAGAGATTATTTTAGATTAGATCAAAATCAGGTCAGATAGAGGCAAAGGGGCAGCAAAAAGACCGTAAAAAGTGAGAAGGAAACCTTCAATATAAAAATAACTACTTCAACCACAAAAATACTCATACTTCCCAAAAGGAACACAATCAGGCTGCGATAATTTAACCTAGCCGAAAATTACCAATCACAGAAATGCACTTGCCCAAAGATTTCAAGTAGTGGCCCTGTGGTTGAGGTGGACATGCATTGATCAATTCAAATGCTAGATCGTTACGCTACCGTTACGTGCCGGCATCAAACGATATGCAAGCTGCTGCTACAGAATCAACACGGATATGATAACAAAGAACTAGGCCTACTAAAGAAGACGAAAATTTAGTAACAGCAAAATACACTCCGGACGAAAACTTGTCGACATACTTTTTTGACTAAATTCGTGAAACTTCAAATTTTCAAAATTATTTCCAAAATCGGTCACTATCTGACAAATTTATAACAAAATTCTGGTGCAATACTTTGCCTTTCTGATAGCATTTTTGTATGCGATATACAAGTAATTTCTCTGCACTACACACTAAAGTTGGAACAATGCAAAAAATCAAGTCCAGTTCAGCAAGCATGGAATGATGAAAGGGCAAAAACATCGATACAATACTGCTAGTTGAACATGCTCTTATACAAACATCATCACTGAACAGGGCAATGCTGTAAAAAGTGTCGCAAAAATTTTATATCAAATAGTGGATATAGGGGGAAAAAAGAGTACACATTTGTCAAAGTCGAGCAGGGGAAGTCCACATAATGACATTTTCAAATATATGGAAATGACGACGTTTTGTGCAACCTGAAATTGCATACAATTGAAGCCTTTGCAAGAAAATGAATAATGCAAAAACAGAGAAAAAATCCATAGATGTGCAAATGTTCAAAAAATACCATTTTAAAAGTTTGTCCATTATGTTACTATAGATTTATGAAAGGTTTTTGTATGCTTTGCAAGTGCGGACGGTGCATTCTACAAACCATGAAATGATATAGCTCAGTAATTTCATCACGTTGTGGAAACAAAACACTACAGCTGCAACAAAGGCAGCAAAATGTGAGAAAGTTTGTCCCGAAAGTTCTTCGACACAAAATGACTACTTTGTTTGGCTACAAAAATACTCATTCTTGCTAAAAACAAAAATAATCAGGCTGCGGGAATTATACCCAGCCAAGAATTACCGACCGTAGAAATGAACAAAAAACAAAGAGTTCGGTGCCTGCATTTGGAATCCGATATCGGACTCAATCAACAAATTATCACTGAAATGCTGACGTCAATGTCAATAGTCATCATCTTCACTGTCATATGGAGCCAAACGAACTGCATCTGCAAATACACGGAAAACGTAATACCAGTCACTCCACTGCCATATATTTTTATTCAAGGCAACAGTGCTGAAGTTGTTCATACTACTGATATAAAACAGCACTTTGACATTATTAGTAGGAAAGAATCCTGGAAAGGTATTTAAATGTAAAAAGTCTCACAGCAAAAATTTATGTGATCTACTTTTGAACATCAGGCCTAACTTAGGCATAACTGTGAAAACTGGCTGGTTACACACCAACTGAAAGTAGCAGCAAAGAGGCCGATTACAGCCTGTCACTAACACTAAAACAATATTCAACTTTGTATTCGCCTGTGGTGCATGCCGACTACATTGCTGCTCTCCATGCAGCAGCTAAAATATCTGAAAACCATTCCAATGTCTATGAGCTGTCACAACAATTTCCAAAATTAATTTTCTGGGGCCATCCTGACCTGCCAAAACATCCAATTTTTCAATCCCGGTGGCTTTTTTATTCAATTTTCTATTTTCCATTTCTTGCAGTATACTAAGCCAGTTAGTCAGTTTCTAAGAGCACAGTAGTTTTCTCTCATCGTGCTAGCACAAGACATTCAAGTATATAAACATACCATGTTCCACAGGACGTTTGCGTTTCCCAGCTCTCTCACAGGACAATCCTGGCTCCACTTTGATCTTGACTTGTTGGTTCCAGTCTAGTGTGACTGGTGACGAATGTGCACTTGATACCGATGATCCAACAGATGTTAGTGGTATTAGCGAAACAGAACCCCGTGGGCTCAGAGACGGCAACTTGGCATTGACTGCACCCCGCGTGATCACATTTGCACCGGGTAACTTCACATTTGCTGCACCCTGAGGGCTCACAGATGGTAATTTTGCATTGACTGCACCCCGAGGGCTGCTCACACGTGCAATTGGCAAATTCACGTTCATTACGTCACCCAAAGGCACCGACTTTTGCTGGCCACCTTCCGACGCATTTCTTTTCTTTGTTGGCCCCGCTGCACCCGGCCGATCGCCTTTCCACCCACCACCATGCATATCTGGCTGCTGAGTTACTGTTGCCTGGTCATTCCCAGTGGCAACTGTATGCAGTTTCGTGAGAGACGGCAAGCTGTCCGGAATCAGCAGAAGTTTTGCCTGCTTGCCAGAAGCTCCTGGCTGTTCCAAGGCAGTCTCACATTCCCGCTTCACCCTAAACTCAGCCGGTGCTGGGACTGCAGTAGCCTGCGAACTGGTCTCCATTGATCGTGAGCGAGGAAGTGAGTAGTTTGGCAGTGTGCTGGTGGAAAGCTGTGCTGATAATGGCGGTACTGCAGCTGGAGTATTCTTCTGAGAAGAAGCCAGGCGTTTCAAAGCATCGAGCTCTGAGTTTTCGCCGTCCAGCTGAGCATGATTGTATAGCAGCGTGATCCTGTCTGTCAGCTCCAGAATATCTAGCACCAAACCACAATCAGCTGATCTGTTACAACACCTCCACGATAGCAGTGAATCGCACTACTCAAATCGCAAAAGAACAGAAACATGTGTGCCCAAATAATGTCGAAAATATAGAGGCACATCGTGACAAAGAATATTCAAACACAAGCACAAAGCGGTGATTTCTGTGAAAAATGCATACTGTTACAGTCAGTATTAGAAAATGACTACTAATATAATAACACAGCACAGCACACACACAGCATAAAAATACTAATTCATTTGTATACAACAAAAAATTATCTTTTCAGAAAGATTTGATTCTAGAACACTGGTCCAATTCTGCTCCAAAGAGCCACATATCAAGCCATTTTATGTCATAAAAATGTTAACTAATACGAACAGATTACGCAAATTAAACTACTGTTTAAAAATCAATGACAGTTAGCTACAACAAAACACAAATAGCAAAACCTGCAAAAAATAAGAAGATAATTTTCTATTCAAAAATAATTCTGTGACAGTCCACATTTTGCACATTAAATCAAAAATACTCAAAAAGTAAGTAGTTTATGTTTATACACAGCATCAAGATGAAACATATAAACACAGACCGGTGACGATGTGTCGGTGAGAAACGGATCTGTCTTTGGGCAGCTCCCACAGAGACTCATACAGCATAATCAGCTGACCAATCACAGTATTACACGCTTCATCCAGCTTCGCCTCTATCAACTTCTACACTCATCAACAAATACAACACCACTTTGGAAAAACTACCAAATAATTTCAGCTGCATACACAAGTTGCATGGTACAGGAACATGTTACAAAGTGACGTCAACACTGCTTCAGTTCTTACACATCCTTCGATTAAAAACTAAAAATTTTCCCGTTCTGTCGATCCTATTACAGCTCTTCTGCTGACAACATACACTACACAACTTATTAACCAACTACTGCTGATCGATCAGTTTACACTAAATTTCCGTCATAGTTTCTGGCAATCTTTTAGACTCTTGTAAACCGAACCATGGCACCGAAGTGCATTGCACTAAAGTAACGTAAAATGCCATTGCGCTGATGTTAATGGCTACAATGTGGAAACAGCATCAAACTCTGTAAAGTACGTAAGTTAGTAACATAAATTACTAGAGCATTAATGCACAGGCACAGTACAAAAGATAAGTCTTCAACGGGACTGGAAGAGAACCATGGAGGGTGTGGAGGTGACGAATTCAGGCAGACTGTAATGGATACGACTGTAAAGGCAATCAACAGGTTAATGGTTATATGGTTTGAACTCTTCATTGGAAACCCATCTCAGAGCTACAGAGAGCGTCACCTCACCTACCATATGGGATCACAGAGTGTTACCTGCCACACGAAACAGGTGATCGCATCCCACCACAACCCCAGCCAGACAAACGGTACGCAATTTATGTACCCAGGAAAGATGGAAGGCTGAGTTGACCTTGGTGTTGGTTATATACCGAGATAGTTTACAGACAGTCACCCATCCAAGTGGTAACCACTTGACAGCGACCTGACGGGGAGTCGAACCAACGTACCTGTAGGCTGTTAAGCTGATCAAGCAGCTGAACTGAAGCATCGTTGAACATGACGGACTTTGTCGTGTCGACGTGTCTCGACATGTAGGTCTTCATGCGCTCGTACATGCCGGGTCCGCTCTCGGAGTTGCACGCCTCGTAACCAGCAGTCATATGAGTCTGAACGACCGGGGTCACCACACGATTGACATCTCTCTGCTTCTCCACAATCAGCTCCTTGAGACCCAGGATGCTCACCGACAGCTGCACAATGCAAACACAATTATCAACCAAAAACTATAGATATTCATAAAAAATCAATCACGCAGACACGTAGACGGCTCTACAAATAATGCATGTTGAGAATTTGAGGATATTTTTCAGGCCAAATGTCTTTCCACTGAGATACCAACAGCATCAATGCACTGTCTTTTACCTCAACAGAAAACATGCACAGGTGCTGCATGGAACATCGACATCAAACGGCTTAGAAAAAAGAGCAAAAATGTTGTGGAGCCTTCTGGCAGCTGGTTAAATGCACACATTGGATAGCTGCAAACCGCCCTCGACTCAACGCAGACAAGACCAGGCTGATGGGGACTGGTGCCGGGCACAGTCTGCTGGGGACTCCTGACAGTGTTCCTTCTCTGGCGCTCGGTGGAGCCAACGTCGGGTCATCCAGCGTCGTTCGTTTGCTGGGAGTACCGCTCGATCTGAACTTGACGATGGACAAGCACATCACCTCACTCAGCGCCAAGTGCTTTTCCAGCTGTGACAACTACGCCGTATTTGACGCTCACTAGATGACGACTCCATCTCCACACTGGTTCACGCATTTGTGTCGCTAACCGTGTCGACTACTGTATCGGTCTAACGGCCAGCTCGCCAAAGAAGATGACAGCCAAGCTGCAACATGTTCTCAATGCAGCTGTGCGAGTCGTGTCAAACTGCGGCAAGTACGATCGAGGACTGACCCATTTCTGGCGCCACGTTTTGCACTAGCTGCATGTCACTGACCAGATTAGATTCCGGCTGTGCATTCAGGTTTACAAGTGTCGTCACAGCATGGTTCCTTGCTACCTGATCGATCTCTGCCAGCCAGTCGCCAGCGTTGACGGCTAAGGGCATCTGCGATCTGCAAGCCGTGGTCAGCTGCAGGTTCCACAGATCAAGATGGCAACCTACAGATGCCATGCTAATGGACATGCCAGTCCATCTACTTGGAACATTCTGCCGAACACTCTCAAATGCAGTTCACACTACTTATCTACTTTCAGACGTCATCTAAAACATTTTCACCTTTCGTTTTACTAGCACATCGAGCACGTTTGAGGTTGCTACAGTTAACGTGCTATATAAATTACTTACTTATATCCACCTAGTGCACATGGTATGCTGTGAGACAGCCTGCTCACAACTGACTAGTTCTAAGACACTGTTACACATACACTTTCAATTTCAGTTTAGAAGCCAAGTTATGACCACCGACCTTGGCACTGATGGTGGATTTCTGCTGGCGGCTGACACGCATCAAAGTGTCAACAGACACCGAGGCTTTACGCAGGTCTGAGTGCAGTGCGACAGTAAACTGATCAAGAGCTGACAGCAAAGATTTCTCAAAGTCATCCAGAACTCTCAGCAACTGACCACTGACACATAACACACCCCAGCTTGCACATTATGTAATGTCAGATTTCATACAGAACCAAGGTGTTGTTGCACAAAGCAGCAGCCAATGCTAATATTAAGGTTAAGTTAAGTTTAATCGCCGATAGTCAACAGCGCTCTCTCACAGCTCTGTGACCAATGCGAGCAGTGCTCATCTCTGTTTCCAATGGCCTTGAGCCAGCAGTGTGCCGCAGACGCCTCGCTTGCCCTATGTAGCGAGACACAGTATTACCTGTCACTCGATACAGGCAAACCCATCACTGCCTTATATGTGAGAGGAGGGCCAGACCTCTGCAAAGTCCGCATATTACTGCTGTAACCTTCCTGGCGGTGTAGCCGGTACCAATGTGTACTGATTGGTGAACAGAGGCACATGTGTGTGAACAACTTACCCAAGGTTGTTACCTGGCATTGCCCCGGCCTGGAGTCGAGATTGCAGCCTCAGGGTTACAAGTTCGGCACGCTACCGTTACACCACGAAGCCAGTGAATGTTATCTAATCCAATTTTAATCAGCTCCTAATAAAAAAAAACAATACCAATACCAGTAACACCACTCACTACTACTATCATCATCACTACAACTTTTGATTAAATTATAATGCTTAGTGATGGACACAAACAAGTAAGTGTAAATAAACAACAGTCTAAGAGTCCAGCTACAAGCAGCGAAGTGATTAGGACTTGATTAAAATTGAATCAGATAATGTTCGGTGAAACACACAAAATAAAAATGATCCTAGATGATCAGAATCTTCCTCCAAAATGAGCTATCCCCTACTATACTGCCAATATTCTCATCAAGCTTCTTCCCGAGACACTGCCAGAAAATTCTACAGAAGGCCGTATCTTCTCCAAAAATTAATTCAGTCCTCAACAGCATGCAAAAATTCTTCCATCAAAATAACACACAAGAAAAGCCCAGCTAATGCAAAGGGAAACGCACGACAGCAATGCATGTGTGAATGCCTGGTGCGAAAGTTCACAACGATGTTTCACTTAGACTCGACGGCGGATGACGCCTAGCGCCATATCCAGTGCATGAATTTCAGTATTGCACACCACGTCCAATGCAATTCCACCACTGGCTAAAAATCGCAAACTTTTCCTACCCCCTCTCATTTAGCACCCCTCGTTTGGGGTGACCCCTTTCAAATTTATGGAAAAGCTTGCACCATTTTTGACTGACCCACCCATGTGACGGACAGACAGACAGACGGACAGAATTGCGATGACTAAGACGCACTACAGCAGTAGCTGCTGTCGAGCGTAAAAACTGTTTAACTCTCATGGACATTTTGCACACAGATATCTAGACAGTCCAACGGACTGCCATGAAAACACAAACTTCTTGGCATTAATAAAAAAAATATCAAACTGGCGGCATATGGTACCCACTTGAAGATCCGGTCCCAGACAGTGGTGATAGATTCATACATCGGTCCAACGAGATCAGTGTTGAAGTCGATAAGACCGGCTGTCGGAGACTTGAATGTTCCCATTCTGTGAGTTGTGGCTCTATAAGTTGAGAAATGAAGACCACCAGCAGCTCGATTGTTTCTGTCGTACTACACACATCATAATGTCTTTGAATAAACTCATAGGTTAAAACAATAACTTGACAAGTTATGTAAATTCATCGATGATACAGCCTTTTTATTTTATTATTGTTGACGTTTTGGCAACTGCCACTGCCTCCATCAGAACGACTATCTGCCAGGTGTCGCTGTGGCGAACAGTCATTCTGAAGAAGGCAGCAGCGGTTGCCAAAAGTCAATAATAATAGAGTTAAAGGTTGTATTATTGATAAACTTAAATAACTTATTAAGTACACACTATAATGACTCATAATGAACCATAATGGGGCTATCACAGGCTGAATGGTAGTTCAAGCCATGTGTTAACGGCGACTTCTCTTTCCTATGGAAAAGAAAAAAATTTGACCCCCACAGAATCAAAACCCCTGACCCGATTGAGATAAATTTTAGCACAGGCCCATCGAGAGGGTGGGGTAGGAAGGGTTAGCTACCCCGGACCCTGCAACGTTTGGCGGGGCCGCCGTCGGCCAGAAATATGAAGTATGCCAGAATGTACCATTTTGAAAAAAAAATGAAAAATTTTCTCTACAGAGGGGCCCTTCTGTCAACACAAGAGCAAAGTTTGGACAATATGCATGACTTTAGAAAAACACCCTTGTATAGCACGTGCTCACGGAATGTCGATAAAACATCAGTGAAAGGCTTTCCTAATTCTTTTACTACCTACTTCATCTCACATTAACCTACATACACTGTGGGCCATAAAAAACGTGGCACTTTACTTTTGTCAATATCTTCACCGATTATTGACCAATTTTCAAAATTTTTTCACTGTCACACTCTGCTGACAATTTGCAGCAATGTGATTATAATATATCCCACCACACGGTAAATGTGTTTATACACTACCTTGTAAAATACAAATGTAAGCAAAAACTAACAATAACAACAAAAAATTAGGTAAATGAAAAAAACACTTCAGACCAACATTGCGATAAATGATCTGTATGAACTAGCCTGTGTTAGACCCACACAGTCTAGTGACATACAGACCTTCAGTGCAATGTTGGTCTGTAGTGTTTTTTTTTCAATTTTACCAAAATGTTTGTTTGTCATTAGCCTTATGTATGCACATTTCATTGATATTTCACAAGATAGTGTAGAGACACATTTACGGTGGTGGTGAGATATATAATAACTACATTATTGCAAATTGTCCGCAGAATGTATCAGTGGAAGAATTTTGAAAATCGGTCATTAATTGGTGAAGATATGGACAAAAGCAAAGTGCCACATTTTTTATGGCCCACCCTGTACATCAATGGTAACAATGCACAGCAAGGAAGTGAGTGAGCAATTTCTCAACTACAAATCAATACATAAGAAAGCATTTACCTGAACGATGTTGATGGTATCTGATACACAAATAAAACAAATGCAAAAAACCAAGGCTATTTAGCTAAATAAATTGCATAACTGAAATGATGACGAAACATACTTTTGCTCCCCACTTGTTGACAGTTGCATTGGCAGTAGACACGGCCCGTGTGACTCCGTGATCAACCTTTGGCCTCAGTGAAACATCAAACATGTCATCAATGCTGCACATTGTCTTCAGGACGAGTTGCTTGCACGTGGTTGACGACAGATTGTTGATGTGCTCACTGAACAGGTCTCTCGCATTGCTGCCAACGCTCACATCCTTATACGCCAAAATACGTGCACACATATAAACCAATTAAACTGCTATTATCTGAATAAATGCTGAACAGCTCCATGTCCGGTGTGTTAACAGCTAATCATAATAAATAATAATAATAATAATTTGACGGACTAATAGCAATTCCAGCTTTGTTTTAACCCTCAGGAATCTTTACTACCAGGGGTAAGAAAATAAGAATATAATAATGATAACAGCTGGCAGCCAACATAATTATCTACTTGTTCGTGGCTTGTCTATTCTCTACAGAAAAGCCAGAACTTTCTATATCGCTAACATTATTCCATCATCCTCAAACATAACCTGAATTCTATTGGTCACCAAAACCATAACAAGTAATTTGAGCAAAGCTCACGAGATGCGCGAAAGCCTATAGCAGTTCCTGTTCGCAGGTAATCTTAGTCTATCTCCATCCATTTTGTCGTAATTCACTCTTTTGC
>Ga0056128_1000907_pt1 | contig 30441 bp, 21 predicted proteins | sample WorMetLIZISLAND2_FD_71113 | JGI IMG/M metagenome (GOLD analysis project Ga0056128, IMG submission 71113) | Marine gutless worms symbiont microbial communities from Max Planck institute for Marine Microbiology, Germany - Olavius geniculatus... ... | reverse complement strand
GCACATCGAAAACAGCAAAAATTACAAAAGGTGATATTATTCAGCAGCACATTGACACACAGTCAGTGTGATGCGGGTAATATCACCTTTTGTAATTTTTGCTGTTTTCGATGTGCAAGTCCTTAAATGTTGCCGTTAACAAGTGTATAAGCTGATGTTTTGTACATTTATGATAGTAAAGAACAGGTTTCCCCATAACACCATCTACACCAGAAGCTTTATCGGTCCTAAGTTTGGCAATGTATGATTCAACCTGATCAGTGGCGTATTTAGGATTTGACAAAGGGGGGACATGGCGATCGCGCGGAGCGCGAGCCTATAACGGGGGTCTAGGGGCGGAGCAAAAAGTGTTTCAGCTTCAAGGGGGCTTCGCCTCCCTGACCCGCCGACCAGGGGCTCTGCCCCTGGACCCGCTGGGGGTCAGGGAGGCGAAGCCCCCTTGAAGCTGAAACACTTTTTGCTTCTGAATGTTCAGACTGACCCTTGTTGCCATGGCAACGAAATTTGGGACAAAATGAGCTATAACTCGGCTTCTGTAAGAGATATCTGCGAAATTTTTGCGTCTACAGGGAAAGGGGTTCGGGGTTGAGCCGTCGAACGCTGCGATACACATTTTCCCCAACCGATTCCCGTTGCCATGTCAACAAAATTTGGGACAGAATGTGCTATAACTCAGCTTCTGTAAGAAATATCTGCGAGATTTTTGCGTTTATAAAGGGTTTTTTGGGTTGCTCCGTTAAACGCTGCAATCCACATTTTTCTTCACTGACCCCGTTGCCATGGCAACGAAATTTGGGACAAAATGGGCTATAACTTGGCTTCTGTAACAGATATGTCTCGGATCTTTAGTTGCAGTTGTAGCAGTAGCAATACTGTGATAGTAGTAGTGGAAGTGGTATCGGCGTTTAGCGTGCGCGGAGTATACATTAGATTGGTTACAATGTAAAGTATTTTTGTGACTAATAGAATGATGTTGACACTGTTGCAAAATTATCAGCAAAAGCATTGGCAATGTCTGCATGATTATTTAATCCATTAACAGTAACACATTGAGTTCTATGCTTTTTAAACTTACTGTTCCAACTTTTCCAGCTTTGGACCATTAGGATATCTCCGTCTGCACATTTGGGGGGAAAGAAATGCCTGGATATGCTGAAGTAAAAAAAAGTTCCCCAAATGAGATGATTGCAAAAAAACGCTTGCGGATCAAACGTGCACTGAGACCATTCAATTCCATTCTTACAATTTACAGTTTCGCAGCCAATAAGCTGCTGTATTAAAGTAAATTGGTCGAAACATATGCTTACCTGAATGTTCGGTCGTCGACTCTTGATGTCTTGACGTTGTCAACACAGCAAATGTCTGATCGCGACTGCTCCTTCTATAGTCACGAGACAGGTTGGCGGCCTGCAAGCTGTCGACGTGGCAGGCTGCCACCGTGGCTTGTGGCTCCATGGCCCGTATAGTTGTGGTGGACGAGAGGGGATAGCAAAACGTGGCGAAAAACCCGTATTCTGCACTCATTGCACTGCGGAACACGCCAACGTTTTTTCTTGCCAACATCACAGACACGCTACATTAGACAGATTAAGAAGTCAATCAACACTCTGTGTTGCCACACAGAATGTGGCTTGATGGTGTAACGGTAGCGTGCCGAACTCGTAACCATAAGGTTGCGGGTTCGACTCCGGGCCGGGGCACTGCCAGGTAACGACCTTGGACAAGTTGTTCACGCACGTGTGCCTCTGTTCACCAAGCAGTATAATTTGGTACCGGTCAAAGGGCAGTGACGCTCTGCGGCTGGGAAGGTAACCATAAAAACCGTAGGTCTAGCATCGCACTGCCCGTGCGTCACGGACTCAGTGTTCTATCCACATACGGGCTCAACGGTCATAGAAAGGGAGATGAGCATGAGCACATTTATATGCGCAGCCCCAGTAGGGGTTTGACACTTTTACATTTACCTAACGCTTTAAATATTACTGTGCAAGGGTGAAACTGATCGCATTTCTGATTGGCTCAGCGTTTCAGTTGTTTTTCTTAAAAGCTTGACATAGGCCTACTAGAGAAAGTCAAAGTCAGATTAGCTAAAATTCATTTTTGACTTCTTGCAACCAAATCTTTTGATTTAAAGTTTGACTTTAACTTGTGTTGAATCAAAATAATATCACTCGGATGTCAGAACTTTTGTCCAAGGGTCAAATTCCCAAGCTCCTGGCAAGTACAATTATACACAGTCCCGTACTTTCGGCTAATCGCCGAAAATTTTAGTTAGCGAGACAATAGTTTTGCAACAGTAACTTACAAAAAAGCCTTGCTAAACGCAAACGGAAACGCGCAACAGCCGAGGTGCATGTTTTTGTCTTTAATTTTTGCGCACGAAAGCAGCTACTGCTTTCAGCGCGTCTTAGCCATCGCAATTCTGTCCAGCCGTCTGTCTATCTGTCCGTCTGTCTGTCACACGGGTGGATCAGTCAAAAGCGGTGAAAGGTAGAATCACCAAATTTTCACCGTCGGTTGCATGGAAGACTCTAGTTTCAGGAATGTAAAGCTTTTCCATAAATTCGAAGGGGGTCACCCCAAACGAGGCCACTAAATAAGAGGGGGTGGGCAAAATTTGCGATTTGTGGCCAATAAGTCGCTGTATCTCAGTAACGGTGCGAGATAGGGCCTAAGTTACTATTAATCACTAATAGGAAGTCGTACACTGGCTCTCGATTGGCGCCGAATTCAATGACCTTGAATAACCTTGAACACCAAAATAGGGGATTTTATGGATTTTTTGGCGATTTCGGGCTGCGACACAAGTCTATATCATTCACAAGGTGGCGCCACGCTACTATCGTTATGCGACCCAGATAGAGAATTTGGTATTTGTATAACCTATTAACATAGCTAAACTACTGAACCAAAACTGCTATAGGCATTTGCGCGTCTCGTGAACATTAGATTAAATTTCTTGTTTGATATATTAATTTTGTATGATTGAGAAACAATTTTGTGTGATGGATATAAGAGGAAACCTATCACAGGCTGCGCGGTGGCGCAGCACTGTTGTAAAGGTGACCAGCCATTTCAATGGAAGAACCCAAAATTTGACCCATGTATATTCCAAACCCTTCACCCCTGCGGACCCCCGTTGCCATTGCAACGAATTTGGGACAAAAATCGACTATAACTCGGCCCCCGTGAAAGATAATGGCACGCTGTTTGCACCTACCCTCCTATTTTCAGGCTCGGGCTATCCGATGGTGTCATTTAAATTTGTCCCATTACGACCCCTGTTGCCATGGCAACTAAACGTTCTTATTCAGACAAAATTGGCTGCAGCAGACATTGTTACATCACACATAATTTTTTCCTTGCACCAACTTCCTTTACCCGCCTCGTGACTCCATTATTTTTGAGGCCCCATATCTCCGTAATGGTGCAAGTTAGACGGTTACAATGGACCACCAATAGGAAACCACATATGCCGAGTCGAATGGTCACGTGACCGATGACGTCACGTGAGCCCAAAAAAGTCAAAGTCGTGACCTCATTATCTTTGAGGCGCTATATCTCTGTAACGGTGCAAGATAGACGCATGGTTACAATGAACCACCTATAGGAAGTCACCCACCGCGAGTCAAATGCTCACGTGATTGGTTTGGTTACATTATTGCTTTTAACTCGCAAATTAACAATTTAATTTGCTAATAAAACAGCAAATATTAAACATAAAAAACTTACCAGTTTACAGTACTGTGTAAGGGCGACCTAGTCACACATCCAAAACAGCAGAAATCATTTTGCTAGGACACAGAGTGATAGAATGACGAACTGACTGCCCTTACAAACCATGTGACGTGACCACATTTAACCTTTTACACTCCAGCATTATCTCGTAAGCTAATAAACGTAGGCCTAGTCAATGCAAATGTGATGCAAATGTTTTCCAGCTGATCAAATGTAGGCCTACTGTAACTGTTGTTTATCGTCAGTTAGTAAAACTCGTGATGGACGTGTTGTGAAATGTAAAAATTCGGTCGGTGGCCGCACTTAATACGGCATAACTTCGTCAAAGTTGGAGATAATTGAATAAAATTTTACAGATTAGCGTAAATCTGAATGGATAATAGGCGTGTAAAATTTTGTTTAAAAATTCTCAGTCGTTTCGGAAAAATTATCAGAAAACCTTAATTAGGGAGGGGGTAAATTTTTTTGGCGCACCATGTATAGACGTTATTTACTGTTAATAAAGAAAAAATGGAAATATTGTTATCTGGCGAAACGAACAGTATCACAGGCGCGCGGTGGCGACAGGCTAAGTCGATGGAGAATAGCAAAATTCGACCCTGCGCAGATCCGAAACCCCTCAATCCATCAAGTATCGGATGCATAGGCTCAGAAAATCACCGAGACTACGAAATCGTTGAAAGTATGTTGCTGTGGCGTCTATTCAACACTAACTGTGTCCATTAGAGCAGTCGAGGTCGACGACGCTCTTATATAGATAGGCCTAAGTCACGCGGTTATTCGACGTGCTGATGGCGAGCGGCGTCAGCGTCTACACGCTTGCGTTCGTGCTAAAGGCGGACATTTTGAGCAGACGCTGTAACGAAGACGGACAGACAGAATTGCGATGGCTGAGACGCGCAACAGCAGTAGCTGCTGTTACGCGTCAAAATTGATGTCGGACTAGTGCCGCGCAACTGTTCGTCCTGTCTGACTTTTTTTTTACTTATTATCGTTTGCTTTTTTAATTCTACACTGTTTTTTCCTTTTAGATGCAATCATTCCAAGTGTTGCTATTTCCGGTGATTTTTTCTTTAATTTTTTTGATATATTAATTTCGTATGATTGAGAAACAGTTTCGTGTGATGGATATAAGAGGAAACCTATCTTATAAAGAAGCGCATGAGATGTTTGTGAGCGGTCACTCGGGCACGACGGTCGCTGAAGTTTCGCTGATCGCTTTCAGTTGCCCCGTCGCAGTTTTGCTTAGGAACGCTGTTAGACATGCGCTGAACAGACATGGTTCTCTGAGTCTGAGGTAAGTTTCATCTTTTAACATTTTAGGATAGCACACCATGAATTACACATAAGCTCAGCACATGTTTTTTGTCTAGAACCAAGGTTATTGGATATCGGGCATTGTGTAATAAGACGCAATATGTTGCACAGTTATGTATTATATTATATCCAAACTAGTTCAGAGTCGAGATGACATTATATGCAATGCGTGTGCAAGACAGACTCAGACTGTGGTACAGCAACAGAGTTCGTATCTAACGCCTATGCTATATTTGATGTCTGTTGGCCACAGTAGGCCACGCCTACACGACTGTTCATACCCTATCACTCACATCACACATTTGACATTTGGTGTGGAACACCATACCTCGCTGTGCAAAAACATTCAAAAACGACATTTAACCTTAACCCTAATTCTAACTTCAAATGTCCAATGCCCAATAACCTCGGTTCCTGACTTCCATCTTTTCAATCCAGTAGATTTCAGTGGTAGTTTAGTATCTCCTGCTGTAACGGGTGTTGAATTGTTCAAGATTTAAGTGTCAGGGTTAAGGATGGGACCATGACTGGGGTTATTGCTAGAGATAGAGATTGAATTAGGCATGGGAGTTCAGGTTATTGTTAGTGTACGGCACATTGCTGTTATTGTTGAAAATTCAGCTGCACAAACTGTTCCAGAATTTGCTAAAGTGCCTGAAAATGCAACCGTCTTAAACTCCTGCTAATGATACAGAAATTTAGCTGCATGGGCTGTCACAAATTTGCTGAATTGGTTGAGATATAACTAACATTTATCTTTGCTGTGTGTTTGCAGCCGCAGCATACTGTTTGCCATTGATTTCATATCGCTGATGTCACCCATGACTTTGTGCATCACTGTTGTGTCCAACAGTGTTGGTGTATTTCTGTTGTCACTCATCATCTTGAGCATCTCACTTTTGACACTGGCATATCATTGGAACATCAGTAGTTTGAAATTGTCTGCAGATCTGCTGAATATCGACATGAAAACCAGTCGAAGACCGTTTGTGACAAACTATCGTGCATTTGTGAATGCTGCATCGGCTGTGTGCATTCTGGCTGTTGACTTTGTCATCTTTCCTCGTCGTCTTTGCAAGACAGAGACATATGGCACTGGCCTGATGGATACCGGAGTGGCTAGCTTTGTGTTTGCCAATGCCATTGTTTCGCCCGAGGCTCGAGGTCATGTTAGCAGGTAACTGTGCAAGATCTTTGAAGGAACTTATAGTTTGAAATATTTTTCGAACTGCATTAATTTATTAACTTACAACGTTTAATTACTGCTTTGTTGATATTTGTAGAATGTTCTATGGTAACTGCATATTTTTGTGTATCTGTTTGCTGTTTTTCCTTCTGTTGTTGCCTTGTTTTTTTACTTGCTTGTATTGCTGATTGTAGGTAAACATACATAAACATAAACATTATGAAAATCCTCTAGTGCTTTTACCATGTCACTATTGGCTGGGTAACAGGAAGGTTGACCAGACTGTAAAAGACTTTGTGCAGTAATTTAGGCATCATTTTATTTTAAATAAATGTGTCTCATGCAGATTTAAGCTGCTGTAATGTGTAAAAGTGTAGGGAGACTTTCAAGAATTCTGAAGTCGCTGACATCCACCGCTCCATTGTGGCTGTTGGGCATGGGTCGTCTGCTGTCTGTCAAAGGCACTGGCTATCATGAGCACGTTTCTGAGTACGGTGTTCACTGGAATTTCTTCTTCACATTGGCCATTGTCAGAGTTAGTTCACGTTTGCTTTTTGCTGGTTTTCGGATGTTAGTATTTCTCAAGGTAGTGCAGCGACACAGTTAAGATGTGGCGGAATCTTCAGTAATTGTTTTATTGCAAATGCTTAGCTGAGTATAAAAATGAAACAATTTTGAACATTGGTAGTAATTGGCAAAGGTGAATCAATAGTTTAGTGTCAGTTCACATTTTTTTGCTTTGAAGTTACAAACTTTTGACAAGGCTGCTTAAGCGAACAACTTGTTTCTTTCATTGCAATTTATTATTTCCCAATTTTCCATTTACACAATGTTAATATATGTATTATATTTTGGTGTGTGGTATGATTGCCTTGTAGGTATTGTCATCAGTAATATTTTGTCTGGCTGATGCTAAGTACAGCTGTGTCTTAGCCATTGCCGTTATATCTGTCTACCAGACAGCACTGTCTAGACTCGGTTTCAATGAATACATTCTGGATGATGCGGCTATCAGTCGTGTCGGTCTTTTTGGTGCTAATCGCGAAGGCATCTGCTCATGTTGTGGCTATTTGGCTCTTTACTTTGCAGGCGTTCAGCTTGGACGGCTGCTTCTGAGGCTGCGGTAATTTTGTACAATTTGTTTAAGGCCATTATTAACTTGATACTTATGCAAAAAGTTTTTAATGCTTGACTTAGTTTTGCCTAGTTTGTGTTTTGTCATTCGTTACTATGCTTTTGACCCTGACTGCCATTCTGCCTATTTATTGGGCAAATAAATGTGTTTGCTTTCTGTACATGTATAATTTTCATTGCTTGTACAGGCAGAACTAGTCCATTGTAGACTGCGAGGGAACTAGAGAATAACTATAAATCCATTGATGGCAGTAGAATAACTTGTAGATTTTTATATTTTGATATATTGACCTGTATTTGAATGCTATGGCTATGACAGGTAGTCCATCATTTGTCTATTTGTTAATGTGTGTACACTGTACAAGTTGATTTCAGTTGCATCTAAAGAGTACACAAAATGAAAACCAAACCGAAATGCCATTCAGTTGCGTTGCATGGACTGTACAAAGCAAAGGAACTGAACTGAACTGAACTATCATTTCAGTTCATTTTGTGAAGAGTATAAAGCGAGTTCAGTTTTTTTTTGTTCACTGTACGCCCTTTACTGTGTGCAGATCAACAGTACGTGATTGGCTGACGTTACTCATAATTCTGATGGTGCTGGACATTGTGTTTCTAACTCTGTTGACTGGCAGTGAGATGTTTGTGGATCGAGTGTCAAGACGGCTCGCTAACTTGTCGTACTTCATCTGGATGGTATTATGACTCTAGCTGCTGTTATGTTGTTGTTTTTTGTCTGTTAATAATAATAATAATAATCTTGCTTATGCAGCACCAGAAAAGACTTGAGAAACACCACACCTGTTTATGGCTGTTTTTTTCTGTTTCCTTTTTTGCATTAACTCTAATGCTGAAAGCCTGAAATGTTTTGTTATGGCATATTTTGTAGATATTAGGATATAATGCGAAAACACCTGTTCCCATGTAGTGTCCACTTCAGTATTCTTTGTAGAAGTACTGTGTTTTAATTTCCACAGCCCAGTCATTCTTCTGATCTTTTTCTTTCTCACTTTGTCTTTCCGTGAAACTTGTGACGAGCTGCTTCCGCAGTCCACACAGTCTGTAGACCATTAATGGGTTTCTGCATGGAGATGATGATTGACTTTCTGAACGGTGACTGATACTGTTGTACAATGCTCTACAGATTGTTCACAAAGTGTGGTTTGTTCACAATGTACAGGTTGTTCACAACATGCAGTTTATGGCTGGGTTTCTTCTCGCTGACATTCTGCAAACTGTTTTCATCACCCTTACCACAACAACCAGAAGTGCCCATAACGAGAAAGGCATGGAATCTTTTGTTTTCTTTTCAATCTGTTAATTATTTTGTGTATCTAAGTTTTGATTTTTTGACGTCTGTTCTTGCTGCATTTTAAAGTTTTAGATTGATTGTTTATACAGTTTTTATAGTAGCTTCGTTGTGTTTTTTATTTTATTCTGTATGTGCTGCACTGCGCTGCTGTCTTTTGGCATTAATTACTCTAAGATCTGCCTTAAAACCCGCACAAATATTGTAATGTTTCCATTTGGAATTTTCTGTTATAATAAGATTTTTTGTAAGCTAGATGTGTTTGTTGCCATCTATCAATATTTCAAATGAAGACTTTGGGCATTTTATTTGTATTTTTGGTTACTATTTGTATAATTGGAGCACAAGAGCTGTCATGTGAAATACAACTTTTTCTATTGTTTTGCAAACCATTAACGGTTGAATCGATGGTTAACTAGCTGAAATTGACCGATCACAGTTAGCTGATTGATTATACTACTTTTAATTTCATACCGCCATAATCTAATGCAGTATCATAAATTAGCGAATCGAGTTAACTGTCCCAGAAACACATTACCTAACTGGCTAATTACTATACCTTTGTTAACCAATTGTTTTAAGAACCAGAAACCAGTCCTAATAACTGCCAGAATGCCATTTGTGCAAATGCTGTTTGCGTATCTAGCAGTGATTAGTTGATAGTGATACTTTCAATACAAGGATATAGCCAGTAATTTGTTTTCGGGAGCTATTTAAATTTACTTGGCTTGATTTTGGGTTGTATCAGTTCAATAAAGAATCTAACATCACTGTTACACCACAAAATTTACTTGGACCAAGTATATATACTCCCTGCTGCTGACCTTTTTTGTATATATATCAGTATTGTGCTTTATGCAGATGATGATGCTAAGAAACATGTGGTGAGCTTTGATCTACTGGAAGCAATCAATGCCAACGGTCTGTTGTACTTCCTGATAGCGAACCTATTAACGGGTGCTGTCAACCTGTTGACTGTCACTCTGTCGGCGTCCAAGTCACTGGCGCTGACATTGCTGACAGTTCATATGCTGACACTGTCAGTGGCTGTCAGTGTCCTACATGTGCACAACGTACGACTCAAGTTCTGGTGATCGACAGCCAGAGCTGTCTTATCCAGCGCTAGAAAAAAGTTTGACATACCTACTAGGTTTTTGGGTATTTTTGACAGAAAACTAAAAATGCCAAAGGTCCAAATTTGTCGATTTTTTATTTGCTGTGCAGTTAATCTTTTTCCAATACAAATCAAATTTAATTTCATATTTTAATCGTGATGTTTGAGCTCTGACATTATGTCATTCAGTCAACAGAAACGATATCACAAGGCTTTATGGATCTTAAAATTTGTAATCTCATCTTCTTGTATGCCAAAACCTTAAACCTGAAAACCTAGTTAACCTTTTTCAAAAACATAGGTTTTGCCTGTCCTGGACTAATCCAGCTGGCCTGATGAACTCCGCCCATGGACCACAAGATTATGTTGCTGTTTTTGTAGCACTCCTGTTGTGCATTTTTCCAGTTTTGTTTACACTTTTTGAGTCACCATGGCATCTGTGACCCCATAAGCCAGGCAAAATAAGCTTGCAAAATGGTTGCGTTTTTGGATTGCAAGACGCTTGATTTCATGTCCCCATGTTGCTGTAGTGCTGACATGACAAAAATTTTTCATTAGCGAACCAGACTAAGTTCACCATCGAAGCTGGGTAGCAACTGACAGCACCAGTTGAGACTATCAAGTTTTTACTCGTGACACATTATCACGTCAGCATTACGTCACGACTAACAAAGAATATTTAACCAACTGCCATATTTTGTTGCTATATTTTGAATTAGTATTTCTTCAGCTACAACTGGTAAAAATTAGCTACAACTGGTAAAAATTTTGTGTAAATTGATCATCATTTGAGTGAATTATGAAAAAAACAAAAAGGGGTCCCTTTTTATGAAACACCATGTGTAAGTTCTGTCAGAAATTGTAAAATACTTGTGCATATTTGCTGTGTCTGTTCATCGGTGTCATCTAGCATTGGTGCCTCTATAATATAACACTGTAAACATCCACGGAAGTGACACAAAAATGTCACAGGTGCTCTCCAGTGTTTAATGTCGATCTCAAGACACGAATCAACTTAACAACACGTACATCGTCATTAACTGACCAATCAATTCAACGTACACAATGTATACTGGTAACCACACGTACGCAGTACAGTACTGACAAAAGGCGCTCACTGTAAGTATACTATATGCAAGGCAACAACATACCGTTTACTTCCGCACACAAGATCAGCTCAGCAACAACGTAGTTACATATAGCCTATATCAACCAATGAATCATTAATTATGCAGCGGCAGACCAGCACTACGACAATTGTAACAATAAGTCGCATCATGATCTCAATATATCCAGTCCACTGTCGTGTACTATGCTTCGTAAAGGCAGGTACAGAGCGAACAAAATAGACTGAACTGAAATGAACAGAACTGCCAGTTTGTTTGATTTCGTACAGGCCATGCAACGCAACAGAACTAAGATTTCTGACCAGCTCAGTTCTCAGTTGCTTTGTACATGTTCTGTAGCCTAGTACTGGGCTGTTTATTGTACTCTGCTTATCTGCAGAATTGTTTTACCCAATATGCTTAGAAGTAACCTTTTCGCTCTCTGCTTCAGTGTAAACCAGTGTTAACTATGGTCCACGGTTTTCTGCCGGAAAAAGGCATTTTTTGCACGGCTCACCCCGGAACAGATTTGTAGATTCGTGCCTAACGTGCAAAAGTTCCGTTGAACTTAACACAAAAGAAATCAGACCTGTGACAATGTTTGGAAAAAGTGATTTTACAAAAATTGTTTTAACTCATGAAGAGTTACAAAAGCTAAGCTGCTAACGTATGAAAGATGTTATGAAAATCTTAGGAAAAGCTGAAAGTCTAGGAAAATCACTGACAAGGAGATACCAATTCAGATTCAGTTAAACTATGAAATAATTCTGCTTCAATACATCACAAAAGGATGTCAAAATTCAAACATGCACTTGCACAATGTTGTCCTCTCCTCCTCTCCTTTGTCCCTTATGCTCCACTTTCCTTCCCTACTACTTTCTATCCCCAAGTCCGGAGGTCTGGAGGAGCCCCTGGGTGCTTGTTAGCACCATAGCCAAGGTGTATTTTATCGTGTTACATTTCATTTAAACTGTGATAGTTTTTGTGATAGCCATTTCCCCCAAAATCCAAGGGCTGTGGAAAATCGTGGACCACCATCAAAACAAACAGTGCCGCAAAAAGAAGTTAAGTCCACTTAAGCCAGACAGATTCAAACATCCTGAGTACCGATATCATAAACAAATGCTCCTATTCACTGGAAAAAAATTACTTTTAAAGCATGATCACTCACAGCAGTCTATGTTGCCGTGATAACATGGACTTAAGACACAAAAAAACAGAGAATATGTAACACAATACAGTACATCAACTACCATACATACTCAGGCGCCAGTCACTAGCAACAACTGTACAATGAATATCAAATGAAATCAGCATACATATAAGAATTACGTTCAATGTAAAAATCTATGTAATAATCTGGATCACTGGTGCCAACAGTCTCAAACAACACAATAACTCGCTTCCTCATCGCGAACTGGCGATCATCACAAAATGTCAAAAATTGATCAAAACAACAAAATCACATTTTAACAAATAAATATCATTACAAATCAGATTACCAATGATGATGGCGATGATAATAATGCATGAACTGATTAGTACTACTGGTAGCTACCCACATCTGCAACAGAAACTGGCGAGGTCACATCATATTGCAGCTGACTGACTACGGAGCACAACAGTTTACATTAGTTTAACTAAACCGCGCAGATGACGACAGTGTCTGAAACATTCGTCATCAATAACTGGCAACAGTAACTGGATAGACAACTGAACCGGAGACATTACAACAACGTAACAAAACCTCTTGCTCACTTCACTGTGCAATATTATACTTAATGTCAACAATAAAACAGAAGGTAGGTAGTTCTAGTTTCATGCACATCGTCGGCAATTCCTTCAGTCATAACTGCACAACACCATCAACACAGTGTCATTATCAACAGATTTACACAATATTTTTTACACCATTCTTACTCAAATACACGTAACACAATGCACAAGTGTATAATGCTACCAAGTGCAATATCAAATTATGTTTATCAAACAACTAAAATGTCCATCAAGTTTGAGTGAAGACTGAACTGCAACACTTGAACAAGTTGAACTGGCAGAGAAACACAAAATGACATTGCAGCAGACAGCAACTTAGTCATACCACAAACTAAAGCAACGACATAACAGCCATTCTACATTAATTTGACCATCTTTATCTTAAAAACTATTGGAAAACTCAAACATCATGCTGATATTTACTAACAACATATGTTAAAATTGTTAAGACATACTGTCTCTTATTTTATGCATATGCTGGTGTGTACAGTTGCTTTCAGAAACATCTCAAATGTGATTCAAATTAGTTTTGACACTAGTTATGAAAAACAGCTGTAGATAATCAGCTATGTCTGAAAGTCAACAAATCGTAAAAATGTAACAAATTATTTCAACTGTTGCATCAGTAGCGTTTGAAGGATTTTGAGCATGGGGTGCAACCATCTACTTTCCTCCCTACTTTCTCCTTGCTCTTCCATTCCCATCACTCCCCTTAATGCAGCTAGGGGGTCAGAAAAAGCATGAAGTCCCAGCAGCTGAAATGCCAAGCACATTTTGGTGCATTTTAAAGCAAAAATAACACGTTATACAGTCTAGTCAAGAAACATTAGATGCAACATAAATCAGACTTTATAAAACACAGATGCAACGTGTTTGTCTGCTTCAACGGTTCTATCTACAACAAGGATTGAATCATTTTTATGGTTATGTTCTTACAAATTTTAACATCAGACGCATCATGGGTTAAAAAATAGTCAGGGCAGGAAGTTGCAGACAGGCTGCAAATTTCCGACAAAGGACATTTGCCCAAATTTTGTACTTTTGGAAGAAAATTTCCCTCGGGACAATTTTCCAACAGGCTAAAATTTAGTGTGGGGACAAATGCCCCTGAAGTATATGCCCCTGCCACTCTCCCACCACTTCCTCTGCATGACTAGTGATTGCAATCCTGGGACTGAATTCTCAATCCCGGGATCCGGGATTGAGAAATTTTTAATCCCAGGATCCTGTTTCGGGATTAGGCTTACAGATTGGTCGTCATTTCGGTATCCCCATTTGACTTATTTCATGCATTATGATATACATGTAGTAGGCCCCGACTAAAGGCATATTCGAACTGTAGGGAGTGACAGTGACAGTGACTGTCAAAATACAAATTGAAGTGCACAGCAAGAAGCAGAACTCTAGCAGACATAAAATATTTTATTAATCAGACGGTTAAAAGTCTGATTTGCATCATTTAACACACAAAAAGTACAATTTTAACTAATTTCTGTAATATTGAAATCCCAGGATTGAGACGCCGCCAATCCTAAATGTGATTGGCGAAAATGGCCGGGATCCCGAGATTGCAATCCCTAGCCAAGACGCCACTATTTAGCTGCAGCTGCAACTTTTACAGACACATCTAAGAATGCTCTCAGACACTTGCTAGATGTTCATTCAAATCAACCACAATCATCCGATAATGCCCACTAGAACAATGGCGCCATATTATGTGCTGCCATTCAAGAAGTAGAAGAAGCAGACCACTACTTAACTATCACAATAACATTGACTGAGACAAGATTCTGGAAATGACGCTTTTCAACAACTTCCAGATGAAAATTTCTCTTCTGGACATTTTAAAAGCTACCGCTACTGCGCCTACATTTCACTGAAATAAATCAAAAATTTTTTTGAATCTATATTCGTATTTATACAAATATAGATTTTAAAATGTCACAGTTTCACACTAAAAATGCAGCAATCCAAAGAGGGGATGCAGTATGTCTTGGGTTAGGTCCTGTGCCGTAGAATGGTTAAAGAAAACCAAATCTCTGTAACCCATGTTACTGTGTGTCAAGACTCAAGACTGTTGTATATGTTATACTTTGCATGCGATATTGCAACTGCATCCCAGTCATTTTCACTGCAGCATGTTTACATTACTTAGACAATGTGCAACAACAATAGTACACTGAACTGTACACTAAATTCCACGGAAATTGCAGCATACAAACCCACCAGACATAACAGATGGCAAAACAACGTGTTTTCATACAACATATATTACAACAACATTTTGCAGAGAATACTTATACCAACGGCTTCAAAAGTCATCTATGTTAAGTACCACGCAATGCAGCCACGTTGTAGTAATACATAACATTACATTACCTCTGCGCTACGAAACAATTACGGTAATTGTCGTAAAATTTACCCAGAGCCGATCCGCCGATGCACCACGATGAAATCGGTACACAGATTATGCTGTACAGTATTCTTACAATTTCAAGCTAATAACATATAACTTTGGCAACAGCATGGCAGCCTCTCTCACAAAATCATACACCAAACTTCAGAACACGACATTCATTCCTGCTGCCTTGCACTACCACACCATAGTCAGTGGAGTCGAGCATTACAAAATTTCTTTGGAGAGCCAGGAAATTACATTTGCACCAAATTTTCGACAATACAGGATCATGGTGCTCAGAATTTCAATTTTTCCCACACATTACCTGAAAATGGAGGATTTTAAGCGTAAAATTGGACGAAATTTTGCACAAAAAGACAATTTTGCGAAGGCTAAAATGCCTCCTCTCCTGCCAGAACGCCACTGAATACTGTGCCCACAGAGTGACAATGGTCACTTTGGAGACACTCAAGTCAATCTTGTTACTTATTTACCACAATCATTCACACACAGATTATAACAGCAATAGCAACAACTGTTACATGTATTTACAACAGAGCAACAATACTATACAAACAATTCATACTAGTACTATGCAGCAGCACAGCATATAACATCCCGTACGTGCATCATCTCTGTTATCATGTCTGAAACGACATTCGAACTGCCCGTCGGACTCAGTCGAACCACCACCCATGTACACATATCATTAGGGAACACAGTTTTCCGTCAGCCATGGACTTTGAACTGGGCCACAGAATTTGCCCGTTTCAGCAGAATTTCAGCTTTTACATGAAATTTTGCGAAATTTTGCCTTGCTTAGTTTCCGATTCAAATCCAAGTTTTCAATTCTGTCTGACAAAACTGTTAATCTTCTTAGATCGACTGACTACAAATCAGCAAAACTCCACCGCAGCACAACATTTCACTGATGACGTATAATCTTGAAGATTTGATGCACAGTGACCGACTTATCTTACACGCCACTGCAAAATTAGGAAAATCTGGCACTCTGTGAGCCACGGAATTTGGCAAACTGGCCTGCACAATTTGGAAAAATTTGCCGTGGAAACCTGTCGTCCCTACATATCACTCAACAAAATCAACAACGAGGCTCTAACAACAGAACAGAGCAACATAATGCAGTCTCGATGCAATCAATGATTTGTCAAAGCAAATAGTTCACAGGACACAGCGATGCAGTCAGTATATAGTTGTATTAAGCACAACATTGGGTCGTTACAACGGCGCAACTTAGTCATCAGTCCATGACAACAATGCAACAACGTGGGGTCGATGTTAATATAATCATCATACACATACGCACAAGTCAGGTTACAATACGCGCAGCGGTCGCTCGGTAAAAATGATCGTCATTTGTAGTAGCAAATTAGCAACTGGATATGAGGTCGCTCGGTCTGGCTGCAATGTATTATGCTTGTAAACTGGATGAACTAAAGGCATTTACACAGCAACAGAACTTAAGTAACTGGCATTTCAGTTTAGATCAGTTCATTTCCGTCGCTGTGTACACACCTTAATGCATTGCCACCGATAAGGACAATGCCACAGTCATCGTGCTCGCATTCGAATAGGCAATCTGGCAGTCGAGTCACCATGCTTGACAGACAGCCAAGCTGATTAAAAGGGTTGCATCAGCTGATAGTCGGGATGACTGTCGCATCAGTTAGTCGGACAGCAGCTGCTGTAGCAGGCTCCGTGAGTTGCTAGTGGCCGCAGATGCTTTCAGCGCTCTCTGCTGCTCTGTCCCGGACACAGCCTTTAGACACACGGACGAACATACCACAGGCTGCGTTTACACAACTTCACAAGAATTTTCCATAAAATCGTCTACCTCAGTCAGCAATTTAGCTATGCGCTACGCTTTTCAATAGAGTTGGTATCTATTAATCAAACAGTTGAAACTGTTAATTTTGCAAAAATTTAGTGACGTAATCCTTGAGGCGCCTTACGAACAAAAAATAAAGTCTTGCTCTTACAAAAAGCTCCATTTTCAACTCCGAAAAATTAACGATTAATTAATCGTCAGAAGAACGCAAAAGTGCTAAGTGTTGAAAAATGCATTTTCTTTTTAGCAAATTTCTTGATTGCGTTATATGCTCTTGCAGAGCTATTGAGTGCTTTTACAACCCAGTCATGTAGACTTGTGCAAATACAGATGATCAATATGATTTCACATGCTTGTTACAATGTCACTGTATGCATTTTATAATGCATTTGTTCACAAAAATTTAACTGAAATTTAAATGACTACAAGAAATACTTTACATTGTAACCAATCTAATGCATACTCCATGCCCACTAAATGCCGATACTACTACTACTACTACTATAGTATTACTACTGCTACAACTGCAACCAAAGATCCAAGACAAATTTCTTACAGAAACCGAGTTATAGCCCATTTTGTCCCAAATTTCGCTGCCATGGCAATGGGGGTCAGTTGGATGTAAATATAAATGGCACTGTTAAATTAGCTGACTCCGATAACCGCACCTAGAACCAAACCGGAAGTGGATCGGATGATTGGTTGCTGAGATATAGCCATTTAAATTTCTTCCAGAAAGGCTCTTCCATGAATGGAGGTCGGTCGTCGGTCGGTTGGTCGTCGGTCAGTCATCAATATTACACTCATTTCATATACTCCTCTTTGCTACATTAGGAAGAGAGCATGCACGGAGTAAAAATGTTGATAATAGCTGGAATTTTTTTAGATGACTGCATTTTATAAATGCATTTTATAATGCATTTATTGACATGACTTCAATTGAAATTTCAATGACTCAAATGTTGATAATTGTTACAATTTTTTTCAATTGCAGTGTCATTAACAATTGCTAATTTTTGCAGCTTTAATCACAGCATACCAATGAAGCAGGCAATGGATTCGTGTTGTTTTGTGCTGACGACTGTGACTGAGAGGAACCACCATCTGGATATCCAGTGAATGGCGCAGTGGCAGGTGGAACCTGGGAGGAAAGTCCGCTGCCGGACAGCAGGGGAGCAACGTTCTGTAAAGAGTTAAATCCGACAGAAGGGGATTGGGACGATGACAACAATGATACGCTAACAGCCACGGACGATGAAAACTCAGCACTCCCTGCTACCAATGAGCTACCAGACCCAGGAGTGGTCCAGCCAGATGCCACCGGGCCAGACAATGTACTGCCATGCTGCTGGCCAATGCTCGGTGGCTCCCCGGTGACTGAATAAGGAGGTCCGACAGTGTTTGTGCTGGACTCGCCACTGGCTGCCTGCTGGCTGGGTACGTGCGACAAACGTGTTCCCGACGTCTGCTTCCCCTCTACACAGACACATACATAAAGTAAAGCAGAGTTTTCCAGAACCATAAGGCCACATACACAAAGTTTGACAGCAACGCTGTGTTGTGAGTTAAAAAGTTCGAAGCAGAAAGTTGCACATTTTCCGACATACACGAGCTGCAAATTTCCAACAGAGGAGTTGTGGGTGCTCAATTTTGCCCTATATTTTCCCCCAAAATACAAGATTTTCAGCCCCATAGTTTGTATGTTTCGGACAAGAAGAACATTTTCCGACAGGCTAAACTTAAGACACGGCGGGCAGAACCATTGAAACGCATCAGTGCAATATACAAAGTTTTAAGACTGATTTCCAATCCACTGTCGGCAATTGAGTAGCTATAATATCACAGAACAGCTCATTAAAAACAGTCACACACGAGAACTAGAGTAAGAATACTGCAGCACTACAGACCAGATGCAAACAGTTTAGTTTCAGCAAAACTCTGCAAGCAAAGGAAAAATTGCCCCAATATTTTTGACAGTCCAATAGAAATTTTAGAGACGGAAATTTTTAGAGACAAATGGTAACTGAAAACACATGAATTTCTATGCTGCCTCATTTTTGTAAACTGTTTACAGTGAGTTTCTATACTACCTGCAGTAGAAGTTTGCTGCTGTATCATCGGTTGCTGTGGGGCGCAGAATGCATCGTCAGCAACCTGTGTCAGAAACGGATCTGAGAGAAAAGATGACAGACTGTCCATGTCCGCTGCACTGAAAGCTGCCGCACTGCTGTTGATGTTATTCTGTCCACCACTGTGACCCGCTGCTGCAATAACAATACAGCAACACAGCAGTTTATTAACAAGTGTGGCAAATACACATTAGCATAGACAAGCCAGCAATACACCAACTGACCAAGACAAATAATAATTTTTAGAAACAATAATTTTTGGTCAACTACATAAAGTTAGAAAAGCATCTAACAAAAAGTGATTGATTACAAATATTAGTGCCGCATACAGGTAACACAAAATCAGGCCCACGTCCATGCAAACTATCAGAACGATGGCCCCCACTATAATAAAGTACGTGGTTAAGTAGGCCTACTTTCAGAGGTAGTACTGGACAATTTGATTATTCTGAGTTCCCACAAATTGACAGCCTGCAGTCAGCAAGCAATATTAAGTAACACGGTATTTTATTATTTGTGGAGTCGCCGGAGTAAATCGATTAAGACTACTCTACTTCGAGACAGTTGCAAGCACCTTGTAGTTCAGGGGCAGGTAGTTGTTGTTGGGTCATCATGTTGTTCGTAGTACCACCAGGCGCCGACATCCACTGGAATGAGGCAAGACCAGCGTTGTTCTTGTCGGAGGACATCGACTGCATCTGTTGGGACTGTTGCTGCAGCACTGGGGTGGCTCTCTCTGCATGCTGCACAATCAAAATCAAATCAATCAGTGAGTGAGTGAGTAATTTCTTAACAGCACCCCAGCACAAAATTGGCCATTCAGTGCCATGGTTAAAAGCAGCTGAAAGCATTTAACTTATGTAATAAAAGAAACTAAGATGACCAGTTCAGTGACATAGTACTAGAGTCTAGCAGTGGACTCAAGTTATATTTTCATGACTCGGACTTGGACTCAAACCTTCAAGACTTGGACTTGAACCCACTGGATTCATACTCATAACCAGCAGTAGACTCGAGTCGAACTAGAGTCTTTACTTTTCAAGACGTTGAACTCAGACTCCAACTAAGAAAGAGGACATGACTACAACGACTGCCAGTGGTTTACGACATATGCCTAAAATCTAAAATAAAACCTAAGGATATGTCAAAATTCAAAACAGACGAAACACTTGCTAAACTGGTAACGTTTTCAATAATGCTACTAACGGTAAAAGCCACTCACCATCTGCTGCATCTGAACCAGCTGCTGCTGTCTCACCATCATCTGCTGGCCGGGGGTAGGTCCCATTGGAGGACCACGGAGATGATTAGTGCCGACAGCAGACGACGGATGCTGCTGCATCATGCCTCGGTGTACCGGTGACATCCCAGTGGCACCCATGGCGGGGGTGGTATTGTGTGACCTGCCACCTCCCGGGAAGTGGTTCTGGGGCGCCTGCATCATTGACCCACCAGCATGGTTTGCAGGGCCCATCATTGGCCCAGGGGAGGGTCCGGTCGGTCCACCGTGTAGCATACCGTTGTGCTGGTGCTGTAATGATTGTTGGGTGTGACTGTGAAATCCTCCACCTGGAGGCGGTGGTCGTGGTACTACCATCGACCCATCCTGCACACACATACATACACGTTCATTAAAGTTCCATGGACACCAAAATTATCTTACCATTTTCCGAAAAGAGCACATCTTCAGAAAATTTCAACAGTAGTATCGGCACCCAGCATTTTGTCAACACGGAGAAATTTGCATTTGAAATTGACGATCTGCAAAAATGATGCAGAAAACACGCCACCATGATGGCCCTAGGTGACATCACTAGCCTAGCCTAAAGACATCATGAATATTAATGGCCAAGCCTAGGTTGATGACGTCACCGGCTGAGCCATTAATATTCATGATGCCTATGAGCTAGACTGATGACGTCACTGGGGAAACTGATAAATTAAATTTTTTAGCACAGCATAACGTAATGCTGCATTTCATTTGAAATCACACATAATTTTATATATTTATGAAGCTCAAATCGACATATTACATGTGCGACATTGAATGTCTAATACAAATCTACATAAATTGCTCGAGTGAGTTTGACTGTGGCCATGGACCTTTAAGTTGACAGACTGGCACAGCTTACACGGGTTTTTAAATTGGTATAAATGGACGAAAAGCAAATAACAAAGAACAAAGTAATTTGCTAAAATGTGGAATCACTGATCGATGCTGCCACCTGGTAAATCACAAATCACGGCCTATTTTGTGCTGATGTGCCATTAAGAAACTACTCACTCACTCACTTACTCAGGCTTCAACCCAAATCTCTTCTTCCCATGGGGGGAGGGATGGGTAAGGGACCCCAACTAAAGGTGCACACAGAGCAACAGAAATAAAATGTAGTGAACTGAAATAAAATAAAAGCTGTCTGCTCCGGCTTTCATTTAATTTCAGTTGAGTTCATTTCACTTCGAGAATATGGCTATTTCTCAGAAAAAAACCCAATTCCTGGATTGCAACCTCTAATACTGCCTTTCACACATGCTCACTCCTACGTACATAACAGTCAGATTATGATAGGCTGTGCTAATGACAGCTGGATGCTTGCAGCTGCTGTACCTGACTGTGCCGCATGACGTTTGGCTGCTGCGGGGTCAGATACTCCGAGGTCAATGATGATGACTGGTGGTACATTCGAGCATCGTTCATCATTCCACCATGCCGGCCGCCACCACCATGCATTACTCGTCCGGCACCACTCCGCTGATGAACCTTCCCACCATGCATCAGTGCGGAATCATTTCCAGCTGCGCCTGGTGGCGTCATCGGTGACGTCATGCCGCCCACGTGACCGCCGCTGCGCTGCATCATACTCGTCTGATTGTTCACCATCGCCTGTGGCATAAACGTTAAAAACATTAACTTGAGAATTGAAAAAAAAACATGTCATACTTCTATAAAAACATGAAAGAACATGCGAAAAACATGGGCCTTCAACTGCAATTCTGTGACAATGCGCAATAAGTCAGTTAGTTCACAATTGGAGTCACTATGGTCTGTGTCAAAATCAAAACATGACATACTTCATGTTTAGTGAAGACTGCAAACTATTGAACAACACATGCTATGATGCTCAAGGAAAGGCTCAACACAATCGGCCAATAAAAACTGCAGCATGTTTTCATTTCTTTATTGCACGATTTTAACAACAAAATGCAGATGACAACAAACAGCTTAAACAGGTTTTTATAAACATTTATAAAAAAAGTGTGAAACATTTTTAACGTTGCTGACCTGCAGGTTATGCAGCTGGTTAGACATTGGAGGCACCATCATGGAGTGATGGACAGGACTCTGCAATCCACCTCCAGGCGGAGACAAGTTTGTTCTCATGGCCTGTGGCGGCACTGCATGGTGGTGCTGGTGGTGATGGTGATGGTGGTTCGAAGGGTTCATCATTGACGGAGACGGTGGCGGAGGCCGATGCTGTAAGTACTGCGGCGGTGGCGCCCCCTGCTGGCACGCCGGCATGCCTCCGTAGGACACCATTGCCTGCCGGACACCAGCACGTGGTAGCTGCTGTTGACTAGGTGGCAAAATATGATTGTGCTGCTGTTGCATGTCCACGGAACTTAAACCACTCTGCTGTTGATGAACGTACATCGGGTGCGTTCGGGGGCCTGTACTCCCAGGGGTGGGCAGCACCCCACGTATGTGCTGGGCCGCCATCTGTGAGGAAGGTTGCGGCCAGCTGGGTGCCACGCCCGGCCCCGGCATCAACTGGTACTGCTGATCCAAGGGACCAGGTTGCTTCGAGTTGACCATCATCTTGTTTCCACCGTATACCATCGGCAACGGGCGTTCTACAGTTTCCACTTCCAGCCTTGCCTGTGGAGGTGGTGGTGGTGGTGCTGGTGCTGGTGGGGGGAGGTCGGCTGTGGGGAAGTCCAGGTCCCAGGAAGGCATGTCACTCAAGATGTCCTCCAGGCATCCGGGGTCCTGGTCTGTCACTCCGGGCAGCAATGTCGACATGTCCGAGACAGGAAATACTGAGCCGGTGCTGGTGGGAGCAGGGACTGATGGTGCGGGGTCCACCTGTGACTGTGTCAGCTCCGACCCTAAAAATTACACCGCCACGTCAATCATCAGCCAAAGGCATGTACAGAGTGAGAGAAATGTCAGTTCGGCCACGTTCCACGGACTGTACAAAGTGAACGAACTAACAGTTCGATTCAGTTCAGTTCAGTTCAAAAAGTGTACAAAAGCCCAAATTCCATTACACCGACTTTCACCGAAACTTCCCCGTGGGGAAAGTCGTGGACACAAATGGTGACAAATCATAAAATCATGAAGTTCTGGTGAACGTAAATCATGAAATCTTGACATGTCGAGATGTTTGCGACAAAGTCCATGACAAGTCCACGACAAACCCACTTGTGTCGCTCTAATGGAATTTGGTCCATTACAATACATGGGGAAAGTTGGCGACAAAGTCTGCGACACAGTCCGCGAAAGTCTGCGACACAAATCATGAAAGTCGGCGACGTGATTTGTATTGCGGACTTTCATGATTTGTGTCCGCGACTTTCTCCGCAGGGAAGTTTTGGTAAAAGACGCAATGTCGGCGAAATGGAATTTGGGCTAAAGCAAATTCAGTTCAATTCAGTTTATTTCTGTTGCTTTGTACATGCTTCAAAACACCACATGACAATTAGCCCAGCTGTCACTAGGATAGCAGACCGTACTGGTTGTCAGTGACCTTCAAGGTCATCCAAGATCAATAGCTGTCATGTAATTTGAAAACCAATATGCGTCTTCCTATTAGTGATCAATAGCAACCTAGGCCCTATCTTTCATCGTTTCTAAGATATGGCCAGTTTTCCATGGAATTTCCTACCCCCTTTCATTCAACCCCCAATTTGAAAATGTTCCCTTTGCACTAGATGGCTGAAATTTTGCATGCTAGAGTTTAACACGCATGGCTAATTATTCGTGTAAAAAATTTTCCCCTACAACCTAAAGCTTAGCCACAATACATACGCTACAGAGAGATAGACAGACGGACGACAACCATGCTAATAGCTCGACCGTTACTTAAGTACGGTCAGTCAGCTAAAAAGTGCTTATCAGAAAACGTTTGCATAAATTACATATAAGCACAATCCACAATTCCGAAAAATGTCGACTCACCAACATGTCAAGAAGGAACTATCATCATCATTATCCACTGATCACACCTCAAACTTTCTTTGAAAAATTACCGCTGAGATCCAAAAACTCTGCCTGTAAAGAAGCCTGTCACTGCTGCATAATATATCTGCCCTGAGCCAATATATTTTTCTAGTTATTGCTAACATCAGCAGCAGCAGCAGCAGATACAGACATGACTGTAGAATGTCGGGTGGCAGTTCGCTGGCTCCGGGGTCTAGAGGCGTGTTGCTGTCCATCGTTGGCGTATTGGCCGTTGGCTGTTGTGTCTCTGACATGACAACGACATTCTGCTGTGAGGACAGAGACCTGGCGCGACACTTGGCGCGTAGGCTCTGCATCACTTCCAGTGAACACGAGCCTCTGGATGTGGTCGTCAGTACTCCGCGAAGACTACAACAATCAGCATCATCACAGCAAACGGTCAAATGGTATAGCTCTTCATGGTTAACCCCATCTCAGAGCTACGGAGCGTCACCTGCCAAATGAGATCACAACCTGCCACCCTACACAGGTGAACGAGCCCCGCCATAACCCCAGCCACACAGACTGGTACTCGATTTACCTATCCCAGAGGGATGAAAAGACATATACCAAAATGGTGTACCTGTTTGCAGCATAGATGTAAAAACGTTTTTTGCGTTTTTTTATTTTTGCCACGTTTTTACGTTTTTTAACGTTTTTTTTTATATTTTTCCCAACGTTTTTTTTATAATTTTTTAATAAAAGTGCAATGACAGTTCTATCAGGAACTTCAAGAAGCACTTTTGGAATCACAAAAACGAATTAATTGGTCACAGTGATGGTAGTTTACTTAGTTAGTTCAAATATACTAAAAATAAAGTTTTTTATTTAGTATATTTGGTTAGTCTAGTGCTATGATTTTATGACCACACAGATAAATCAAAATTAAGTAAAGTTCTCTTTATCTAGACTATATTTCCAAGTATACTGCATCTACACCATTAGGCATTAGACAAGAGGTTAAACAAATTAAGGCCAACGTTTTTTATTCAACGTTTTTAAACGTTTTTTTTTTATTTCTGCCACGTTTTTTAACATGTTTTTAACGTTTTTAAATTTCTTCTGGAACGTTTTTTAGATCTATGGTTTGCAGACAGTCTCCCATCCATGTAGTGAGCACTTGATAGCGACCCGACAGGGAGTCGATACAAGATAATACAAGTTGTGGATAATACAAGACGACAAGTCGGAAACTTGCCTTTCACCAGATGTTGGCTGTTTCGGAGGATAGCCACTGAATTCGTCTTTGCCAGCGGAACTCGGCATGGGTGACAGATGCGGCTGAGTGGCCCCGGCGACCAGCCCAGCAGCAGCAGCAGAGGCAATTGACGGGGATGGATTACTATCAGCGGATGACGGCGGCTTCATACTAGTACCAGTGAGAGGGAGACAGGCTGAGGCAGCTGCCATGCTGCTGAATGGACTTGGAAGTCCGTAGCTGCTGCCTCGACTGGATGTCACGCTTCGTGGCGAGCTCAGCTCTGACAAATAAATAAATATTTATTTAAAAAAGCGCACATTGCATGTACATGCTAAACAATATTAGACAGAGCTAATTACACATGGCAGTATAATGAAACAAATGGGTAGAAAGTAAAACTAAATACACAATGGAAGAAACACAACAAAAAAACAGCTCTGTCGACAGATACACTGTTGCAACATAGCATGCAGGAACGCTGCGACAGAAAGTAGCTGCAACAGAAAGTATATCTTTGCATATACTCTAAATTAGAGAGGTTCTATTCTGGCCCTAGTGCTGTAAGGTGGCCTTCCATTAATCCAGCTAAAGGTTGAGTGTAAGATCTGCAAGTGTGGTCCAGTGCACAAATGCATTTCAATGCATTTTGAGCTGGAAAATCATATTTGGTGAGCAGGTTTCTGATGCAATGATTCCTTGTTCCTGCTAGAGCTGCGATTAAGCGATTCGAATCGATTTGCTTGGTAGATCGATTTGAATCAATTTGGCATGCAGAATCGAACTGAAGCTTATTTCGATTCGACCCAACAGTTTTGCAAAGTATCGAAGCCAAGTTCTGTTGGCGCTAACTGTATGTGTGCGTTCGCGTTGTAGGCCTATATTCAGTTTTGGTTCACTATCACTTTGTCACAAGCTTCCAAAAGCACAACTAGTGACTAGTGACGTTAACCCTCTCTTCAGTGATGTGATATTTTCTACTTATTCTGCAGCTTTCAGCTGCACGGTTCTTTTGAGCTGATCCACCACCGATAGTACAGTAGTATACAGTACAGCGGTATGATATTGGAGTTCCAAACTGCAACTCTGAATTCATGAAGGACTTGAATCAGCAGCGAACAGTGGCGTCATGGATCAAAACAGCAGACAGGGCTGAAAGTTGCAATTATCCGCTAGGCGCTGCTAATTTTTGATAGAATTAAGAGTGACAGTTGCAAATTTCCAACAAAAAAAAAGATTACGGACAATAAAATCTTAAGTTTTGCTCTTGAATATGTCTAAAAATAGAAGTTTTCAAACACAAATTTTGCACTTTGGACCAATACTTTCTGATGAGAAGACTCTGATATTTTTGTGACAGCCAAACAGGGTAAGCAACTGCCCCCCCTTCTTTCGCCTTTTTGATACGATGCCACTCCAGTGAATCAAATCAAATCGAATCAAATCCAAATATTTTGAATGGAATCAAACCGAATTTGGTGTCAGCCGAATCGCCCACCTCTAGTTTCTGCTGATATGGGTGGAGTCAATCGAACACATGACCCCTATTAGCTACAGGCTTGCACCACAAAGCACCTGCTGTTAAGCGTTTACTCTCCAGCTGGCTAAGTGTACTGTTCAGAAATGCATCTTAAGTTCACTCTCTCCTCCAGCCGACGTTTAATGGACAGTTATCTGAGTGATTAGTTATCAGAATAATTGAGAAACTGTCCCTAAATCACCATCACGTCATAAACATACATATTCATGAGGGCAGTGCAGCAGTCTGACCTGTGGCAGGAGTGAAAGACGGACTCTGCAGGTTGTTGTTGTTGTTATGAGACGTGCTGCGACTGCGCGCAGAAATACTCTGAGCTAAGCTCGGTCGAACTGAAGCCATGTCAAACCCGTTCAACGATGGTGTCGAGTCTTCACTGGATGCCATCGGCTGATTGCTCTGCAATAACAACATAAACAGCATCATAATGTACCAATCCGCACTACAAGTATCATCGTTTAAAAAGTTGGGGGTCAAAAAGTCACAATCTTCCCTGAAAGACAGATGCAAACTTCCGACAAAGGGGATTACATGTGCTCAAAATTATAATTTTTTTCTGACAAGCAATTAGGGCTGTACCGGACAGCAGATTTTACTATTTGGTCAAATAAAAAAAATTTGTGATATAATTCAGCTGAATACGAATAGAAAAAAATGGCTGACGCAAACACATTGCACAAATGCCCTGGTTTCTTTGCAGTCTAGTAACAAATTTCCAAATCGGACATTTCGTACTGTGTATCCTGTGTTTCGCAGTTGTTCAAGACAGACTGTTGACAGTGAGCAAATTAAATGGTTACGGAAATGCCATAAAACCTCATGTGCATAAGACTATACACACTCACGGCCAAACTAAGACCAAATTGGGCCGGATGCTGTTGTGTAGAAAAGGGCCTACATTTGTTTTTGGCATTCAAGACTGACCAAGAGGTCCCCCCATGCAATACAAAACTTCACGTGCGAGCGTTACGCTGCTGAGACAATAGTTACTGTCAAAGGCTAAATGCAGGAACAATGAGCGGCGATGGTGCAGTGCTTATTATTCGTATTCGACCTGTTTTCAGCATTTCTACGCAGCCGAATATGAATACACTATTCAGCCTACTATTCAGACCGAACAGAATACAAACACAATATTTCGTACAGCACTACAAGCAACTGCCCCTTGCTCCTTCTGCCATGACACCACCGCATATCACCCGTAGCGCTAATACACATGTTCAGGATATACTTGTTGAAAAGAACAAAACTGAAACTGCTACATTTTTCAATAAACTCCTAGGCTAAAATGGTAGCAAGTATTTGTGTCAGAAAAGAACAAAACAAGTCAACGAAGTGAAAAGGGTCTTATCAACTTCCTCATATCTATGACTACCGGGTACTTACTGTCTGCCACAGGGACAACTGGCAAACTTCGACATAAAGTTTGTATTTGAAGAATTCATACGTAACTGGACTGATGTTGTCATTCTATTGCACTATATTGCATTTTTGCATTTACTGATAAATGCATTGGGCATGCCTTTATAAACGAATGTGACTGAGTGACTGATTAGCAGCGGCTAACCTGTACAATGTCGCCGCCGGCCATAATGGCGGACGTGTATCTGGGTGTCCATCGTGACGAGTCAGACTGATGGTGTACGGCGCCTGTGATTGGCTGCTGTAGAGAGAGCACCTGCTGCTGCTGCTGTACTGGTGGGCTGGTCAACGGTGACAGCAGTGGACGCGCCACCTGGTGAGTCAAGCTGAACGGTGATGCCGGCAAACTCCCCGGCGTGGCGAGTTTCACACCTGGACCATTTGCTATCTGCTGTGATGACGACGACGCCATTGGTGCATACGTCTGATTCCGCTGGAGTTTACAAATTGTACAACAAGCACCAACGTAAAATGCAGAACCGTTGTACATCCAACTCCTTGACAGTTTGAACCTCCAAATAGCCTCTTCAACTGGAAGTCAGAGACCCACAACCAGTGGCTTCTATCCCCCCCCGAAATCTGGAATCAAAATCAGGCACAACTCCAACCCCCAGTTTTAAGCTTAGGTTCCCTCCAATCTGACTCACGTTTTCCTCTCCATTTTGAGTTTTTCCCCTTTAAAGAGAATATTTTGTTAAGGGTGTAGTTTGCCCAGTGAAAATAGGGGGAAGAGTTTTTTAAAGGTGCAGATTGAAAAATAGGGGGAAGTAAAACAACAGGGCGAAATTTTGATCTACAATCTTATCAAAACTTCCCCTCCCTATTTTTCACTGGGCGCAAGCTACGCCCGCCAGGTATAGGGACAGAAGCCACTGACCATAACTGCATCAACAATTTAAGCAGGGGGCACTCGTGTGACAGAAAGACAACAGACACACAGGCAGACCACGATACGGAGAAATGTGTAGCTATAGGCGGAATTGGTTGCACTCGAGCAATTTCACTGCAAGAAATTTGACAAAAAGGTTTAAAACTGTCTGCTGCTCTTAGTGGTGACACATCCTCGAGCTAAAAAGCGTCACCTGCCATATGGGATCGCACACCTGCCACCAGACACATTTAAATGTGTCCGCCTTAATCCCAGCCAAACAGACTCTATAAATTTACCTACCCTAGAGGGCCAAAAGGCTGAGTTATGACGATATGTAACTGACCACCGATATCGAGTTATATATACTATCTGCAAACACCCATCCAAGTAGTAACCAGGTGCACGACTGGGAGTCGAACACAAGACTTCTTAACTTCTGACAGTTTAGACACTTCGCTAACTGAACTGAATTGAACTGAACTAATTGCTAAGGCTGTACCGAATGTTAGATTTTACTATTCGGCCAAATAAGAATCATTTATAATATTACTCGGCCGAACAGGAATAGAATACTAATATTTGATGCAAGTTCAAACACATTCCATAATGTCCTGGTTTCATCGAAGTGTGGTGAAAAATTTCCAAACTGGACGTTTGAAAAACTTTCATTTCATAACTTGTATTAAACCCCTATTACAACTGCAATAAAACTTGCAACACTGCAACAAAATGGGCGGAGTACCACCTGCACGATGGTCGTCAATCACTGATCAGCTGAGGTTTTGCACTTTTTATTTCTCTGAAATTTTCAGAGAATCTCAGAGAAATAAAAAGTGCAAAATGTGTCTCTGTTGCATACATAAACCACGCGAAAACAGATGAAGAATTTGAAGACATGTTTAATTTGCATTGTCTAGCAGCTGTGAGCGCACTGGTAATTGTGCTAAAGAGAAGAAAAAAGCTTGCAACTTCATGAATAAAATTGTGCGTGCAGAATATTATGCTAATGAGGTCTGTAATAGTTGTGCAACTTCTTGCAGCGTTTGTTGCAAGTTTTATTGCAGATGTAATATCTTTTCTTGCAGCTGCAAGAGTTGCAAGTTGCATGTTGCATGTTTTATTGCAGTTGTAATAGG
>Ga0056128_1000905_pt1 | contig 30454 bp, 22 predicted proteins | sample WorMetLIZISLAND2_FD_71113 | JGI IMG/M metagenome (GOLD analysis project Ga0056128, IMG submission 71113) | Marine gutless worms symbiont microbial communities from Max Planck institute for Marine Microbiology, Germany - Olavius geniculatus... ... | reverse complement strand
AATGCCTGATGAAACAGATGCAAAACAGATCTTAACAGCTTCCCCCACAGGAAACTGGACGAGACCACTGGGACGTCCTCGTATTACATGGATGAAAACCATTCAGCAGGATCTGAAATCTAGCGACCTTAATATGGACGACGCAGTTGACTTGGCTCAGAACCGTCCACTCTGGAGATTGATGTCTACATTTGGCGCTACGCACTCTTAGTGGTGCTTGCCAGAAATGATGATGATGATGATAGCCATTCAGCAAGAATGTTGTATCCTTCACTACTATCACTAACTCCATCTGACTGTCTGTTCATGTACTCAACAGTGCCGCCTACAGCCTTTGGTGCTAGTTGTTGTGAGTGTCGTCACTATCACGGTATGCATGTTTGTCTGTTTGTTGTCCAGTTGCTGCAAGACTACGGCACATTCCTCGATGATCTCGGTAACTGGGAGCTGGTAATGTGGTGCATGTGTCTCGGCGTCTATCTGCTGCGCTTCATTACGCTCGGCACCAAGATCAACAAGAAGTATCGCAACTTTTCCGTTCTCATCACTGAGCAGGTAATTTCCTTCTTACACTGTGATGCAGCCATGGCGAGATTCACAGTGCACAGTACTTTTAATGCAGTAATGAGAATTTAAATACAGTGCCATCACCAGCAGTCATGTCTTCCAGCCAGTGGCATTCAGATGTGTATTTTCTTTTGGCCTCCGACCCGTCTAATAGTGGACTGCACAGCATTAAATTCATGTCTCCAGGTTTTGTTTTTTTTTCAGCGTCTGTTGTAAGGCTGCAGACATTAATGATGAATTGATTAATCATTAATCAGTTACTTTCTTTGATCAGTTAAAACTTGATTACAGTTTTGGATTTGTTGACACCAGTAACAAGTCGGCCCATTTCCAATTGATTATAAACTACATTAAACGAGAGTGGCAGGCACTTATTTTGCTTAGGACTGTTTGTGTACAGTGTCATTGTCATCATCTCTTTTGCTTTTGGTTCGAAAAGATAACAATATTAGTTGAATTCTGCAGTTTATGTGGTCTTCTTAGTTTCCACTGCCATTTTAGTTTTAAAAATTTAAGCGGTACCAACCCTATTCTGTTGTAATTTTTTTTCTGTCGCATGCTATCTTCATGTGATTTTGATGTGATTCACTTGAGTTTCACAGAGAATGTCATGTTGTGTAGATCAATTTGTACTTGCACATGGAGCAGAAGCCACACAAGAAGGAAGAGCTGATGGTCGCAAACAGCGTGTTGAAGCTTGCAGAGGATCTACTAAAGGTTTTAAAAGTTTCTTCAGTTTTCATTATTGTAGCAACGTTTTTACTACACTGGTGCATTTTGTGTTAGTTTATCAGTATTACGATGTAGGCTTTTAAATTTAGTGTGAGCAGTTGTGTCTTACGGATTCAGACGCAGACTTCACATATTTTTGTCAGTTTCACTAAAGACAAAGCAAAGCAGGCTGGTGTTATGAATTTGGTCGTGCTCCGCACTGATTGTGCAATGTTTCCTACTGCTGTTAGTTATAATATCTGAATAGCATACACTGTGTCGGCCTGATGGTCGTAGATTGCTGATTCCTTGTTATTTTTATTGCTTTTGAACTGCCCTTAATTTTATCCACACAGCAGCCGTTGCAGAAGAATGTTGTTACATGCGGTGTCGATTAGCTAAATAATTTTGCAAATTGCACAAGAAACAGAGTAGTTCAAGTTAAATGTTTAGGTAGTCAGTGTTATTCAGCCTCCTATCTTTGGTGTCTTTAATTTTATCTACACAGCATCTTTTTGGGGTTTTTGATATTTGTCATGGTTTATTTTACCCACAGTTGTCCAATAGCGTCATGGTTATGCTCATGTTCAGGAGCTGGAAAGTCCGTTCAAGATCTCGGGACTGTCGGCAAATCCATTTTTGTACAACATTACGAAGGTTGTCGTACTGTCGGCGTTTTCCGCAGTGTTGACCGAGCTGCTTGGTTTCAAGCTCAAATTGTACAAAATCAAAATACGTGCTTGATGACCATTCTGCAAATGCATTCCGGAACTCGTGTGATATGCTAGCATTTGTATTCTGGCATATTTTGGCGTTGATTTCTCTATTTGATGTTGCTTTCTTGACGACTATAATCTGAGGTATTTTTTACTATAACATGAGTGCATCTAGTTAGATGAACATTCGTAAATGGAGCCAGTGTTGTATTTCGCATTAGTGAATGTTATCACTATACATAAATGCTAATTCTTTCTTTAACTTCATCATGCCTGTGGTAGCTAGGTGTCACCATATCTATGTAGTTGCCATTTCCAACGTGGCCGTTTTCTAACTAAAACACTGGCCCTAAACCTGACTTACTGACCCTAACCCTACTCACCCTCACCTCATTCCCGACCATTAACTTGGATGAAGTAACTAAAATGGTTGTGGCCTGCCATTGCTATAGGGGCCCTTAGCTATGGCAGCTTCTAGCTATAGCAGGCCATAACCATTTCTTTCATCTGTGTATGATGTATATGGTTCCCGGTGTCGTGATTTTGTAGCACTCATTTGACGTTCAGTGTTCACTTCTGATCGCTTCCATTATTTGTGGTATTCTTATTGTTAACTTGTAACATTGACAGAATTTTGATTACACTTTGTGTCGTTTTTTTGCAAACTGAATTATTTCCATTTGTCAGACTATAATTCATTTCCGACCAATTATGGGTAAGCTTTTTATGCATATTCATTCTTCAGTCAGCATTTATTTCAGTTACCTCTCATTTTATGAGGCTGTGCCTTCAAATTGAGCTAACTATGTGACAGACTAAGTCAACACCACCCCTCTTATCTTTCAGGCAAAATTACAATTACAGGCCCACTGAATTTGTTTAGAACAAGCATTTTCTTACTTTAAGAATTGTGCATATACTGCCAATTATCTATGTGATTATGTTTAGTTGGTGCTGTGTTGTTATGTTGCGTAATATCATGTGTTTAAATGTTGTGATAAAGAACATTAACCGATATTTGCATATAATATGCTGGTGTGCAGGATACCTGTAAATAGTTTTTTTATTTACTACGAAGTCAACAAAATGTGATCAAATTGTCTGACAAAGACATTTATCAACTGGAAAGATTATATTTTATAAGCCTGTATGTAAGGGGTGGTAAATATAGAAATGTAGCATTAATGGTTTACGCACATTGGGCAATTGGTTTTGGTAACGAATAACATTACAGTGAAGTGTGATAGTGTGCGTGGCAAAATGTGGCATATGGTACAATGATGTTCAAGCGTCACATTTTTCCACACTTCACTGTAATGTTATTCGTTATCAAAACCAATTGCCCAATGTTGAGGCTAATCATTTTCAAAACTGTCCGAACTGCTAAAACAATGTAAAGTACTTTTATGCAGCACCTCATACGTACTATTTTTAGCTACTTAATCAGTAAAAAAATAATAACCCAGTTATAGTTAATATTAAACATGGTGGTACGTGATGTAAAGCTACCCTGTTGAGTATGCTGGCATTACAGCTGACAGGTCCTGGTTCAAATATGCTCACCATTTTTGCCTATTTGCAAATTGAAATATACCTTTCTGAATCATTACGACAAATTGGTTTAGCCAGATTTTCGTAGAATATTACGTCTTTCCAGTTATTAAATGCCGGTTTTGTCTAACCTGAGGACCACTATATACTTTCTCAATCATTCATCGAACGTCCGATTTCTGACACTCTGTTTATATAGACTTTAGCTCTGTCTGTATACATCTGTTTGTATTCCATGCTGGTTACTTTGAGCATAAAAAAGCTGGTAACCTATGATATTGTGTAATGTCATCATTAACAGTCAAGGAGCACTGCAAGTTTCCCTAACTAGAATGACTGACTTGCAGTTGATTTCAGTAATGGCCATATGAATTTCTTCCTCCATCAAGCAAACTGGGACGATATGCATAACAACGTCGTAGATTAGTTTGGACGTAAGGCCCACGTCACGACTAACTACTTCCAAACTAGAAAGTTATGTCCGACAGCATGCAAAACACTGTTGTAGCAAGCGACTAACAACTACCGACGTAGTTGACGTCGGGTAGTTTGACTCTGGAATTTCCTGGCTAAACTCACTCTGCCTCGGCCGGCCTGCAGCTAAAAACAGATATGGCCTGACTTGGCGTCTGCTGCAGTCTCGGGCGTGCTCGAGCCTAGTTACAGCTCCATGGGCTAAGTAAGAATGCGCGATGCGAATCGAATGCTAAACGTTTTATTCGGCAACTTCTAATACTGCAATTAGTTTCAATAGTGTAATTGACTCGCCAGAAGTCCTTTACGATGCATGACGTGATTGCAGCTTCTCCTTAGCGACGTTAGTTTACATTGACAACGATCGACTGAATATTTACAACAGGTCGCCGAAGCGACTAGAGTTAGTTCGGACGTAGGCGTCTGACTAGTGCTATGTCGTCGTTATGCATACCGACTTAGCACTACGTCTGACGTAAATCGATTTTAGTTTGGAAGTAAAGTTATGACATTGTTATGCATAACGCCCCTGAAGTCTATTACACCTTAGCAGAGGCTGCTATTGGGTTTCTTATGACTAATAACACAGTGGGCTAATACACTGCAAGCTAAAATATGCTACTCTAGACTATGCTATGCCACGACTGGGAACCAGTTTTCCACAGCAAAATTTTCAAAAATTCTGCGGGCCAGTTCGCCAGATTCAGTAGCTCACTGCAGCAAATTCAATCCACGCTGAACTGTTTATTAAGTGGACTGAGAACTGTTTGGATTATTTGACATATGAACGCTGCTTGCTGAAGTACGAATGTGCTGAAGTAGTACTGAATTCTGCGGAAATGAGCTAAATTCTGCGGCTCAGCTCAAATTTATGCATCCTGTGGAAAACTGGTTGCTATCCATAACATCATCTGCTGGACTTGGAGGCCATGTTTTAATGTAACACTTTTGCATTAGATTTGTTGAAATATGGGTACATATTTTGTAAAGGATACCAACTAAATATTTACTGTTGTAGAAAAACAATTTAATAGTATGTGGAAACAAACAGAAGTTACAATGAAACATAATACTATTACTAAAGAAATGCTCCAGATACTTCTCACATAATCAGAAGTGCAATAAGTCAATTCGGACTTCAGTCAGCAATACAGCCAAAAGAACGATAATATTCAACTTAACTAATGTGCTGTAACTAATTCAACTATAAACTTGTACAAGTATGGAAAAAGTAACTTAAAAGCGTGCAAGTCTCTGGAATTTCATGCGGATCATCATCAATGCAGCTGGCAAGATTGACCTTTAAGTACTTGATAGTTTACTGTATTAATCACTCTATTGGCTTATGTTCAGTGGATGCTAAATCCATATCATTGGCGAAGAGCAACTGCAAACGTAACGCATTTTCTTTGTCCAATTTTGAGCAGACTGAAGACAGCACTGACTGACACCTGGCAAACAGCAAACACACACAAAACAAATCCATCAGCAGATGAAAAGTTTTATAAATTAAATCTTCAATGAGAGAAAATATAGCAAGCTAAAAAAACTGCTCTCAAAGTGGAGTATTTTCCATAAAGCCTTTCTATAAGGTCTGTAGCTACGGAAAAGAAAATATTCCACACTGAGTTTCATAAATTGATGGACAATGCAATTAATATGACATATGAAAACAAACAGCAAAATCATAGTGGCTGCATGCAGTAAGAAAAGAAAAGAAACATGCTTATGGTGCATTTATCACTGCATATCTGCTGTGTGCTTTTTTTATCCATCTTTCAAATACAACAGAGCAACAGCTGATTCTGAGATCAATGCATTGTTGAGCAAGTCGTTTGCCTATGGGATACTTCATCTACTCACTGCCATTTACTGCTACTCGAGCCAAATCTGTGCTTCTAGATTTTCCAAATTACGCTTAACCAAAACAAAAAATATAATGAGTGAGTGAGTAGGGTTTAACGTCCCACCAAACCCTGTAAAGAGAGTATATTACGTAATATCAATTAAATAATGCCACACTGCAAATGTTTTAATGGACTTAACAGTATGGTATCGAATCATTTAATTCAAGCAATACACCGATAATGTGTTCTATGTCAGTAACGACCATGGATAATATATGATTTCTATAATGTGCCTATTCATGGACACAGACAACTATGCAAAACTGGATATGCCAATAGATGAGGTATGCAGTTTAGCAATTCACTTGAACACTTTTGGGCCGAGTTTTTCCAGATGAGCATCAGCACTGGTACTGATGATGATAAAAACAACTGCAAAAATCAAACTATCTCAAAACTGAAGAAGAACAATAAACCATCTATGCACACATGCACTGCAGAAACATAGTATCTACCAACACCAAATTGACGCATGCACGGTTTATCAACAAAAAACCAGCCTAGAAACAGACTGGGCCTAAAAGCTCCCGGGATGGACGTGCAATTGAAGCGAATGACCAGAGCAATCAACTACAAAAGTGACAGCGAAATGCCCTGCTGCAGTTACCGTGCCAGTGAAGAGACTTCATCTTCAACGACGCCTTCCATGGAAGATAAGACTGAGGCACACTGTTCCACATCCGGAGCCTGTTTGCGTGTCATGACACTAACCTCACCCAGCAAATGCTCCGTCTCCTGCAGTGCTCTTGTCAGCTCCGCTGTACAAATACAACCCATGTGCATCAAGCTGCGCTTACTGCCACTTTGAAACAATCGATCAGACAACAATCGTAAACCATTGAACCAACCAACGTAAACCAACGTTAAACCATTCAGCAGTTTACAGAATGACAGTGTTTTTAATTTTGTCATAAAGTTTGCTACTAACACCCAGATTTGCTTGACATATTTCATTTTGTAATGAAACAAATATTCAAGTAGCATTCTGAAAAACTTTGTAGTTTGTAGTTAAGACATTTTGCTATGGACAACTGTAGAAATGAAGTCATTCTGCCCTCGACGTGACGTGTTTATGCATCAAATAAGTACAATTTACCAAGATATTCTTCTTTGCCGTCAGCTGGCAGATAGACGCCTTTGGTTGGCATGTGATGCCTCGTAGTGTCAAGCGCATTAGCAAGCTGATGATGCTGGCTTTCAACCGGTGCAAGTTTACCAACTGCAGGACCAACACCACTGCTCTGAGCACATTTAAACACAATAACACCTTGTTAAGCAAGTAAATAAACAACATATCAACTTGTACACCAAATCATCTAGAACAAGCTCACAACATGTTGTGTACATTGGTACTTAATAACCTAAAAACAATTTGCGCAACAAATGTTTTGGTTATTGTAATTTTGCAGCAGCCACTATGTCCCACAATTTGAAATATCCTTCCTTTGAACATTCGCAATTACTCCTTTATAGGTTATTCTCGTCACCATCTATGACCTAGCTTTTGGGCCATCTTATTCTCAATATTTGGCGGGTTTCCCATTCGACACTGAACTCTAGATACAAATTTACCCCCTTACTCACTCAACTCTGTAAGCCGAAACGCATGTAGAACAACCCAGAGCAGCAAACTGCACTGCTAGCTGCACCTCACAGCAGCTCACTGTGGCTTGGTGACGCAACAGTTGGGTGTCAGACTTACAATCAAGAGGTTGTTGGTTCGACTCCCGGTTGGGTTGGTTACTTCTTGGGTGCGTGACTGTCTGCAGACAGGTGAACCATCTTGGTATAAAACCAACATCAAAGTCAACTCCGGTGTAGGAAAATCGAGTACTGTTCTATCTCACTAGGGCTAAGGTGAAGCACATTCACCTACGCCGGGTGGCAAGTAACACTGTTTGATCCCATGTGGTAGGTGACGTTCCACAGGTCTGTGATGGGTCAGCTATGTATACAAGACCTTTAACCTTTTAACCTTGAACTGTTACCTGCAACTCGAGCATGTCATCGAGCATGTTAGCATGCTTCAGTCGCGCAAGCTCCAGCTCCAGTTCAGCTTCCCGCTGACGTTCCTTCGCTAACAATGCACTCAATGCGTTTATCTGTGCCTGCAAGCAGTAATGCACAGTACTGTACACAATCAATTCATACAGCACAAAAACATGAAGTTTCTAATGCACTGCACCATCAACATTAGTTAACAGCAAAGAAAAAGTGTTCTACATAGCATAAGGATATATGCTTCGTACATGAGAAGGCGTGAATTAACAGCATGGTGGTCGGAAAGTCTTCTTGTCTTCTAAGTCCATAAAAATTAGACCACAGTTGTCATATAGCTTACAACATAATTATTTAGCATGTACTATAGTTTACATCAGTATGCTTTATATGTAGACATGGGAGTGCTTTAAAAAAACATCACACTACTACGGATGCTATTCTTGTGGACTCGTTGCCATGCACTTTTACTAAAAATCCCACACGTAACATGTAGCTATAAGACCAAATGCCCAAGAGTAGCAGTATGATGAGACAAATGCATCAAGCTGAAGCCCTGTGGTAGCTGAGCTTCTTGTAGTAGATAAATAAATACCGTGTTCACATCCTGCTTAACAACAAATCAAGAGTAAAAATTAAACAAATGACTAGTACAAACCGTAGCCTGCTTATCCTGATCGCGCGAACACTTGCTTGCCTTGGCATTAAGAAACGCCCACTGAATCACTTGTCCATACAACAGCTCCAAGTCCCACTGAGTGATTTCACCTGATCCACCTGGCTACAACACATGTGCATGCATAAAAACTATAATTGTTCGGGTTAAATGCTAACTCCAAATGCTAAAATATTTCCATAACACAGAACACATTCTAATTCCGATTATAGCCAAACGACAGTTTACACTGCCAGATTACAAATACACGGCTAGTACACTGAAAGATGTGCCCATTAGCAGTGCTTTTGCTGGTGCCTATCCTATGTGGGGATGGCTAGAATGAGTTGGCTTGGCTCAATATCATAACGTGACAGCAACAAACAATAATAACATAAATGCGACACGTATACTTTGATGCCATTAGGTAAAAGACAGCAAGTACAGAAATTGTTACAGTAACCACTATGTAGAACCAACAGCAATGTGGCCTAAACCGCATGTGATCACTCCGGAAAAGTAGGCCTGTTACAGAACATGCAGAAAAGTGAATGTTCATCAACACTTGCACTAATAAGGAAAGACATCAAAACTTTTAATTTTTTTTTTGATTAGAGATAGACCTATATACACATATTATATGTTAAGTGACACACAATCAGTGATGATCTGACCAAACCATGACCAGAAGAGTAATGCATGCAAGAACCAAACTGTAGCAAGAACCAAAGTGTACGGACAACTCACCCTTTAGTGTTTGTTTATAATAAAAAAGCATGTGCCCGACTGAAGATTGACGTATAATAAGGTGCAAAAAAAATCTGCACCATAAGTCATAATAATAACCATGATAAATAATCAATATCAAAGTCAACTGAACTGAAGGAAGGCAACTAACCTTGATGACTTTCAACAGTGATTCGTTGCCGATGGGTAAATTTTCACTCTCATATGACTGCGACCGAGACTTGTGATAACTGCCAGCTCCATCAGCTGTTGTACCGGTAGCATCTGACAACGACACACTATGCAAGTAACTCTAACAGCTCAGTTAAAACAGCACACTTACAGGTGCATATAGTGAACCCAATCACCTGCCATATGGGATCACAGAGTTTGTTACCTGACACAGGTGCACATGGCCTGCCTTAACTACAGCCAAGCCAGTTTACCTTCCTCGGACAGATAAAAGGCTCAGCGCAACTTGACGATTGGTTAGATAATGAGATGGTTTACCCGTCCAGTCACAGTAATACTAACCACACGACAGCAACCTGACCGAGAGTCAAATTGAAGATCTTTTGAGTATACATGTAAGTACAACGTTCTAGTCATCATGAAGTGTGAATGTGTTGTTTTAATTGTTCTGTTATAACTTAGTAAAGCTGAGAGAAAAGCTTTTTCAGTCATTGATAGTGCCAACCGTGTTACACGAATGGAGTGCTGGACACTCTCCCATTTCATACATGATAAGCTGAATGTATTTCAGTCTCAATGCCTACGAACAATACTGGGGTCAAATGGCAAAACCATGTTTCAAATGGGACAGCCCATTGACAACGTAAAGTCCCCATGTCGATGGTTCAACTTGTACACCTCCAAGGACTTGGTTGGACTAGACGTGTTCTGCGTCAAATGACCTCATTGTCCACAATGTCTTTTTTTCGCGTGCCGATTGCAGAGGACGTAAACGACATCAAACTCTGGTGGCAGACCTGGCTGGAGATGTCAGCCTTGTCTGTAACTTCAACAGTGAAGACCGCTCTCTGCCAATGAACTGAAATGAGTTTAACAGTGCAAGTTCATCATTAATCCGACAAGCTACCCCAGCTATGCTCAGCCATACATCTCTACCAGCTGATACCAGAAGCACCTCAGCAAGTACTAGGTTGATCAAGGGCCGAAGTGGGTAAGCAAGTGAATTGTACTGTGTAGATTGTTTCATCACACGCAAGAGCTAGCATAGCTAGCTATAGCGTGTATTAGCTATAGCAATTCTGTCCTGGTGTCTGGCTGTCACAACCCGGTACCGATCGCAGCTCAGCTGAGATAGAGACTTCTGGTTTTCACCATATGATAGCTTAGATTTTCTAGTATTTTGTGACAAAATTTCACGCCACTGGATGAAGGGGGTCCCCACGAACGAGGGGGAGAAAGAGGGGCACCAACCTTAAAAAGGCGTTATTCTACCATTATTGACTCGTCTAACGTGAAAATGGTTGCAGATAGGCACAGACATGCGGCTTATCATAACAAGCACTGGTGATGAGCTTCTAAGAAATGTCAACATCGATGACCTTGAATGACATTAAACCCCAAAATAGGGGGTTTTAGTGAATTTTTCGTGATTTTGGGCTGCAGCAAGCATTGATTTTTAAGAATGAATTGCGCCAAAATGGCTGGAGATAGACCAAGACAACCTGCGTACGAAATTTTCAGCATTGAACGTAGAGTTTAGCAATTTAAGTCCGAACCCTCTAGGTTCAAGGAGGCCTGCGCATGCAGGTGTCAAAAAGGGGTTCCCCTCTTAAAAGTGGTTATTTATCCACTGCTGGCTTGTCTAACGTGAAAATGGTTGCAGATATATGCACAGACATGTTGCTTAACATAACAAGCACTGGTGACAAGCTTCTTAGGATTGTCAACATTGATGACCTTAAACCCTAAAAATAGAGGTTTTTAGTGATTTTTTGGCGATTTTTGGCTGCAAAAGAGTGAATTGCGACGAAATAGATGGAGATAGACCAAGATTACCTGCAAACAGAAACTGCTATAGACCTTGGCTCTTGCACGTCTCACGAGCATTAGCTCAGATTTCTTGTTTTCATGATCAAATGCTCTACGTACGCTAACTTCACTACCTCTACAGTTTTCAAAATCTCAAATACATTTGCTACAGCTAATTCAAAGCAGCTGTTCATATCCGCAGACATAAAAAACAAATCTACTACAAAGTCACTAATGTGCTACAGTAATAACTTACAAAGCACTGGTGCTGGGCCGATAGCGGAAACATCTGGACAAGCTTCTGAGTAAAGCACCGACTCTTCAGCAGCATCGGGCGCTGTCGGCGTTGATGCATGGCCGCCAATGCTTGCTCGAAAGGCCGGTGTCACACTCAATGACGACAGTGGTACTTTGCGTGTACTGGTGCAGCTGTTACTGCGCCGCATGCCAGTGCCACGACTTCCTCCTCCCAGCTTCTGCTGAAGCGACTCCTTTCTGGTGGTGCTCTGTGTAATACTGAAGCTCTCTGGCACCACGCTCTGTAAAACATCAGTCCGCAATCTTTTTCAGACAGGGAGCAACATAACATGGTCTTGAAGTCACTGAGGGTCACGCAGAGTTTTTTGATAAGATGTACCATTTAGCCACAATATGTGTTACAGATGACAGAAAAACAACACAGAAACACAACATTGTGCCATAAGCACAACTGTTAGTAACTAAAAGATAATCATACATGACTGGGCCCAAATTAAGCATTGTTCAACAATAAAGCGACTATAAATCTAGATGATAGATTGCTGGCATCTCAGTATTGACAATGATACAAATATGACAAAAAATTAGCTCTATAACAATAACGTGCATGCAGGGTGCGACAAAAAGTGCACTCCTAAAGTTTTTCATTGTTTTCTCAGCAACCGTTTGGAATTTTAATTTAAAATTTTACAGATTTATTTACTAAAACTGTCTAAATCTAACTACCAAGTAAAATGCGATTCTGTTGAAAAACTACAAAGTTACAGATTTTTTAACATGACCACCTACAGATTTTTCAGCATTCAAAAATGTTCTGGCCACAACATAAATTTGATAATATCATTCAACAACACAGTTAAATAATGATCAGATGCCAGAATTCCATCGTCACTGCGAATGTTCGAAGTGTTCACCGCCAGCTCCAAGCTACAGTACCAGCCTCCAGTCACCTTATTTGAGAAATCTTTTACAGCCTTGTCGATCGGTCCCTGTGGCAGGTTGTCCCAGATAACCTGAAACGCTTCCTTGAGTTCGGCGCATGTTTTCGGCTTTGTTTTAAGCTTGCGGTAAGCCTCCAACATTGCACCCCATACGTGATAGTCCATTAAAAATGTTTAAGCTTAAAATGCTATTTAATTTTTAAAAACTGGTTACACGTTACTGCCGATTGGCGAATATGGAGACCATTGGTCTTATGTGATATCTGGGCAGCTGGCCCGCAGTGTGTGCTGTTGCACCGTCCTACAGGATTATGAATCCAGTGGGCAGTCGGCGATTGCTTTAAAGGAACAATAATTTAGTGATAATTTATAAACAATATAAATTACTGTTTATCAAAACGTCACTGTGACGTCATCGGCAGTAACGTGTAACCAGTTTTTAAAAATTAAATAGCATTTTTAGCTTAAACATTTTTAATGCTGAAAAATCGGTAGGCGGTCATGTTAAAAAGTCTACAACTTTGACGTTTCTCAACAAAATCACATTTTACTTGGCAACTGTATGTAAAATGTTTCACCAAATAAAGCTGTAAAATTTCAAATTAAAATTCCAAACAGCTGCTGAGAAAACGGCGAAAAACTTTAGGGGTCCACTTTTTTGCCTCACCCTATAGATGGTGCAAACAGTGCAAAAAGCCTGGCATACCCTATCAGCCTTCAACGGACCTTTGGCTGCAGCCGCCTGCATGTATCGAGAAGTCACAACTTTTGGAGCTGTCACAACAGATCACAAACTTTTATCATGTAAAATTCAACAGATCACAACCAGTGCCCACAAACCTACAGATATGTGACAGAGATTTTGCAACAATCATAAAATCAACAAAAAAAGTCGACTAGTCTGCTACTTCATACTGCATTACTGGTACTGGATACACAAACAATATCTTCACTAGCCATAGGCTTAAGAACTGTAAACTAGTCTAACCCACAGTAACCCAGAAACAAAACTGGTCAAATAAATAACTAAATGTCACTGTAGTGCATAACAAAAACAGTATTACCAGTACACAAAATAATAACAGCGCCAGCACATAATGTTATAACCGTGTTATTTTTTAGCCAGCTCAGCAAGTATATCAGACATAATACACACCTTTGCGTCGAGTGGCCAGTTTTTGTGGCAGGAATTCTTCTGTAGCCAGGGTCATCGACCTGATTATCATAAATAAACATCACTGTAACCAATAAACAATCTGGCATTTCTGACAATAATCCTGTCAACTCAAGACGGTTTTCCTATCACAAATAAGCAAGCAGTATTACAGATCAAATCATATAAAATCCCAATCCTAACTTATCAACAAAAGTGTGAGTCAGCAATGCGGAACAACAGTGGACAAATGTCGAGCAAAAGTGGACAAAGACGACCAAAAAACTGTAAAAAAAATTCCACGTGCACATCCAAGAAGTAAGGTATGGTGTGCCATACCCCAGACAAGGCATAGGAGGGGTGTTCATATTCCTTTCTATGGTCACTGAGTCCGTAGGTGGATAGACCAGGGCCCGTATGCATAACAACGTCGTAACTTTACTTCCAAACTAAAATCGAATTACGTCGAACGTAGTGCTAAGTCAGTATGCATAACGTCGGCGTGGCACTAGTCAGACACTTATGTCCGAACTAACTCTAGTCGCTCGAGCGACCTGTCGTAAATATTTAGTCCATCGTTGTCAATGTAAACTAACGTCGCTATGGAGAATCTGCAATCACGTCATGCGTCGTAAAGGACTTCTGGTAAATCAACTACACTATTGAAACTAATTGCAGTATCAAAAAGTTGCTGAATAAAACTTTTAGCGTTCGATAAATTTCATTTATTCGCATTGCGCATTCTTACTTAGCCCATGGAGCTGTAACTAGGCTCGAGCACGCCCGAGACTGCAGCAGACGACAAGTCAGGCCATATCTATTTTTAGCTGCAGGCCGGTTGAGGCAGAGTGCATTTAGCCAGGAAATTCCAGAGTCTAACTACCCGACGTCAACTACGTCGGTAGTAGTTAATCACTCACTATGACAGTGTTTTGCATGCCGTCGAATGCAACTTTTTAGTTTGGAAGTAGTTATTCGCGACGTAGACCTTACGTCCAAACTAATCTATGACGTTGTTATGCATACTGCCCCAGATGCAGAGCATCACCACCCTTTGACTAGTGGCAAATTATACTGCTTGGTGAACAGAGGCACACGTGTATGAACAACTTGTCCAAAGTCGTCACCTGGCAGTGCACTTAACGAGAGTTGAACCAGCAACCTCACGGTCATTAGTCCGTCATGCTATCATCACTCCACAAAGCCACAACTAAAAAGATTGCAAAACATGCCATTAATTGAGAAACTAAACCAGCCAGCCATACAGATACAGCCACACAGACTTGGCCTTCGCAGGACCATAGTTGATGACAACATGGTCGGAGGATCTGTGTGCAGTAGGTTGGTCCGCTGGGTCACACTGAGAACTGTCGCTGCTTGTGACGTCATGCTGCTGACTCGAATGGTCGGACAGTGCCATCAGCGCCCGGAAGTGAGGCACTGCAGCAGCTGTCAATACACAAACAAGCAGATACAAGGGGCATTCAAAAAGTTTTGCAAGTCGATATGTTAGACTGAAAAACTTTTCAAAATCTATACACCAATAAAACGCACATTTCTCACGAACCCATGTAAGCTCAAAGCGGATGTGACGTCATTAATACTTATGATATCATAAAGCGTTTTATGTCTGTCGTTCCAGCCATGCGCCCACCACAGACTTGAGTCATTTATTGTTTGGATAGTGGACACCACAAAATTTTTTTTTTAAATTCAGAAAAATATAATAGTTGCTGTAAGCGACGTCTCTACCGTATGTAGGGTAATTTTATTGTACAAAGCCAGAGTCACGAACAGCTTGCTGGGTAATTGTAACTTGGGAACTGGGCTGCAGTGCCGGATTCAGGACGAAATCTTCGGGGCTCGCTCCCTGGCCCCCGTACACTAAGGCTCCTAAGGTCATGTGTTGCAATCTTTGCTTAACCTTTGACAAAGATGACGGATATCACTAACTGTTAACCTTAAGTAAATTTTTCTGACAAGGTCTAATCCTGATGTGGCATCATAATAATTAGAAGTGTTCTTATTTACAACCAGTACAGATTTCAGCTACCAAATATTTATAATTACAAATAAAGAATTCATGGACGTAATTGTCAGGGCTCTCATAAAATCACATGTCCCAGGGCCTCATATTGGAAAATCTGGCTGTAGGCTGGAGAAATGGCATGCAGCAGCTAGCTTAATTTTACGCTGTTTGCGCTAGCACTCTAAATCGTTCCTGTTTAACGCTCTATGACGTCACATACGTTTCAACCTCATACGTGTTCGGAAGAAATATACGTTTTACTGGTGGATAATTTTTAAAAAGTTTTTTTCGTCTAACATATCCACTTACAAAACTTTTTGAATGCCCCTCGTATCTCAACAAACTGTGTGGCCATTTGCCTAGCTATAGTACACAGGGTGCGGCAAAAAAGTGGACCCCTAAAGTTTTTCGCTGTTTTCTCAGCAACCGTTTGGAATTTTAGTTTGAAATTTTGCAGATTTATTTACTAAAGCCTTCTACATCTAACTGCCAAGTAAAATGTGATTCTGTTGAAAAATGACGAAGTTATAGACATTTATCATGACCGCATACCGATTTTTCAGCATTCAAAAATGCTCCGGCTACAACACCAACTTAATAACAACGTCAAAACAACACAGTTAAATAATAATCAAATGCCAGAATACCATTGTCACTGTGATGTCATCGACAGTAACATGTAACCAGTTTTTGAAAATTAAATAGCATTTTTAGCTTGAACATTTTTTATTGCTGAAAAATCGGTAGGCGGTCATGTTAAAAGTTTATAACTTGGTCGTTTTTCAACAGAATCACATTTTACCTGGCAATTAGATGCAAAAGGTTTCTTTAAATAAAGCTGTAAAATTTTATATTAAAATTTCAAAGTTGCTGAGAAAATAGGGAAAAACTTTAGGGGTCCACTTTTTTGCCGCACCCTGTAGAAGTAACCTATTCAAACCAAGTGAAAAATGTAGTGAACACAATTCACCAGCATATCCACATGAATATTAGTGTTTTCTGGTCCCTTTCACATCAGATTTACTTTGGAGAAATAAACTAGAAGTAAAATGTCATAGTTTATAAACAATCTCCAATCTCCACCCCATTGTAAATAATTTAACCAAAACCAACTTTAAGTTGATCCACATTACAAACTTCAAAAACAGCTGATGGGATTATTGAGATAATATTGGTAATCAGTCAAAACGAAATTAATTAGCAAATTCTAATTAACAACAGCTTTCTCGACATCATTAAACCAGCTGAGACAGAACACATGCAGCCACTTGGGATAGTACACAAGAAAAGAATAACTCAGAGGCTCTGTCTCAATCCTGAGACTGATATAACACTGTGGTTTCAGTTCGAACTGTAACTGCAACAGACAGCTAACCTGGTAACTCATTTTCACGAACAACAAGCGGCAACTGGTGTAGGCGTGCTGCATCAGAGTTATCACCGCCGCCATCAGCACCAATTACACAGACAGACGGAACTTTCTCAACGTCAACCTTTGCTGCTGTACTCACATCACCAGTACCGGAACTCCTGCAAGGGGTACAGAGTGGTGCAGAAAAATGGAACAAAGTTTACGGCACCACAATTCAGCGACTGCACATCACAGATTTATGCAGTTTCATCAATATGTTCAGAAAGAAACTGCTCACATAAAAAAAGCCAGTGACTGAATATGGCAATAACATATTCCTGGTTTTGCAGCTGGCAAGTAAACTATTCAAGAACAATATTAGCTGCTACATGATCTTCTAAGGCAAGTTTGGATAAAAGCAAAGTTTGAGCCAAGCCAATTTTCCAAAATCAAGATAAACAATGTTCAATGTGTCCAACACAAAAACAAATGAAGTCCCTGGCAATAGTCATCTGGACCTCTGTTCAACAGCACCACTGATTAGTGACATTTGTACCACCAAAAAAATAGATTACAACACACAGTCAGCTCTGCTGTCATAATAAAACACAATAATAGAATGCAGTAAATCACTGACATGCAGACAAACTGATGATGTGCTTAAACTGTCATACACACTAGGTTTGTGTGTATGCATTATGCATAAAACACAATCAACTTATGAACAAAGTGATCATTACTTGTGTTAAAATTTGACAGAAATAAATAATTATCAGTGCTGATTTATAAAACAGATATCACCTAATGGCAAAATTGCTACACTCATTTGACAATAATTAACTAGTATTTTGCCAAAAAGTGATTGTAATTGTACAAAATTATTAAATATTTTGACACTGGCTGCCCAGTCCCTACATCTATGTCTGCAACGGCACAGTGTTAAAATCACTGTTGTGCACAAATTATAATGATAATCATATATTTAATGTCCTATGTTTGGTTAGCACCAGCACATACTGCAGCTAAGATCCGAAGATCAAAGGCCTTTGACACAAAGAGGAATAACCTAAGTAATGCAGCAGGAAGTCTGGCCGGATTGTGACAGATAACTTTGGCTGGAGACTGCGCAAACTGGAGGTCGATATCAACCTCGGCGTCATCTGATGACTTGAGACTTGAAGCACTGACAACCATCACCTCCGATACACCAGCCTAGTAATACAGGCACCAAAACATACTAGAATTAAGCCCACTGTAACACTTCCATTACAAGCCCCCAGCTGCTATTAGAACAATTGCCATTGAAGCCCCAGCTTGTAATAAGAAAGAGACCAAATTTCTACTTGAGACCCGGCTTGTATTACAACAGCTGTTAATCAACCTGCCATATAAAACTTTTTTAGTATACAGTATTAATTATTTCAAACAGCTTACTTCACAAAACGTAACTACTGGTATATGTTGTACTGTCGAGCACAACGTATGCCACGACCTGTTTCTGCACTATCAAAACAGTGCTATAGTGGTATATGTGATATTCACAATAATGTGATACCAGATGGACACCCAGCTTGTATTAGAAACCTGGCTTATAGTTACAAACTCATCTTCTTCTGTTAAAACAAATGACTTTGACCAACCACCTTGCATTAAAACACCCAGAATTCTACTTGAGAACCAACTTGTACTGCAAGTTTCAGAGAACTCAATTCTGCTTTTCAACAAAACACAGTAAACATTAAAATAAAAGTGACATACGACAAATCCATATAGAAAATATTAATATCTGGAAGTATAATGCAAATTTTCTGGTGCTGCATCAACTTACTGCATGTCAACCATTAGTAAATTTAGTGAGTACGAGTAGCAGTGACAAAGCGTTCTTACTGCAGCACTAACTGGCACAATGATGTCATGTTCTGTCTCTGTATCCGTGTCCGAGAGATTGAGAGACTGAGAAGGCTTCACTTCTTTTGGCGACTCCTCGACCGAAACATGTGGCAACCTCCTACCAAATCATCCGCATAAAATGCAAACATCGTATTATCAAAAAAACAAACTAAACATAATTACACCAAACCCTGGCATCTGTAAGTGACTGATCAGTGAAGTATAGTCAGTCAAAGTGACCTTTAGTAAACTCATTACTAAATAAAATCACTAACTGCTAAAAGCAACGTGTACCTACTTTCGAGGGGTTGTGTTGTTTTCAGCCTGCCGAGTGTCAGAAGTATTCGCACCAACTGCTAAGTCCTGATGAGTGATTGAAGCAAGGTCCACTGAACTGATAACTGCAAATAAAACAACCCAGAGCTTCGAGTCACATTTCAAACAATACAACAATGTTGACTGTATACAAAATTCTCTGCCAGTCTTCGGTCACTTACTAGAATAAAAGGCAAAGACAAAAGACATGATCATGAACAAGCACAGAGTAAGAGATCACGAGCAAAACAATTAAAGCCTTGCAAGACATGCACGATAAATGAACGTGTTAATTCAAGTCCATGCAGGCCTGCACACTACAGCCGGGATAAATAGAGATGTGACGAAGCCAGAAAATATTCGCGTTAGCATTCGTCGAATGCGAATATTAAATTTACTATTCGTCAAATTACGAATATGAATGCGAATAGTTATTCAGCCTCAAGGAAACTTCACTACACCGGTATTTGAATAAAGCGAAGGATCCAAACTAGTTGTTCAGTGTTCAGTCTGAAAAATATCTGTATCTTAAGGCAAAGTTCACTTAAATCAATCAAGTTCCATTAAGAAAATGAAACATCCAGAGTGTTCTGTGTTCTCTTCAGTCAGTATCCTCTATTAAAAGTTTAGTTAAATTCAATCAAGTTGCATAAAATGAAATATTCGCATTCGACAAAAGTGCCACCTACTATTCATCGAACATCGAATAGCTGCAAAGTGGTCAATATTCGCATGTTGTCGAATGCGAATACGAAGTTCATCACATCTCTAGGGATTAACTGATTCAAATCCATTCGGCAGAGCAAAACAAACTCAAGCTGATTACGATTCGACCCACCAATTTTGCAAAGTATTGAAGCCAAGTTTTGTTGGCAAACTTGTGTTTCTGCATGCTGGTTGCGCTAACTGATGTGTGCGTTCATGTTGTGCACATTCGTTTAGTTTCACTCCACTAGGCCTATCACTTTGTCATGAGCTTCCGAAAGCACAACCAGTGACCAATGATGTTAACCCGCTCTTCCAGTCTTCCGTGACCTGATTTTTTTACTTAGGTCTACAACTTTCATTTGGTTCTTTTGGATTGATCTATACCAGCGATAGTACAGTAGTGCGATAGTACGATAGGCCCAAACTGCAACTGAAAATTTACGAAGAGCTCGAATCATCAGTGAACAGCGGATTCATGAGTCAAAAACGTAGTCGGGACCCAAAGTTGCAATTTTCCCACAGATGCTGCAAACGTTCCACAGAATTTTGACAGAACGTTGCAAATTTTTAACATAAGGGATTATGTGCACTAGAAATTTTAATTTTGCCTTCAAATTTTTCAAAATGGATAACTACAAGCCAAAATTTTGCATTTTTGGACAAACATTTTCTGACAAGAAGATTTTCCGACAATTTTTCGACAACTGAAAATTTACCGCAGGCAACCGCCCCCTCCCCCACCATTTGCCTCCTTGCCACAACGCCACTGACAGTGAATCAAATCAAATCGAATCTAAATTCTTTTGAATCGAATCAGACATGCTGTCAGCTGAATCGCCCACCTCTACTGCACACTATAAATGTCCATCAACACAACAAGATGTATGTTCACAACTTGCCACTCTGTGTGACAGCATATAAAGCATTAAACAAACCTGGCACGGATGAAGCAGTGCTGTAAGAGCAAATTTGTGCTTCTGGCTTTGTTACAAGTCTTCCTTGCTGCAGTGTATTCCTAATCAGTTAAACAAGACTTTTACACAAAATCTTAGTTTAAATATGATAAAGAAAGTAAACTGACGGCTGACCTATTGTGATCCACAACTAAAAGCAGTTATAAGAATAGCAACGAATAAATCTATGTCTATGGCTTGTGTAAAATTTATAAATTCTAATAATAATTAAAATAACATAAACAGCATTAACAATATCAACAACAATAAGAAAATTTGCAGCACAGAAATACTGCATAATTATTAAAAATGTAAAATTCATGACTACCCTCACTCCCTCAGCTTTTTGTGGATAATTTTTGTGACTGTAATACAGTGGCAGTAGCTTAAAAATTTCATATACCAACCACTTTACAGTACATTGACGGTAAAATCAATGTACAATTTTATCTCCTCTGATCCTTAGACCCCTATATCATGTACATTTATTACAGAACAAATGTACAATCAACAACCAAAAAACAAACAACAACATCAACAAAATTAAAAGCTGAGCCAAAATAGGGCATGGCTAATTATATCTCTGGTTCTGAAGAAGACAACTTCTCTTGCTAATTATGACTAAGTACTAGACAACATATGTCTTAGATCTGCTTATGTTAGTTATGGAAATGCTTCATACCGAACTACTGCTACGGGTAAAAGTGGATCTGTAGATGTTGCAGTGGATAATGCTGTAATAAGGGGGAGAGAGGGAGTGTCTGGCTATTTCGCCCCTTTGCCAGTTCACCCCTGGCTCTTTCGCCCCCTGGTTTTTTCGCCCCCTCACCTTGGACGGTTTGCCGCATTGAATAAATGAAATTCGACATCGAGGTTTTTTAAAGTAGGCCTGTTAAATAGTACAGGCCTAGCACTTTAATGAAACATTAATTCTATTTTCAGTTTGGCAAACTGATAGAAGCTATGCAAAATTTGCTACTTTCAGTTCGGGGGAAAACAGCTAATGCCCGACGCCGCCAAGCCGCTGACATCCTGCCTCCGTCACTGTCAGGCGCTGAGCTGGTCTCACTTATGACACTTCAGCCACTGACAAAATTTCCAAACTTACCTCATCGGCAGTCAACGGCCTGGTGGGACTAAAATGCTGCAGTAAGTTAACTAACTAACTAATAAAGCTGAAGTTAATAAATCTAAGTTGCGCAGTAATTAAGATTTTAGGTCTATGCAGTAAGTACACGAGCAGGCCATTATGGTCCAATTCTGCCATTGTCTGGCTGAGAGTAAACTGAAAGATTTTTCACCTCTCAGTATTTTGAAAAGATATGAATAAGAATTGTAATGCTTAATCATTTTTTTCAGCCCAACTTAAAACGAAAGAATGTCACCTTGCATAAGTCATGGTAAATCGCATTACTCGCCACCTGCGCAGATTTTACCTCAGCAGCCAGTGCTGGTAACAAGGAGTTTACTACAACTTGGAGTTAAAGGTCCTCCTAATATTTTTTCCACTTTGGGATTACTGAATGTATTCACCATTTCTAATGCAGTACTGGTAGCAGTGTGAAATGAATAGCAGCGTGGCCGAACTGATTTTAGTAGCACGATTAGCTGCACTTCAGATCGCTGAACTGCTTTTAGTAAATTCTGATTCTTTCAACTCAGTTCGGTGAACTGACGATAGTAATCACCAATCCTTCAGTTCGCCGAACTGACTGTAGCACTGAGCTTAAATGAAATCATACAAAGATGCCGTATTTTATAAGGTTCTGTTTCCATTTAAGCCTTAGCGAGAAAGGTCTATGTGGATTATTACAGACATAATATAAACTGTGCATATGAAATTATTCTCTATATTTTGTTATATTCGTCACACGTAAACCAATTTTTTTAATTACAGCAAGTTCTTTAAAAAGTACTAACTAAAGATAGTATGTTCATCATTAACGATAGCATATTCAAATCCCGCTGAGGAATTTATATAGTTGTATAGCATGACATTATCGTAAATAAATGTATTTTAATGTTCCACAGTGGCAAAATTAACGAATCACCAGTATATTCAACGAGGGGGGGGGCAAATCGTCCAGGGTGAGGTGGCGAATCAGCCAGAGGGCGAATCAGCCAGGCACAAGGGGCGAACAAGCCAGGGGGCGAAAGAGCCAGGAGGCGAATGAGCCAGGGGGCGAAAAAGCCAGGGGGCAAAAGAGCCAGAGGAAAACCGGCAAAGAGGCAAAAAAGCCATAATTCGGGGGAGGGGCAATCAAGCAAGAAGACGAACAAGCCAGGTGGCGAACAAGCCACGATGTGAATCCTCCAAGGTGCGAAAGCAGCCAGGAGGCAAAAAAACCAAAAAAAAATCAAGCCAAGCGCAGGGTGCAAACGAGCCAGGGGCAAAACGGAAAGGGCCGAAAACTCTCTGGTAAAGCGAAAGTCATTAGCTACGGCGCCAAAGACGAACAAACTGAGATGCCAGAAATGCCACCTCTTTTCGATTTGTATTGCATTGCTGCCTTCGACGGTTGCTTTTTTGTATAACCCTCGCTTACTTGCCATCAGTTTTACGTTATATATCTATCATAACTGTGATCATTAGATTAAAAATCAACAAAATTAAAATCAAACTATTTCAAAACAAAACTAGACATCGCACGCGGTTATTTCAAGAGCTGATATAAACCACAGACCATTTATCCCTGCCACAGACCTATACATTAAATTTAAACAGAGTAAATGAACAAGAAAAATATCGGACGCAGGTTTTGTCACAACAATTATGAGGTATAAATACACTACAGTGTTTGAATTGCCAGGAAGGAGGGGTCATTCGGTCAAGGGGTTGAACCCCCAACTGTTTTCTTAACTCACCTAACGCACTGTCAAATTATGCACTGATGGGGTCAGCTATACACTATACACTGTACGTACTATTTACATCAGTTTTGTTCGGACTCCGACCGTCAAAAAGTTCAACCCTCCAGCTAATTTTTCACAATAGTTTAGAGGCACAACACGAGTCCTTTTTAGTGCATCTGTAAGACTGATGTTAGGCCTAAGTTAAAAGCGATCCCGTGCCAATACGGTTCTATTAATTGCAGTCAATGTCTGTAAATTTCTCATTCATTAGAATAACTCGTTACACACTCTGCTAAGCCAATCGTGCGATATTGTGGCTAAAAGGGATGTCGTGAGTATCGGCGATAGTACCGTACGTTGGACGGGGCGATAACGATTAACTAAAATGTCTATAGTAACATGCATGTCAGTCTGTAGCGGTTTGGCCGCAATTTTGAATGCAATGTTGCTGCGTATACTATGTGCGCGTAATGAACGTATCGTATCCTAGCGTCGATTGTAGCGTTTGATATAACAGCGTCACTAATGAGTGTATAAGACAGCAGTCAGTATGCGAAATGGCTTTCTTTTTGCTGGCCTTTAGATACAGATGGTACGGTCAGCTCAGCCAAGAGAGGCTAGCTTTTTATAACAAACGTAGAAGATGGACCCAGAAAGTAAGCCTTGAGCTTTTGTCCATATTTTAACCAATTAATGTTCCTAATTATTTCATACTGCAAGATCTTAAATACCCATTACCCACTGCACCACAACTGCGCCGCTCACTAACTTCTAAAATATAATTTTTTTAAAATCACTCATTAATAAAACCAAACAATGTAAAAAATTTTCTACTATTTTTTTATTTCAATTAGTTTATGTTACGTTGCGGTGTAATTGCAAACAAAATCAGTTGTAAATAAGTCACAATGCAGTGGCAAAATTCTGGTAATAATACATGCCATGCAGCAGTCAGTATGTGACGTGATAGCTAGTAGGCAGCAAAGTTGGTAAAAAAAAGTTGAAAATTTTCGGCTGAATATAACAGTAAAAGAATTTCCAACAATCGGTCATTGAAATGTTATAGATTATTCTGCACAAATTCAAACGAATGTAAGAAGTGTGATATTGTTCTAATGCATCTTTATAGAACCGTTATCAGTTAACAAAGAAAACACGACTGCAAAAGTTGTGCGGTTTCAGTGACAACTGCGATATGAAAAACGTCATTTGTACATAGCTTATATCACAATCACCTAAACGCTCTATGCCAAAAAAGTACGTAAAGTATTTTTCAGTTATTACATTGCAACTCTGTTAAAAACAAACGAGAATTGAATACAAATGTCGACTAGTGCAATATATAGAACATCTAGCTGCAGGCCTACGTGCAAAAGTGCTTTGCTCAAATAACATCACGTGTCTCCACGGAACTATATCACATTAGTACACCGTTAAAATCCAGATAATCCGTGCAGAATATAATCATTTGATGGACTTCCTCTGTCGGCCTTTGGAAGTCTGAAACAAAAGACAAACACAACAATTATTAATCAAACAAACGTTTGTGAAGAACGTCGGAATGAAAATAACTTGATCAAACTGACGTCGGCAAAATGCAAAACGCTCCAATAACAACGACTTTAAAAAAGATAAACGTAGTCGCCTAATGCTGGCGTGAAGTGACAAAGGATGGTTTTTGCAGTGGGCGCTGGAGCCGTCCAACAAACCTAAGCCAGCAAGTAGGCACAAGATTCGCCATTAGTGACTGAAATCTTTGAATGCCGGCAACCTTAATCCGGTAACATTAATCTTAGATTCTTTGAAATGAAAATCGGCTCACCGATCAGCGGAAATTTGAACTCTCTATAAATGTTTTTACCGGTTTTGTGCATTTTAACTTCGCATGTATGCGTACAATTTTACGTATACAACTGAAGCGTAGGCCTACACTGTACGTCGTTTAAGCAAGCCGGTAAGTAAGTGGCCTTTTAATTCGCAAGTGGCAATCACACGAGCAAACATTAGTATGACTATTACGTAAAAAAAGACGAAACACATATAGATGATTACGACTATCGATAGATATCTTGTATATTTACGAGGTATTTCATATAATTTCATTCATGTTACTCACGTATCTTTTTTTCCGACTTTATTCGGACACAGAAGATAACTTACTGCGCCATGATCAGAAGGTGACTTCTTACTTCTTGAGCCTTCACCATGCTTCTTGGCAGTTGCTGATTTGGAATGAACTTGATGCTTTGACTAAAAAACAAACACCAGGCACAAATAACAGTTAGCACAGTTGTACACGGTGTCTCAAAAAAACATCCCCAACATTTTCGACCATAACTTGAAAACCAATTATCAGATTTTAATAATTTTTGGTACGAATATTCACACAACTTGCCATCAAATGACTGTTCAGTTTCCCACCTCACTCAATGTTTGTTTCTGCACTACCTAGGGAAAACATAACCAGCAAAACATCACTTTTTATCCAATGCGATATGATTGCTTAATTAACATAACGCGTAAAAGCATATTTTGATCACATTTTTGATACTTTGGCTGACATTTCATCCAGTTGTCCATTTTTCAACCGCCTGTAGTATAATTGCTTGTAGTGTTGGCCCACTATGCGAACACAGGCAAGGAGACGCTTTCTCCATTCATTGACAGCAGTATCGATAATGTTCTGATCCAGACCAATCCAGGCTTACCAGTCACTTCTTGACTTCACAAACATTCCTAAACTTCATCTGGCAGACACGCTGCTGCATGACAGTCAAACCTTGTAATAGACCGGCCCACAGATTAGGATAGATGGAATTCATTGATGTTATTTCATTCATTTTAACACATATTATGCTCGGTCTGTTTTTCCCAGGTAATGCAAAAGCAGACGTTGGGCGAAGTAAAAAGCAAAAAAAAACACTTATTTCATAGCCAGTAGTGTGAGAAATATTTCTGCCAAAAATTATTAAAATCAGCTAATTATTCTTCAAGTTACGATCGATAATGTTGGGGATGTTTTTTTCAGGTTTTTTTGTTTATTTCAACACATATTTTGCTTGATTTGCTTTCCCTAGATAGTGCAGAAGCATGCATTGGGTGAGGTGGAAAAGTGAACAGTCATTTGATGGCAAGTTGTGTCAGAAATATTCGTACCAAAAATTATCAAAATCTAATAATAATTTTTTGATTCTCAAGTTACAGTCAAAAATATCGGGAATGTTTTTTGAGACACAGTGTAGCTTCTTCTTAACAAACATACAGTCTAGCAGCATTTGGCATCGCCAGCATAGAGTGCGAGCGGCACAATTTCGCACTATAAACGCGAGCTTATACGTCACAATTTTAAGCGTTTACTTCCAACTGCTGTTCCACAATATCAAGAATGCATTTAAGGAGGTCCTGGCGCCTAGAAAGAGCGTGAAAAGTTATAAAAAAATTGAGAAAATTTAATGAAAGTGTAAATTAATCTCACGAGAATGAAATAAAACTGGTCCAACGCAAAGTATTTGCCGAAACAACAGTTTTCAAATCCAAGCACTAACGCACAGTGTGATGCATAGTTAACGCACTGCTTATCTACGACAGCTAAGCGTTATCGACCACAGCGGACATTTGGGCGCCACCGCTTGGGCGCCAGATATTTGGACGCCTTGCTTTGTCACAGTCACGTTATTTGAATAATTTCGCTTATCCTTGGAGTTAAACTTGTAGGCTTAATCGTAAATAGGTTGGCAAATACTATTTTCATTTACTCTGCTACAGTAACTTTCTGCGGCACATCCGTCGTTGTTCATCGTCGCGTGACGTCATTGTACATCGTCGTCGTGCGTCGCCGTCACGCTTTGCGTCGTGGGTCGCTTCTTTGTCGTGCGATGTCGTGCGTCGTCTTACGACTTACGTTGTCGCGGCGACGATATAATCGGTATATATACTTTCAAAATCAGGCCAAGTAAACAGCCCCAAAATTAATTTTTGGCTACTTTCATGCAGCTGAGCTTCTTTGCTGGGCAGTGCGAATCCCAACATTTAGCACAGAACGTAAAAACATCTAAAAAATTATTCGTCACTACCTTAGATGATTTCTGTTTAGCAGCATCTTTTAATCGACTATCAGGTGCCTCCTGTTAAATATATAAAAACTAGAAAAATATGAAGACAACTGCCGACACATTATATGCGTATGTATGCCTAGCTATAGCTGCACAGCGAAAACCCAACCATGACCTCCTTCGAGCTAAAAATTAGAATGCCAGTTAACAAGAAACGTTCACGGGTATTTATGGTTATCAGCTACTGTACATCTTTTCGTTTTTGAGTTAGAAGCCCACGCCGCGGGACAGACAGACAAACGGACGGACAAGACCAGTGATGCGGCCTATTAGATCGGCCGCATACACAAATACAAAGATTGACGATGACAATAGTCATGATGACGAGGGTAATAACAAAATAATGTTCATACGAACACGGAGTCTGTCCAATGCATTTCGATAGTTTACAGTATACACTGTATGTCCGTATGAATATAATCAGTGAGCTGTTTATAGAAAAATAAATTAAACAGTTTAATTTCAAATTGTACAGCAGCAATGATCCCTTCATCCTTCTCTATTATTTTAACTAAACAATAAACATTGTCACGAGACCATTCGATTCGTCACCAGGGCTTTACTATAAATAGTCCATCGTCACCATGCGTCTATATTGCACCTTTTTAAAAATATGGAGCCTCAAAGATAATGAGGTCACGAACTTGACCTTTTTGGGTCACGTGACGTCATCGTTCACGTGACCATTCGACTCCCGGGGGTCGACTTCCAATGGGTGGTCCATAGTGACCATGCGTCCATCTGGCAATATTGGACGCACGGACGCGGAAAGAAAGATGGAAGAAGGAAAAGAGAAAAAAGACGGGGAAGGAAAGGATTGGAAAAAGAAAGTGGAAAGGGAAAAGAAAGGAAAAGGGAAAGGAGAAAAAAATGGAAGGTAAAGTGAAGGGGAAAAGAAATGGAAAGGGGAAGAAAAAGGAATAAAGGGAAAGGGAAAGAAAAAAAGGGAAAGGGGAAAGGTAAGGGAAAGGGAAAAAGAAAAGAAAAGAGGAAGGCATAAGGGAAGAAAAAAAGAAAGCGGACAGAGAAAGGAAAAAGGAAAGAAAAGCTAAAGGAAAGGGGAAGAGGAAGGTAAAGGGAAGGAAAAGCAAAAGGGAAAGGGGAAAGGAAAGGGGAAAGAAAAGAAAAGGGGGAAGAGGAAAGGGCAAGGGAAAGAGGAAGGGGAAGGAAAACTTGGTGGAGAAGATTAAGGGAAAAGAGAAGAAAGATAAGAAAGGAGAAAGTGGATGGGGAAGAGAACAGAGAAGGGGAAGGAAAAGGGAAAGGAGAAGGGAAAGGGAAAGGAAAAGGGAAGATGGAAGGAAGATAACTTTTAAAAAGTTAGACGCAGGCACGGACGGACGTACGCATGGACACTCATGTATACTCTGTCCAATACTATGCATAGCATTTGACAGACAATATCAACCAGAAACACTCGGAGATTAGACACTTTCGCGGTTTCGCCACAATCTTTTAAATAACTTTAGCAGAGGTAATTATACAATTATTGCCGGCTTATCGGATAACTGGTTCTTAGCCCGTGCGTGCTTCCGAAAATACTTACTTACCCGTTTATTCAGTTTTTTTAGTTAACTTGAGGAAAAAAACACAAACAAAGTACAAATGTAGTAATAATTTGACAATAGTAGCCTAATAATAATACTTGCTGCTAGTCCATATTTTGGAATTACTGCTGGTTTACCATGTCCCCAATGATCACCAAATGGCAAGCAATGGAACGCTGTTAATTATCAAAATAACGCATAAACAATGCAAATATTAACATTATTAATTATTATTGCGATGAACACTGGCAATTTATTTTTAATTTTAATTGGTATTTAATAACTAACGCCAAAATCTCTAGGCTACTAATACGTAAAAAATACACACTTACACTTCCCTTGGATCCAGACTTTGAACGATCTTTGGTTGACCTGCAAGTGCAGCATTCGACTTGCAAATATCACGATTCAAGAACAACGGCAACTATACAGAAGCAGCTCGCAAATGTGCAACTGAAACTGGTCACGGTCGCCCGTGGAATCAATTTATAGCGCTATAAACTTGAGCTGAATTTGCATTTTGTTGCAGTGGTTTGCACGTATTGCAATAAAACTGCCCTAAGGCCAGTGGCGTCATTTCACTAAATCCTTGGGGGTCCACTCTCTTCCTTCCTTTCCCCCTCCCTCCCTTCCTTTCCGCCTTCTTCCCTTTTCCCTTCTCCCCTCCCTTTTTCTCCTCCCTTTCCCCTTTCCTCTCCTCCCCTCGCCTTAGAAGTAAGCCCCCTTAAATTTAGCTAAAGGGGTCTGGGGGAGGGCTGTAATCGAATCTGGTGCATTTTCAGCCTTAAAATGTGACATCTCGTGACAGCAATTTGAATGACTTTCCTGAGTATCAGTTGACCAAATTTCATGCAGTTTACACAGTAAATGTATACAACAGTTATTAACAAACCAATAAATCTAACAGTTCTCCACTCTAACAACTTTGCATGTTCTATAACACACTTGAACTGACAAAATTATACTCAACTGATGAGTCCAACTGCTAGGATAATAAATGTTTCTTTACTAGCCTACGTATACATAAGTATATTATGC
>Ga0056128_1000904_pt1 | contig 30464 bp, 20 predicted proteins | sample WorMetLIZISLAND2_FD_71113 | JGI IMG/M metagenome (GOLD analysis project Ga0056128, IMG submission 71113) | Marine gutless worms symbiont microbial communities from Max Planck institute for Marine Microbiology, Germany - Olavius geniculatus... ... | reverse complement strand
GGACTGACTCCACGGTTATTCGGACCTGCTCACGGTTTTTATGTTTACTCTTTTCAGTTTTTTTCTGAGTTTTAGTTTTCATTATTATTCTTCATTTCTTACCTTTTCAGTTTTTTTCTTATTTTAGTTGTCTTTACTTCACTCATTTTTCGAATTTTGTCAGTTTTGCATTTAGGACTATTTCTATTCTCAGTATCTCTCATTTCTTTTTTCTTTTAAACATTTCAGTTCTTTTTAGTTTATGTGCTAGATTAAACTGACTGTGTGTTTGTCAGTTTTTGAGTGCAAATTTTCCATTGTATTGTATTGTATTGTATTGTCTGGATTGACCCTGCCTACGTCTATTATATTTGCGTTATACGCTGACCTATTACGAGCGCCGTACACCAGCCTGCTGACCTAGATGTCACGGGCGGGGGGCATGGGCAGGGGGTAGGAGGGGACAAGACGCGGCCCAGCCAGCCAACCAGCGGCGCCGTTACATGTCTGCCTTGTGTTGTTTTCGAAACGTTGGCTAGCTTCTGTGTTTATATTCCGGTGTTTTATCGCTCCGGACGTTCTACACAAGTCTCGAGGTAATTTTGTTTCATTAACAACGTAATCGGCGTGACGATGATCACTGTTTGAAGCACGTTTGTTGTGTTTCTTATATGCTGATGTAGTACTGTCGGTGTCGAAGCGTCGATCGCTTGTCGTGTCAGAGCGACGTTTTGCTCGTTACTGTTGTGTAAATTCACTGCATCGGCCACTCGGAAGCTCCGGTTTCTAATCAAATCTGTCTACTGTTGCTGCGTGCTGTAAATATTCGTAGCTGATCATCGGTATGCTGGTGATATTAGTCTGAAGTACGCGCAGTGGGCTGTATCGCCATGATGTAGCCCGCCGACCGTGGTTATACGGCAAAAACGCCCTACAAGCGTGCAGACACAAAAACGTAAAACCTAATTTCCAGCATCACGTTCCGCAACGCAACGTATCGTTCCGTACCGCGCCGTACCGTAACGCGACGCAAGCGCGAATGGAAAAATTACACAAGCCCTTTCTTCTGCATACTTTTCCCGTTAGCGCCGCAACGGCGCGTTCGGAGGCGGGGCAGAGGCGGGGCGTCACAGCAGAGAACAGCAGAAAATGCAAAAAAATTTTTAAAGTAAATCTGTATTGGTAGGCCTTCTATATCTGCATTTATTTCAAATTTCGTCATTTTACTTTTGCATGCTGTTGCCAGCGTGTGCTGTAGCGGCCTACCGCTGTGGGCTACATAGCTACAGCTTCGCTGTGATCGGTTGATCGCAGTGGTTTGTGTGTGAAAAATAGAGACACTTGCGTAATGGTGCCGCATAGGCTTGCGGCGCCGTTATGGAGCTTACGGGACAGTATGGAACGTACATTTTTACGCATCGTCAATTTGCTTACGTAAAAATTCTTGCAGAACGTTGCGTTGCGTTACAGTGCGGAACGTGATGGTGGAAATCAGGCTTAATGCTAACTCGAATCCTAACCTAGCTCATGCTTAGTGAGTGATCACAATCGTACTTGTTGATTTGTTGCATGGTGGTGCCATGTAATGATGACAGCACCTTAGACCAAACCCTAATTTCTGCCTTAGCAGCTTCTAACCCTGCGTGTTTGATCTGGTCAAATGTCAGGCTCTCCGATATGGTAGGTGCTGTCGGTGCAGTGTTTCGTGATGCCATCATAGACTTAGTCATGGCTGCTACTATTACTGGTGGTTGTTGTGTGTTGTAGGTGTGGAGCATGAGCAATGAGTAGTCGTGGAGAAGATCCACCACCGGCAGTGCATCTGTCGCACGAGACGTCACTTGATCGCAAGCCCACCGAGACCGCAATGCGTCTGGTGATTCAGCCGACTTCACTGCAGCAGTCTACCAGACCTATGAGCACTGACCAGGCTGCTGTGCAGAACACCCTTAAGACTGGCTTACTGGTGAGTATTGTGTACTCGGTTGCACATGTACTGGGTCTAAAACTGAGGTACTCCACCTGTATGGCGAAAGGTGTTGCAGCTCTTCCGTGATGAGGCAGACAATGGCATCATCGCAGGGGACAGTTGCCCCCGTAAAGTTTAGTTTGTTGAAAAGTTTTTACTAGATGGAAGATTTTTAGGGGAATTTGGGCAAAATTGAAATTTTGAGCATTTATAATCTACTGTGGAAATTTGTAACTTCCTGCTTCCTTGCCCCTGTATTTTTTAAACTCATGATGTCACTGGAGATGCTGAGATGCTAATCTGTTCATTGTGGCAGCTCTTTAACCGGACATCTTTGCACTCAATTCCCCCGGCCGGCATGTCCCTGGCCACTGGTCAGCAGTCATCAACTTGTTGATGTTTGACTATACTGACAAGGAAGAAAGAACCTGAAAGAAAGAGTCAGCTGTTGTTAGTGTTGCTCTGTGACTATTGGAATTTATCAGTTTTCGGTTTATATATTTTTAGTGTTGCAGCTTTATAAGTGTTTATGTGAAAACAGTGAGAGCTGATGAACTGAGACCTTTAGCCATATGGATGGTTTGTCTGATCAATGTAGTTAGCCTGCCACCTTATGCCAGCCTCAGTAGCTAGTATGCAATGCATGGATGGGTGACTGTTGATGGGTAAACTATTTCAGTAGTCAGTACATTTAGGTCATCCCAGCCCTCCATCCCTCCACCATAGGTAAATCAAGTATTGGCCTGGCTGGCTGCTGTTGCAGCAGGTTGCATTCACCTTTTGCTGGGTGGTAGGTAATACTGTGATTCTATATGACAAGTGACATGCTCTTTAGCTCTGAGATGGGTTTCGTGTGATATATATGACCTTTGTTATGTTGATAGACGTCAGTGAAGCCAAGTCTACAGCCTGTGTTTGGAATCAGTCAGACCGGAGGAGCTGTGTTTCCTCCCCGGGGCACATCTAATCCTCAGCCAGCCCAGCAGCCGAACCTTGCTTTAAGACCAGCTGCTCCAGGTTTGTACTGTACTTTTGTGGTTTATCCACTGGGTATTGTTTAATTCCGAGTAATATTTAACAACAAAAATTGTAGTTATCTTACTTACAGTGGACCATTTATAAGTGCTAAGCAAAAGTGGTATAATTAGCAGGTGACTGCTTGTGAGTAAATCACAATGTTGTATATGTATTGTGATCGTGTTCTGTTTGTTCAGTAATTTCGTGACTGCAGATAGCTCTCATGTGCATTAACCTGTTCAGGGTCAGTTGTCAAGCTCACAAAGTTAGAAATTCTTGCATTTTCTCAGTCTGTTACTTCTTCCACTTTTCCTCCATTTGCTGTGGCAACTGGCAAATGACTGCTGATGCTTAAACTAAGACAAAATGTCTAAATGTTTTAGTTTGGATGTGTGATACCTTTTGCATCATGCAACTTTGAATTTTACTGGTAGTATTCAGTTGTTACTGTTAGAGTCAACTGCACTCCCATACTGTGTAGTTTTTATATTATAAGTTGTTATTTGCGGACGTGTTTCTAGTGCTGGTGGAAAAGTCTGATGCAGCACTTCAGCTGTCATTGCCTCCTGTGACGACTGTGGCGCCGGTACATAGACAGACGTCACCTGGCAGCAGCAGCGTAGTCAATCTGTCACAAAGAAGTCATTCAACATCATCAACTGTCGGTGGTGCAGCAGCACCGTCATTGGCATTGGTTAATGTGTTCAGTGGTGGCACTAGTTCAGCAGTCACTGGAACGAGTCGGCCTGCTGTGACGACCACTCACACTACAGTTCTACATACTATCCGACCGATCATGACCCAAACCATCACCGTATGTACATTGAATGATTTTTCTCTTACTGTTTGCATGTCTGTTAAACAATGTTCTGAATGGGGATGAGTTAGTGTTAAACAGCCTAGATGACAGTTTAGCTGGCATTTATTCCATAGTCGTTGTCAGTTGGTCCTGTAGCCTGCACTTGTCGGCTATTGGCACATTATTTTACTGTAGAATGCACAGAAGACAGGCAGTAGGAGTGTGTTGAATAATTGCTGTTGAATGTGTGATAACTGTCATTCACAGAATTATTTTATTTCAATTATTTGTAAGGTAAAAATATGCCAGTACTCAGTAGTGATATTGTATTGCCGTAACAGCATTGCAGAATATAGCTTCACTGTGTCATGGGATAAAATTCACTGTCAAGGTCAAAAAACGTTTTGAACATTTACATGCGTTATTCAGCCGAGTGGTCAAAATGAATCAGTGCAAAAGCATAAATGTAATGATCAAACATCTCCGAATATGTAAAAGAATTGTCGCCTAAAACACTTCTGTATTAGCCATGTTACAAACAGAATAGCACCACATGCCATAAAGCAATTTTTGCAAGCGGTTTATCATGTGCGTTGTCGCTTGTACCAGGCTACGCCAAAATGTCACAGTAGGCTGAATCACCAGTCAAATGATCAGCAGAAAGTGTGCTGAATAGGTCCTCCATTCTCCTTTGCCACTGCAGCTAGACGCTTTTTCCACTGGAATATGGCTTTTCTGATTCTGGCTATCTGATGTCGACATCATGCCATGTGTCTGTGATAACATTCTGATCTTTGAGGTTCGCAAACGGCTCATGCCTTCCTTCACAGACAACTTCTTGCAAGATATCCCAAACTAAATAATGTAGCGGGATTCAAATTTGTTGAATGTGCTGTTCATTCTTGTGAGCTGATGAAATCTGGCGTGTTGTGTTGAAAAAATTTTGAGTTGCTTTGATGCGGTGTGATGGAACGTTGTCTTTACATAATTGGATTTTTAACTCCTCTTATGTCGTTAAGTGGCATTCAGTGGTGTCATTAGTGAAGTCACTGAAATTTATACCTGAGTAAGAGTACACATTGGTCTACATATGTGCGAAAGGAAATTTATCTCCATAAAGTATACGCGCCATTATATTTACTCAAATTTTGGGATGTTTTTTTAGCGCCACCCGGTAATGGTAAATCTGCTGAACTTCTCAGCGCATTTAAGTGCACTTTAAAAACTTACCTGTTTGATATATCTTTTAGTGAAATGTGAGTTCACTTAGTGTAATTTTTGCTATTATGTGACTCGAGCTTGTTTTGATCAATCAGTAGATTGATCGATTCATTTATTGATTGAATCTAATGTAATTATGGCACAATGAGTCGGTTTTAAAACCGAAAATCACGTGACACATGTGACAGTGAAAAGCTGAACTATGCTGACATGGCTGACTATAGATGCACGTTGCATGTGTTTCGAGATTACTTTAATACTGTAGTGAATTGTTGCGTTATTGTTCAGCTGCCAGTGTCACAGCAGATTCGCAGCACGGGCAGTCTACAAGCTCACGTGCCGAGCACAACAACTGCTGCTCTGTCACCTCGCACAGCCACGGGCCAGCTGGTCGGCTTTACACAGTCGGACCCACCGAAAATCATTTCTCATGGACATGTGCCACGCGGTAAAATGTTGACAACATTCCCATTAAACACGTGCTGCATGCCAGACATAAGAAAGTGAAATATACATGCTCTGTGTAGATCGAATAGTTAGACAGTTTCAGAAATGATTAGTTTTATCGCTGCAGTTAAGGGTATTCATACCTGACTGCAGTGATTGAGGCTAATCGTTTTCAAGACAGCAGATTGTTCATTTTTCATAAAGCATGTCTGTGGTACATTTTTATGCATCATTTGACATAGTAATAAATACATATTGGTTGTGTTCTAGTGCAGAAACGCTTATAAATCAAGCTAATAGGGTGACTGACTTACTATTACTTTGGGGTAGTCTATCATCTTAACTTTTTATTGCATTTGACAGTTTTTTGTTTGTTGTATCTCATCTTTGTAGCGGTCTCACTACGATTTTAGGAAACAGATGTTGTTTTTAGTGTTGTTTTGTTATGTTTGCTGTGTGATGGATGTTAACAAAACAGGTCCAGCAGCGGCAGCAATTGTATTGGCTCCGCCAAGGACTGGCCTAGCTACTCCGCGAACCAATCAGCTGTCAGCGGCCATAGCACAGTTGTCAGCAGGTGGTGCCCTTCATCCTCCATTTCCTCTGCTGTCGGCTGCCGGTGTCAGCAGTTCCACGTCGGCTCCACTCATACCTCTGCCGAGCCGATCCATAGCCACAACACAACGACCAGTCGCCACTTCATCCACCACGTTGTCTGTGACCCAGTCACAAAGGTAAATGATTCATTTTGTTTGTAATTCCTTATTTTTTTTGTTTTTGCTTTTCATGCTGTTGGTTTTGCAACACAAAAGGCATCCACGTTCCATAACTACTACCACAGCAGTCTAAGAACTGTTTGCTGATATCTTCTTTATTCTTTTATTTATTTCAACATGTAATCTTCGAGGTCTTTTGGCAGATCACTGGAAAACTTTGCTGCATGATCAGAAACTGGAGTAATTTTAAGAACTAGTTCCAAAAATTTGGGACACTTTTTATGATATTTGGGGTTGGCAGATGTATCCAAAATTTAGCACTATTTTGGACAACTTTTGATTTTGATCGTCACTTGCAAAACAGCATTCGAAGCAAGCTTTCCTGCATGTTATTATGTGGTTTGGTGAAGTTTGGTTTACAGATGGTGACAAATAAAACTGTAGTTTGGATATGCTAAAATCATTATTAGTTCCAGTTTTCTACTGTTCGATGTTACTGAACGTGAGCTTTGATGTTTCTGTTGCGCTTGAAGGCCGTTGGTAGTGAACAGTCAGTCATGGCCATTGCAAGCCGCCCACTCTCAGCTGCTGACTGCTGCTCAGCCAACCACTGCATCCAGCATCCAGTTATCACGCAGTCATGAGAGCCTGATGCAGTCCACCGTACCTCGGCCATTGACATTCAGTCAACAGATTCGACCCCAGCAGTCTCAGCAGCTTGCCGTGCTCACACAGAAGCCAGTGCTGTCATCGGTCACCAGGCATCCAGGTCTGCACACTGTGCTGCTTTGTGTAGTTGCAATTGATTGTTTCTTTAGTTATCAGTCGATTGTAGATATATTAATTTTCCCTCAAACAAAGTTGTGAGAGGTGCCTGTTACAAATAGGCAAGATTGAAAAGCAGTGACTTATGTGATTTGATTTAAAACACAGTTTATCATATTACGAGTGTAGCGTTTTCTCTTAGGGTTCCATAGGAGTTATAAGACATAAGAAAATAAGGATTTTCTAACAATTTTCTTTAAAACAAAACAACATCAAAGAATACAGAATAACACTACGGAAAATAACTTGTCGCATAACGTATGCGTTAGTTGACATAACGTTACCGATGGTTACCGTACAACAATAAAACAGCTCATATATCAAACATGCTCAAACGCCGCAAAATGAGCAAAAACCCAAAAGCATGTGCTATCGAAAGCACATGGGACAGGACGAAACAACCAAAAATTACCACACACTCCGGCCAGCCCAGCTATATCGGCCAGTCTATTTATACGAGGTCGTGGAGTGGACTTTGACCCAGACTGTAACCTAAAGGCCACTGAAAGACTAGTCTTAACACTAGTGTCACTATCTTTCAGTTCAGGTGGAAGGTCATTATGCACATTACAGAAACTGCATTGTGCGAGGGGTGGGCAAAAAGTTTTGAGCTGTAGCTGCATTTGCCAAACTGGGGCTTCGTGGCATCCGATTTTGTAAAAGTTGTATAGTGATTAGTGAATAGATAATATGGCCACAAAAATTTAAAATATGTGGTTATGTTTGACTCCCTGCTTACAGGTCACGTGACACAGGCATGCGCATTGCGCATTGAATGTTTTTGCCTTCAAAAATATGCCCTTGTATAAAATTTACAGCTCTTATCGTCATTGCTGCCCCATAGAAGCTGTAAAATGAATAGGCAATATGGCATTGGGATTTCCAAATATGTAGTCATTTTTGACCCCCCACCTACAGGTCACTTGACACGGGCATGTGCAGTAAGCTTTTGGCTTTTAACATGGACTGAACGCAACTTTGAGGCTTTATATCTTCACCATTAACAAGCATTTAAACTGATGTTTTGTACATTTATTAAAAAACATAAATATCAGTTGCATGGCTGGAAGGACATCAGGTCTGTAGAAGTACTGTCTCAACATTGCCCGATGGTTGCTTTTTTGTACTAGCTTCACCCTTAGTAGTAGTAGAAAAATGGGCCTAATGCAAGATGTTTGAATATGTGCACAGACGTATCTTTTTACTTGTATGCATTTTGTATACTGGCTTTGATTAGTTGGCTGTTAGGAGAGCAGTTTGGCCTCTAAAACATGTTGTCATTTGTCTGAGGGACAGTTGGATGACCCACATTTATTTGGAGAATTGCTGATGAGAGTGGTGTGTCTGCGTATTTTTGTGAGTGTACTTGTGTGTTGAAGCAGAACTTATCTGATGTTTGGTTAGTATGGATGTACTGTGTACTCTGCAGAAACAGCAGGAGTAGTTGTTAGTCAGAATTTCCTGGCAAGCAGCAGCAGTCGTCCATCGACGTTATCTGCGGCCGTCGCTCAGGCGCAGCAGATAGCCAACGCACAGCTCATTGGTAGGCTGCCTGCAATCCTCTTATTCTATTGTTAACGTTAGGAAACTAAGTTTTTCTTTCTCTTTGTTATCTTTATCTTAGCTTTGGGGCAAGCTCATAATCTGCAGCAATTGAGACCACTATAATATGTCCAGATGCATCTCTAACGTGTGCATGTCATGGATGGCTATAACCATCTTTTAGAAGAAGCTTTAGTGAACCACTTTAAGAGAGAGAAGAAGACCCAACGTAGTTTGCTTAGGTCACTGCAGTCTATTAGCTGAGAACCTGACTTGCACTATCAAGTGATCATAGCTGCACTGCAGAATACTTACAAGTTTTATTCTCCTGATGACATCACACGGGAGCATTTCATTGCTTCTATTTAGGCACCAGATGACGTAACTCTGGCATAACTTTATGTTGCTGTTGTATCCTGTTATCACTGAATGAAATAAAATAATCAATTGTGTATAGTTTTGTACTGATCTGTTCGACATAAGTTAACCCATGATAATACGATGTGGTAACACAGGTCAGAGCCAGGCTATGAATTTGTCAGCAGCTGCACCGAAGCCTCAGAAGGTCGTCCTTGCTCAGCCGCCTCGGCCAACCAGCATCGCTGCAGCACCAGCGACTGCCGTCAACCTATCCAAGACAAGTCAGTGTAGCTGAATTCTTTTCTGTCTTGTGCTGTCACAGATTCTTGCTGCGATGGTGTTGTTTATATGCAAGATTTGGTCAGAAGCAGTATTTATTTTTTTGGAGTACTTAACAGTCATGTCTTAGTGTTCTAGGGCTCTCACACGTATGCGATAAAATCAAATAAAACCAAGCAACTCAAAATGGTTGTACGGTACAGTGTTTTCTTCAGAGTGATAAATGGTGCTGCATATCTGCAGAGAAGTTGTATTTTATCATATTGGTGTGCCTGTACTGTAATAAAACATTTTTGAAATGAGTTGTTGTTTTAGTTGTCTTAGCTTGCTTTATTTTATGGTAGTGGTAAATTTGGTAGCATTTCTTCAGTTACCTTTGTTTTGATTCTTTCAAACTTTGTTTTCTGTAGATTTTATGTATAATTGTGTAGGTCATTTGACGTCTCCACTAAATCTAACTCAACATCGTCCACCAAGGCCGCTGAAAACTCAGTCCTCAGGAGTTCCACCATCAACAGTGTCTGCTCACAGCATAGCTCCACTTGCCCTTACTACCAGTAGATCAACAGGTTACTTTGTTATAACTAATGTATTATTGTTGTCAGTTATGGCATTAATATGGAAGTATAATCATGTAATTTTGTTAACATTGTTATATTCGTGTTTATCTACAATGTTTTTGCACAGTGAAAAACGAAGTTGTGTTTTTCGTTCTACATCATGTTGGAAATTGCAAAAATCAGTTGAAGCTTTGAGCAGTTTAATAGTGATAAGCTTAGTGAATGGTGGTGTTTTGATACTTATGTTGCTGTGATGCTGCTACTTTGCAGTCATACAATCATGTAGCCTGTAAAAGTCGTCACTTCAGAAATTCGTAAATGGTTTTTTTGGAGGGGGGCTGACAATAGATGGAGTTACACTGGAAGAGTAGGCCAGTTAAACAAAAATGGAAAATAGGGATATAAACATGACCATTTGTTTGCTAGAAATGTTAAATAACCAACAGCTCATGTGTTTTGCATTTGCATTTTTCTCCATCTGCAGCTATAAGTGTTAATTTAAGGGACTGAAGACAATAGGCAGCTTCTGGACTATTCTGTTTGGTTGGTTGTAAGTTTGTCATACATATGTTGTTTTACCATTGCACATGTTTTGTGTTTTGTGTTCTTTTGCACGATGCAGTTGCAGTCTGTCAGTTGTTTTGTTAAAGAATTCTTTGATATGAAAATTTCTGTGGGAGTTACAACACTGGGGCCTAATTTACAAAACATCGTACAACAAATATACGACATTGTTATGACATGCGGAAGGTTTACGACAAATGTGTGATAAAACGCGATTTACCAAAAAATCGTGCGACAAAGTTACCACAAAAGTTACGACAAAATGTACGCCAGCTCATTAGCTGTTGTACGACAGCATCAAGCACGCATGCAGTAATTATTTAGTTTTTTTATTAGTATATAATTCTCACATAGTGACGTAATATGTATAAATTTCGTTTTCGGTAACTTCAGGCAGCAAAATCGGCACAAAATCAGTTCACTTGTTATTGTTTACATAGGTAATCATTGGCAACAGTGTAAGCAGACGATTGGCGTGCAGCGCAGTGCACTGCCTGGCTCGGTGACTGCATCGTGATTGGTTGAGGCCAACGTTACAGCTGTTGATTGGCTGGCTAATTTTAGTTACTACGGAGTTACGACAAAATTGTGAGAAAGTTACGCAGTCATAAAATCAGCTTCCAAAATTTGGGTACAATGTTTTTACGACAATCTTACAACATCGTAACTAGTTGATTTACAACAAAAGATATGTCAAATTTGCGATGATTTTACGACAATTTTACGATTATCGTACAATATTAATATATGTAAATTAGGCCTCTGTTCTGCATTGTGTCTATCTGGCAGGAAGCACTAGTGTTGCTGCAACATCAGTGCACTATGCTGGTTTAATTACAACGCTACCCAGCACTGGTAATACACAGCTGTATACGTTGAATATTATTTTGTATTGTAACATGTATATTGTATTGTTTCTCGAGCACTTAGAGTAGAGTTCTGATGTCATCACAGGGTTCTAAGTCTGCATTGCATGCACAAGAAGATCACATATCATTAAGAATTTCTCTGATATTGATATTTGGGAGCATTTTTCATACCATCTCTTCTATTGGCCAAAATGTTGTGTCTTGTCAGTGTTTCGTTTTCTGCAGCTTGATTCTGTTGACGCTTAGCACAAACATTTCTTTTTATCTACCATTTTCCTAACAGTAGTGACAGTCGGTACCGATATCGGCAGTAACAGTGGTTAAAAATGTTGGTGATACAGTCGTTATATAATAGCATTGGTAATGCTGATGATGATGCTGTGTTGTGATGCTGTGAAGCGGCAAAGCCAGTAGCTGTGCTTTCTGGACCCGCCGGTCATCAAGTACAGTCAGCTGGCGATGTGTCATTGTCTGTAACCCGTCACATCACATCCGTCGTGTCTTCTCACATGACGTCTGGCACACCGTCACCCAACACGCAGGCCGTGCGTCTGACGGCAGCCCACAATGCAGTGCTGCTCAGTGCTTACGGCTTAGCTCCAGCCCATTCTGCCTCGTCTGGGTTACCAGCAGCGCTCCACCCCATTCTGCAAGCAGTCGACACTAGACAAGTTGCTGACAGGTTTGTGTTCTTTTATACAGCTAGTGTATGATGCCACACAGGGTGGTGTTCAGTAGAGTAGAATATTACATTTTTATGTTGTGTACATCTTACTCATGCAGGAGGTTAATGCCAAAAGCTAATCTCTAATCTCAACAGCTATTATAAGATATAGTCAAAAAACTTTAAAAGTGTTTTAACATGGTCGCACGTTGCACATGCACATTTGCACATTGCGCAAATATTCAGTTATTCTCGTTCAGTATGTTTTGACACTTCTTGTGCTCCGACCTGTACATACACCATTAATGACTTTTACAGTAAGTGAATCTATTACAGTAATTGAATAAAAATACCGGTAGCAGTTTGTTCTTTTGAATAAGATATGTTAATATGCATTTGTTAGTACTGATCCCTTGTATTTAGTGCACCATTTGTGATATGTCATTTGGCAATGTGTGGCAATTGTTGCAAATTGTTTATTTTTGTTGAAGATTGTTTAATGCATTGTGTTTGCTTCAGGCCACCAACATCTCAGTCATTTATCGGTCAGTATGCCACCCAAGTTGTGACGTTCCCTCGGCTTGACCACCCACCACAGCGTCATCTGACATCTGGTGTGTATGTCTTATTACTAATCAATCGTATGCTACAACTAAATTATTAACGTTAATGCGCAAGGAGATTTTACGTTTGCTACAACATGAGGGCCAGTGTATAAAACTTATTGTAAGTGCAAATTGCATCTATTTTTGGATTTTTTTCTTGAGTTGGTGTTGTCCAAAAACCGCCAGCTAATTATATTAATTATCTGGACTGCACTCACAGAATTGGCCATTTTTGTCAGAAAGTACAAAAGTACAATACCTGTATGTGTCAGTAACGCGTTAATTATGCATTAAAAAATTAATGCAGTGTGTTAACATGATAAAAAAATATCGCTTCGCGCATATTAGCTATGGTAATTCTGTCTGTCTGTCCGTCCGTCTGTCCATCACGACCTAGTACCAATTCAAGTCTAGGTGAGATAGAGAGTTAGGGGATTTACCATATGATAGCCTAGAGTCTCTAGTATTTCGTGACAAAAAATTTGTGCTGTTGGGTAAGGGGGTCCCCACAAACGAAAAGGTGAAAGAGGGACACTGCTCCCCCCCTAAAAGACGTTATTTTACTGCTATAGGCTCGTCTTACGTGAAAATGGTTGCAGATAGGCACAGATATGCTGCTTATCATAGCAAGCACTGGCGTCGAGCTTCTTAGAAATGTCAACATCAATGACCTTGAACCCCCAAAATAGCAGGTTTTAGTGAATTTTTCATGATTTCGGGCTGCGACACGCATTTCAAGAATGAATTGCACCAAAATGGCTGGAGATAATCCAGAACAACCTGCATATGAAATTTTTAGCATTGAATGTAGATTTTAGCAGTTCAAGTCCAAACCCTCTACGTTCAGGAAGGGTTGCGCAAGTGGGTATCAAAAAAGTGGTTATTTATCCGTTGTTGGCTTGTCTAGCGTGAAAATAGTTGCAGATATGCACAAACATGCTGCTTATGATAACAAGCACTTGCGACGAGCTTCTTAGAAATGTCAACATCGATGACCTTAAATGACCTTGAACCCTAAAAGTATTGGTTTTTAGTGATTTTTTTTGCAATTTTTGGCTGCAAAAAAAGTGAATTGCGACAAAATGGATAGCGATAGACCAGGATTACCTGCGAACAGGAAATGCTCTAAGCTCTCACGCATCTCATGAGCATTAGCTCAGATTTTTTGTTTATATTTCTTTATAGTTTCTGGAATGCAGTGTTTTTGTAAACCCTGTTGCAAGTTACTTTTAACAGTAATGAAGTTAGCTTTTGATAATGCATGTTTTGTTAGCTGTCAACCTGCTGTCTCCTCACAACATTGGTTCCAACAACTCATCGGTGCTGTCTAATGTCCAGCGGGTGAATCTGCCGGCAGTTGTAGTCACCGCCAGTCCACATGTTGCATTGCCACTCGCAGCGCACAGATCAACCATTCCCAATGGTACAATCTTATCTGTTTATATTCTGTTGTCAGCTTTTGTCTAAGTCATATGCTGTTGGTTTTGCAACAGCAAGACATTGTTTTCATATAAGTTGCCATGGTGGTATTTTGTAATTTTTTAAAAGCATTTTATGCCAGATGTCAAAAATCCAATTATAGCTAACTGAAGGATTGATGGATGCTGCATTTGGCATGAATCAATTTTCAGAAGTCATATTGCTGAATAATTCAGGTTATTATTGCGCGATAATTTGGTGTTGCGGCATAACGATAATGTGTTGTGTCCAATTGGCGAAGCTAGTTTAGTTTACGCTGGGCTCGGTTAGTACTTGGATGCGTGACTCTCTGTTTGCAGGTAAACAATCTTGTTTCGTAACCAGCCAGCCAAGTTGACTCAGCCTTCTACTCCTACCCTTTGTCGGGATAGTAAGATGAGTATCAGTTTTTGAGTTGAGTAGTAATAATTGGTAGTGGTCCAAGTAGTACTATAGCTGCCAGTTTAGGTGGGTCTGAGGCTCAGATGAATCAGTTGAACTCTCGCAGTTGTAGACTGGCAGTGACATGATGGCAGCACTGTAAAATAAACAATGTCTTTTTGTCCATTGCTATTATTGTTACTGTAGTGTAATGTTTGTCTTATCTGGACTTCTGTGTTTTTTTTCTGTTGCCCTACATCACTGTCGTAATTTTTTACATGTTTCATTTCAGCTGCAGTGCGGTTAATTCAAGAAAGTTCAGCAACAGTTGCAGGACAGACACCGACCATTGTAGCGCTGAATTTCAACAAGCCACCTCCGTTGTCAGTTTGTCCGCAGACGTGTGCAGTCACTGAAACAGTTACCAGCTCTGCGCAATCTATTACATCTCCGAGACCAGGCATTCTGCGGAAACGTACCCATGATGCAACGTTAGTTATGCAGTCTTGTTATTTCCATTTTTTAACACTGCTAGCGTGCTAAATGGATTGGGTTTTTATTACATACGTCCATCCGTGCATTGCATATTACTTTTCTTTTAAATTTCTGTGACATCTAGAGCATTTATAATATTTCACCAAACTGTTGTCAGTAAATTGTGTATGGGGTAGATATGAACTGAACTTAGAGGCATACGGAACTTCGATGCTGTATGTTGAGTTTCAAACCATTCGGTTGTCTGCCAGATTTACAAAGAATTGCTCGCTAGAAAGCATTATGTTTTCGTATCGCTTGCCTGTAAATGTTTGTGGCTGTCCATGATGGTGTTTCTTCTGTGATATGTGCCATGTCTTGCTGGATTTTTACCAAACTTTTGCGAGAGGCATATCTTGCGACAAAGATGAGCTGATTACATTTTGCCATTAAAAGGGTTAAAAGTGAAGATCCGAGCTGGCACAGGCATATAGAGTTTGTCAGTTTGCAGGAAGTTTTCATCATTTAGCTTTTTAGTGGAATTTTTTATCGATCAGCATATGATCAATGCATGATTTCAATTGTTGTATGTTTGACTAACTTTTGTAATATAGTTTTGCATACAGCATTATGTTGCTGTTTGCAGGAGATCGTCAACAAAGCGAAATCTGCACGGTGCTGGCTACATGATGGAATCTGTGGAATCAAATACAGCAGCACCCTTGTCACCCAAGATTTGGTTAGCACTAATGCTCAGTTGTCTTGTTTTTGTCTGATCTGTGTCGTTATATTAGTTTTTTAGAAACAGTCTTGTGCCAAATGTCTCGGGCAATTTATCATTTTCTCAGGTGTTCTGAAGCGGTATTGGTAATGAATTTCTGTGTAAATGTAGATGGACTGCAACAAGTTAGACAGCTATTTAGTGAGAAGAAAAGTAACAGATTTGCTTGTGTTTGCTTTATAATGATGTAGGCCTATATATAATTGAACAGTTCAAGAAATGATTACGCTCGATCGTTGCAGTGAAGGATGGTCATATTGGAAAAGTGTTTATGTGTTCGACAAGACAACCAATGGTTGAGGCTATTAATCATCTAGAAAACTTTGGATTGCTTGATCGATGTAAAGCATGTATTGTGTATTGTGTGTATGTGTTACACTTCTTTTTTTGCCACTGACATGATTTTTCGTGTATGCAGTGATGGATCACGGGAGAACAGTCGATCCTCAACCGACACAGCATCATCTGTTGAGAGTTCACCATGTACTGCTACAACACTGCAGTCCACCGGCTTCGGCAAAGATGATCATTCAAGTCAGTCATTGATTCTGTCAGTCATACCATTAGTAGTAATGTTACCTATTTGAAACTTTGCAGTCACCACTCTGACAGGTTTCGTTGGAGTATTTGCCTCAAGAGAAAATTTTCTCCAGTATGCTGTTTTAGGCCATCGGACTAACGGACTAGTTACATCGGACTAGTTACTGCTAGAGTTGTGATCAGAAATTGCATGCTTATCTACAAATGTTGTTTGTACAGCATCCTGGGAGGTGCTTGAATTTAGATTTATGAGTTCTGAATTTTTAATATTTCTTGATAAGTTTGAAAATATAGATAAAAATATTATTAAGTTGTCAGGTTGCATTTTAATTATTTAAGAAGTCAGTTTTCAGTCGTGTAGTGTTCTTGTGTTGGTCATCTGGTTGAGCTAACTTGCGCAGTTAAATTTTTCATTCCAATCACATTGTCGTCTAAACTCGCCCATCTGCACAGCTTTTTATTAGCAGGTCATTTCCTCTAGTTAACAGTGCAATGCAGTTGTGTTGTGTGATCAACAGGTGTGAGATCTGACAGCGGCCGTGGTGACAGTTACCGGTCTTCACCACGTAAAAAGCCAAGAAAGCAAAGCTTGTAAGTAGTAGCTAGTTGGTGTTGTCAAGACTAGCCTAGACTAGCCTATTGTGTAGCGTCTGAAAAGGTTAGGAATTCCATCAGCTTCTCGTTATCCTGGAACACATCTGTAATGCCAGTGAAGTCACCAGGGTAACTCTAATGTTTTGCTGCCCATTTTGGGCGTGACTGAAGTGAATGTTCAATTATCTCGTCTGCACTCCCACTGTGTGGAGAGATTGGAGATTATCTGTATCGTGATTATAATTGTAGATGCAGTTGAAGGTAGTTAGAGTTGTTGAGTAGCTTTGCTACCTTAACATGGAGGATGTGTTACTTGTGTAAGTTGTTCCTTGGGTCAACTTTTACTGAGCTTTGTGTTTGATTTTCTGTGAAGTCTGCGCACTTTTTTATATAAATTAGCAGAAATTACTTGTGTTCAAAGGCACATAGGTAATCAATTTTGATTTCTGTTATCTTTTGTGACGTTTTTCTTACTGCTGTTATTTAAAATCATGTTAGCAGTAAATGATGTTTTTGTCACAGGCTGAAAAGCCCTGTGTTAATGGCGACTTTTCTTTCCTATGGGAAAGCCAAAAATTTGACGCCCCACAGAATGGAAACCCCTGACCTGATTGAGATAAAATTTGGCACCGTTGTTTATTTCAGCAAGGGGACCCGTATTGCAAAATTTTATGCAAATCCCTCCAAGTCTGGCTTCTCTGCAAGTGGGTGAATTATATGCAAAGATTTTTATTTATATATACTTTTTTCAGAAACTCCCCTGCATGTCAGACCCTTCGGCGGATTTTTGCATGCAATGGCTCAAACAATTTGGTTTCGCGCAAGGATGTGCTTTTTGAGGGTTAAAAAGTTTGAAATTAATATTTAGCATATTTATTTTTTAAAATTCCAAAAAATTACAGTGGCACTTATGGGAAAAATTAACCAATTATTTAAACGGTCATAACTCCGGCTGTGTACAAATAGAGTCATAATTTTTGGTTCTAAGGTATGGTTGATATTATTCAGCAGCTCATTGACACACAGTCAGTATGATGCGGACAATATCAGCTTTTGTAATTTTTGCTGTTTTTGATGTGCGAGTTTTTAAATGTTGCCGTTAACCAGTGTATAAACTGATGTTTTGTACATTTATATGATTGAATGGCTTTTGACATTTGTAGACGTGCAAATGAGGAAGTGTGTGGTGAATTTTCGATGGAAGAAGATATAGTAGACAAACAGAAGCAGTGGATATCGGTTGCATTACGTACAACAGAGTCTGAGTTGCCACCCAGCAGGAAACATAATGGTAAATTCCAGCAGTCTCTCTTAACAGTATGAATACATTACCTAGTTATCAGCCAGCTACTGATTTATTGGCCTGCTTGAGTCTTTGGTATAGTTCAAGTATCAGGTTAGGTTACATATGTGATGAAGACTGCATATACACGGTGCTTCATAAAAAAGGTGCCTTTTTTCTTTCTTTCATAATTCACTCAAATGATAATCAGTTTACACAAGCCGGCAAAGAATATTTAACCAACCACCATATTTTGTCAAAATATTTTGAATTAGAATTTCTTCATTTATAACTGGTAAAAATTTTGTGTAAATTGATTATCATTTGAGTGAATTATGAAAGAAAGAAAAGGGGTGCCTTTTTATGAAACACTGTGTATATATCATATTGGGGACATCTAGGACATAGAAAGTGAGGGAAGTACACAGATTGGTCAAACAACTCATTTGTCTTAGATTTGGTTGGGTTGTGTCAAAGTGAATATGGATGGCAGAGTTTACATTAGCTCTGTGTGTGTGCACTGTGTAGTGTACATTTAGCTCAATTTAGCTGTGTAATAAGTTTTGTGTTTAATACATTTTGTGACTGCAGTTCATTTGCATGTGCATTTTGAATGCGGCATTATTCCAGCCCACGGTTGATGAGTGAATAATATCAATATATGTTTTGGCATATGTGCTGTCATAGGCATTTAAAGACATGGGAATGACTATCAGAGTTTGGGTGGAGGACACCAGAGACTCCCCGTCCCTAGAATCGCAAGCCCCTCCTCAGACCACATATTTTGTCGCTCTCTTTTTTCCCACAATGTTGAATATACACCCTGTCTCAAAAAATATGCCACTAGTTTTTGACTTTGGCATTTCACAAGGTAATGCAGCAGCAGTATTTTTGTGAGGTGGGCAAAACTAAAGTCATTTACATCAAGTTTTTCCATGATGTTGCATGCCAGAATTTATTAACTGTGGCCTATATTTCATGCTGTTATTTAGAAACTAAAAGTTGCATTTTTTTGAGACACAGTGTACATTGGTGCTGTATGTTGTGCAGTGTTGCCACTGGAACATGAATATATCGATGAGGAGGGTGTAAGATTCACGCTAGACCCACCGCCCATGTCCTCACGTGCTGTACCCATTGCCGGCTCATATAACTGTACCTGGAAACCACGCAGCAATCACTTTCAGAGTTACGCCGACTTCAAACCAAAAGGCATACACACTACACACTCTTTTGTTCACTTGATGTGTCCAAAAAAAAATCTGTCATATTAACGTTGTCTGCTCTTCTTTTGGTAACTGTTTCCCTGTTGCAGCTGCATTGGCTCGAAACAGTCACCTTTACCTATCTGCTACCTGCCACAGTTTGAGTTTCCGATTACAGACTTGCATTCTTGTAATACTAAACCTAGTTGTTTGAAAATGTATTGACTTAGGGGCTTTGTGATGGAAAAAATAGAGAATGCATTTCTTATGACAGTGACTTTTGTTGTGCTTTATTTTTAGCAGTATATATGCTGCCATTGCAGTAATCAGCTGAGTTGCATTTTTTGTTCATCGTTCAGTGTTCAGTTACATATCGAGTGTAGCAAACTGACAACCAGACTTGCCGTATTGCTCTTATTGCGTAATACTGAAATTGCCTTATTACTCATCTTAGGCCACTCCCACATGTGCATTAAGATAAAATAGAATAAAACGCCCATAAAACATCTCATGCGATGCCAATAAAACACACTTTCTCTGCAAGTTTATAGTCTTATTTTTTACGAGCGATAGCAGAATGCTTAGTGCGTCTTAGCCATCGTCTGGGCGTTTGTCCGCCTGTCCGGCCGTCACGCCCTGGCACTGTATCAAAACGGTTCAAGCTAAAATCACAAAATCTTTACCATGGGCTTTCTCAAGGTCTCTAGTTTTTCGTGACAAAATTTCATGCTCCTGTTTGTGGGGGTTTCCCTCGAATGAGGGCGTCAAAGAGGGTATCCCCTAAAAAGACGTTATTTTGTAGTTATTGGCTCGTATAGTGTAAAAACTGTTGTAGATAGGTACAGACATGCTGTTTATCATAACAAGCACTGGTAAGAGGCTTTTTAGATTTATTAACATCGATGACCTTGAGCAACTTGAACCCCCAAAAAGGGGGTTTTAGTAAATTTTTCGTAATTTTCGGATGCAGCGCACATTTCAACACTGAATTGCGACGAGATGGCTGGAGGTAGACCAAGACAAACTGCATATGAAATTTTTAGCATTAAACGTAGATTTTAGCAGTTCAAGTCCCAACCCCTATGTTTAAGGAGGCCTGTGCATGCGGGCGTCAAAGATTGCTACCCTCATAGAAAGTGGTTGTTTTACCGCTGTTGTCTCGTGTAGCGTGAAAATGATTGCAGATAGGTACATACATGCTGCTTATCATAACAAGCAATAGTGACAAGCTTTTTTATTGCTGTCAACGTTGATGACCTTGAACCTTTAAAATAGAGGTTTTTAGTGATTTTTTTTTTTGCGATTTCCGGCTGCGACACACATTTTAAGAGCGAATTGTGCCGAAATGGCTGGAGATGGACCTGGACAACCTGCGTATGACATTTTGAGCATAGAACGTACATTTTTAAGAATCTTAGTTTCGATCTCTTAAATTCAAGGAGTCTTTTGTATGGAGGCCTCAAATTTAAGTACTCTTTCAAGATGCATTAATATTTTATTGATGTACTTCTACACCGATTGCCAAAGTGGCAGGACTGCTGCTATTGTGCATCACATGAGCTTTGCTTAAATTACTTGTTTGCTTTGTGTTAAACAGCAAGCAGAGTCGATGGCAACCATCTCCAGTTGTTTTTTTATCGCGCATAGCAGTTCAGCAGAATCCTGTCCTACAAGGTGTCTCATTGTAAATAATTGTACTATTGCAGATGATCGAAGGCCAACGGTGAATGAGCTTGCTAATCAGAAGGGAGTCAGTCGGCGATCCAGTGGGTGGAAGCTCCAGCTGTTTGCTGCAGAGTTCGATGCTCTCGTACGTACTCTACTAATATGTCACTGTTCTTGTGCACATATTGTCCACGCTGCAACAGTACTGTTTCCAGTGGCTAATATTTTTAGCCTGCTTTTCTGCTGTGTATGAATGAATCGTGTGACTTATTTTTATTAACTCTTCTTTTTGCTCTTTTTCTGCACCTGCAATTTGTTATTTTAGTTGACATATATTACAAACTATGGTAATATAGTGTAATAACTTTTAAGATCTGTACTGTGCATATGATGGATTTTTACTACGAGAAATGGCAACTTTTAACATTTAACAGAATATATGTGTCTTTTTTTGTACTTTAACACTGTCGGTTTGTAGGACAGAAAGGGCATCTGATGTGCAGCAGCAGCAGCAAAATTTTGGTACCCTGCCTCACATGCAGTGATCACAAAAGTAGCTGGTTGAATAAAAACCACAATGGTGTTGACTATTTGATACAGTGTATTGTGTAGTCCCTATAGTGCATTCATAAATTATTTACAGCAATGAGTTTTTTATTATGCTATGCAGCTGTAGAAGCCGGGAGTATAAGGGTCAATAAGCTACCGTACATAAATATATCAAGTTACAATATTTATTTAATAATTTCTTCACGTTTTGGCAGCAGCTGCTGCTGCTTTCCTTGAAACTATTGATATTAGGTGCTAGATGAACACTTTGTCACAGATGCATGATGTGTAGCATAGTGACATCTAGCAGCAAAGAGATTGTTCCAATGAGAGGCAGTAGTGGTTGCTGGAACATCCAGAAATTGGTACACAAGTTGTAATTAGCTATATTTATATAGTTTACTGGTTACTGTTTCAGTCCTTGAGTTTATTCAAAGGTTGTAAAAGTTTCTGATGTTTGTCCCACGTCAGGCTGAAGCAGAACGTGCTTCATTGGAGGAAGTGTCTGCATTGCGTGAAATTTTCTCCGCACAGAAGTTGTCTGTGAGACATACATCCACGTCGCGTGATGATGACAACACCCGCATCATCAGCGAGCTTGTTGAGGTATTATTGCTTGTCGTAATTTCATTGAATTGACTGTTGTCCAGCTGAATGCATGTCATGAATAACAAGTGCGGCAGTTGTATGCTTATAGTGTGGTGGCATGAGATGCATTCAACTAATTGAAGCACACATGTTTGCACTACTTATTTGTGATACGTATTCGGTTAGACGTCTATGCATATCTAGATGACATGATATTCACAAGCAGTTAAATTGAGCTGATTGGATGGATGATGCTTGCGGGTAGTGTGAGTAGGCTACAGTGGAAAATTGGTGGTGTCCATTATGTGATATTCTTGGCTTGTTTCATCGAATTATATAAAAGTTTGTCAGTTTGTTTACTGTGTGTGCACTCCAGATGTAAAGATCTCGGGTTGTGGCTTAGCTAACATACACAGAAAACCAGTGCGCTCTTTGTTTGGGCTTTGGCAAACAATCACATGCATTTATGGCTAATGTGCATAAATTCAGAAAGTGCATACCCCTTATGAAAACATTATTTTTGCCATTCACTTTGTTCACTTGGTGGTGATAAATATTTCATTTGATATATCTAGAGATTTCTGTTTTTGTTGACTGTGTGCTGATGTACTGTTGATGTTATTGATATGTGTAGGGTAACATCCAGCGGTGTAGTCACTACGTCGATCAAGTGAATGACGTGAAGTCGTCGTTGGAACGGTTCATTGAAGAACGACGACCACAAGCTGTCGACATTATTTCATGTCACCAGAGCAAGCGTGCCGTTAGGAAGAAAGAGCGACTTTGATTAAGACCGTGTCCATCGTTCCTTGGAGCTTTCTTTATGCCGTTGGTCGATCGTCTGTGGTCTTCGTTTGTTGTTTGCTGTCGGCTTGGCAGTCGAATCATTTTGTTGTGGCCTTCAGTTTCTGTATCAGTGGTTTCGTTGGCTGTTAGAATGAACATTTTCTATGCGTGAGTGGAAGTTTTAACTACATTTCATGCTATGAATGATTGCAGACTGGAGCAAAAGTGATGGATTTCAGTCTAAATTATATCAGTCCATTATGTATTACTGCGATACTATTTCATAATTTTTATGTACATAATCCAAGCAGAATTTTTTGGCCAGCTTATCCATTAGTTTGTAGTACCATTTGTGCCAATAATCAACCCTGGGTAAACCATTTTAATAACCTTCGTGTTAAGTATTTTTGTGTGTAATTTGTTGAATTGTGGATTGTGGATTAACCTAAATTGATTCATTAGGTAATATGTGTAAAACAAATCTATGCATAGATTCAACAGTTATTCACAGTGTGTTGTGATCTCAGTATCATGGTGAAAATGTATCCATCAGCTGCTTAAACTGTTCAAAGTCAATGTCGGTTTGTTTCAGATGAACTGCAAGGCTGTTGTACGTTTTTCAGGCCTGCAAACACCCACCTCTTTAGTTGCTGTAGGTTCATATGACATCATTATTAAATATATTCTTGATGTGTGCACTGATACTGCATTTAGTACCCAGACGAAGTGAAAGTTGGTGCATAAAAGGTAAACGTAGTTTCTACACTGTGTCCAAAAAACATCCCGAACATTTTCAATTGTAAATTTAAGAAGGAATATTGGATTTAAATAATTTTTGGTACAAATACTCCTGTGACAGCTAGCCATCAAATATTTTTTCAGTTTCCACCCCACCCATTGTCTGTTTTTGCACTTCCTGGGGAAAACAGAACCAACGAAATATTGCTTACTTATCTATTGTGGTATGATTACTTAATCAACATAACAAATAAAAACACATTTTGTTCATATTTCTGACACTTTGGCTGACATTTTATACAGTTGTCCATTTTTCAATTGTCTACAGTAAAATTACTTGCAATGTTTGCCCATTATGCAAACACAGGCATGAACATGCTTTGTCCATTTATTGAGAGCAGTATTGATAATTTTCTGCTCCAGACCAATCCAGGCTTTACCAGTCGCTTCTTGAATTCATAAACATTCCTGAACGTCATCTGGTAGAGACACTGCTGCATGACAGTCAAACCTTGTAACAGATCTGGATAGATGAAATTTATTGACGTTTTTCTATTCATTTTAACATGCATTATGCTTTATCTGCTTCACCCAGGTAGTGCAGAAGCAGACGTTGGATGCAGTGGGAACTTAAACAATGATTTAATAGCCAGTTGTGTCAGAAATATTTTTGCCGAAAATTACTAAAATCTGCTAATCTTTCTTTGAGTTACAGTCGATGATGCCGGAGTTTTTTTTTCAGGTTTTCTGTTTATTTTAAAGTATATTTCACTTGATCTGCTTTTTTAGGTAGTGCAGAAGCAGACAATGGGTGAGGTGGAAGACTGAATGGTCACTTCATTGCAAGTTGTGTCAGGAATATTATACCAAAAATTATGAAAATCTGACATCTGGTTTTTCAAGTGACAATCAAAGATAGTGTGTAAGGAAGTACTGATGCTTGAATATTTTTTGTTAGACAGATCCTGACTGAAATAGCAGGTCAATGGATGCAAGGCCTTGCTTGCTTATGGAGAATACCTTCAGGGCCGGATTAAGACCAAATTAGGCTGGATGCTGTTATTTATAAAAAGGGCCCAATTATTTGCTTCTGGCATTCAAGTGAGACTAAGAGGCCCAAGATCCCGATACCGCCAATGCGGGTGATAACTGATAATCACCTCTTTTCTCTTACCTCTTTCTCTCTTTTTGTTCTCTTTCTTTCCCTTCTTCTCCCTGTCTTTTTTTCTTTCTTTTCCCTTCCCTTGTCCAGGTTGCCCTTATCTATCTTGCCTTAGTAGTGAAACCCCTTACACCTGCGCTGCACTATGATGCTTAATGTGTCTGGGGCGGAGTCTCAGCCGAAGTCGAATTTGGTGCATTTTGGTTATCTGATGGCAATAATTTACATCATTTACATAAGAATCAACTGACGAAATTTAATGCAGTTTAAACAATAAAGACAGGTGGATTGACTTTGCGTGGGTGATGAGGTAAAATTGCGGGTGTTGCCCACTCAGAGCGGGTGACTTGGCAGGCCTGCGTGATCACATCAATCTTACATACAGGCTTAGACGTAGCCAGGAATTTGTTTTAGGGAAGGGCTGGAAAATTGGTGTGAAAAAAACTTAATTTTTCAGGATTTTTACAGAACGTAAAAACCTTTAAAGTCTAATTTTTAGGGTTTAAGGTTTTTGTTTGTCATGAAATTTATTCAATACATGTCATATTTTGTTTAATTTTTTCAAAGTGATTTTTAATTACTTTACCTTGCTACAATTTGTTGAAAACAATGTGATTATGTGAGGGACAGGGCGTATAAAATGTTATTCGTGGGTTGTAATTTTGTGCACGGTTTTATTGGACACTGAACCGAAAACTATTTTCAAAATTGTGAACAAACAATTAAAAGCATAAAACCTAAAAACGTTCTTTAAAAAAACTTGATTTTTTCAGCTTTGTTTTTTGGCACTTTCAAGTCTTTTTCCTTTTTACTTAAGTTCTCTCAGCGGGGTCCTGGGCAGAGCCCCGGCCGCAAATGCATTTTTATGCTATTAGAGCTCTCGAAACGTATCTCGTGGCAATATTTTAAGTCGTTTATGTGCCACGTAAATGGTTGTTATGAAAACAAAATTTCGTCCACTCTGTGGCCATGGGCCTATTTCACGAATGGGCCCGATGCTGCAGCATCCTCAGCACCCCCCTTAATCCTGCACTGAATACCTTAGCATTTTGTTCATACTGTTTCGAATATATTGCGACACTAAGGTTTAACAAAGGTTTGGTGCACATACGAGGAATTTTTGCATCTTTCAATCTGCACTTTGTTTTGGTTTTTAAAGTGATGCGAACATTTTATATATTGCCAGGTTGGTCAGTATTGATGACAGTTGTTTTTTTTGTTTTTGAAATACCATTATCGGTGGTCAGTAGTGGTCCTGCGCTTGTTGATTATGACTGGCATCATTGATTGAGACTTGAGTTTACGTAGCCCTAGTCTGTGGCTCTGTTTTTTAGCTAAGCTGATCTTTCAAGTGCTGTGTTTGGTGTATCAGTCTGAATTGTTGCTCCAGCTGGGATTGAGATTAAAGTCCCTGTTTATAAGCAATAGTTAGATTGCAGCATTAGCATGTTATGTAGTCTAAGCAGTAATCATGCCAGAGTATAATCAAAGGGGTTGCTGCAAATTGTTGTTTTAGTTAACTTGGTCTTCCATCTCAATCTAATTCAATGAATACTAGTAATGGTAATGTATAATGAATGTGGTCATGTTTGGCTTAGAAACACTGATATCTTCACTTTATCACTAGATTTGCTTGCTAATAACTGGGACAGCACATGTGTCAAATGAAGAAGTCTTGAGTCTAGTGCAAGAACAACGTTCTCTGGTCTACGTCATCAAGCAACGCCAAGCAAACTGGATAGGACATGTCTTAAGACATGACTGTCTTCTGAAGACTGTACTAGAGGGGAAGATGGAAGGGAGAGGGCCAAGAGGAAAACCAAGAAGGAAGATGCTGGATCTACTTGTGGAGCAAGAGGACAAGAAAATCAGTTACGAGGAGCTGAAGAGAGGAGCACAGAGTCGGGTCGGATGGCGCCATCGTCATTGGAACCTGCCTTAGTGCAGAGCACGCAAAGAAGAAGAACTGGGAGGAGTAAGTGAGTGAGTAGGGTTTAACGTCATGCCCGACACAGTAAAGGTCATTTCAGGGACGCCCTTTTTCTCAAACATATAATAATGGAACAGTAAGTTTAACCTTTACAGAAACACAAAACACAGAAAAAATGAGCTAAACTACTGGGGAGAACATTGGTTAAAGAGGAAATGTATAGACGAGGCAGCTGTAATTTTAGTTTTTTTGGGCCACATACTGGTGGTTGTAGATGACTTGTTGACAGATGAGGATTCCAATTGGTGGTCAGAGGGCCCAACTCCTTGTGTTTGACAGTATTGTATATCTTTTTGAAATGCAATTGCTAATGTTCCTGTTACTGAGTTTCCCTGCGTCTTTTGAAAATTTTGGTGGGGAAATTTTTCAGACTAAAAGCTTGTGGTGGAGATACTGCGCTTCCTTGCATGTCGTCTCACTGGCCACTGCTAGTATAATTAGTGACTGACATTTGTCTCTTAGCACTAATGATGCTGAAATAAATGCAAGTGATTGCGTGCTATTTTCGTAATGCGCTCTCCGATGTCTCCATTGATGGTCCACTTCACATTAGTTGACGGACGCTAGACTCCCGTCGGTATTTGTTGATAATGGGATCTGTGTGCTCGCAGTTTGCCTTCTATTGGCGTTTTTCTGTACAGGGTTTCAGACGTGTCATTTTGACTGCAGCACACCGTAGGCCTACTGTTAATATCAACTGTTGTACGTGTATTATACTTGAAGAGACAATTAATTCATTGTGTCATGACGAACAGTGTCAGCTTGTTATTTTAATACGTTATTATTTTTTAAAAAGACGTGCACAACTGGCTTAGTTTGCTGTGAATTATTGCATGTCTCCAGGTCTCGCATTTGTTGTATGTAATGGTAAATTATTGATTATTATGTATATTAAGCTAAATTCCGTCCTTTAATGCTTTTAGCCTGTTGATTTGGCAAAACATGAAGAAAGAGCACGTCGCCTCTTTTTGAACCGGCCTAACTGGGAGAAAAAAAGCAAAAATTCAGAAAAGCAAAACACTGAATTACAGTAAAAAAAAAATGCCTAAATACTCGCACACACAAGCATAATGACAAAAGATTCGCAAAATCTACATGGTGGACCAAAAATGGCACAATGTTTTATACGCCAATAACTTCATCAAATATTAACCGAGTTTCCAAATTTTTTACTGCCAAAATCAGGAGAAAATTTGTGGTAACACTATCACTAACACTATCACCACACCTCAAGTGTGTCGCTACACTACCTAGCGAAATATCGGTGTCTTAAGGCAACAATTGAAGACAAGACGATATCTGTAGCAACACGTAAGAAATTAACAACTGAAAACAACCTGTTGGTTGTCTCATTTATTGTCCAAAGTAACTGTCACGTCTCGCATTTTTACATCAATGTTCAATGTGTCCGCCTATGCTGCCTTGCTGCTGGATGACGCACTCAAGCCGGGGCCAACCAAATGCTGCGACTGCTCCACTCAAGTGACGATCGACTGCTTCAGCTGGTTGGTTGACGTGAATCGTCGACATTGATAGGCCGTCTTTTGAAGTGCACCCCAAACAGCATAATCGATCAGGTTTAAGTCCGGGTTGTTTGGGAGACACAGGTCAGGCTTGATCAATGTTGATCACGCAAGAGGTCAGTGTTATCGCCAGCTTGAGTTCATGCGATGTCTGACATTTCACCAGGTAGTGTAGCAACACACGCGAGGTGTGGTGTGATATTTAGTGATAGTGTTACTACACACTTTCTCCTGATTCCGACAGTGAAAATTTTAATATTTGATAAAGTTATTGGCCTATAAATACATTGTGCCATTTTATTGGCCCACCCTGTATGTGAATACAAAACTACGTTTTAGTAAAAGAATTGGATCTATTCTACATCGTGTCCCAAAAAAGACCGCTTGCATTACTTATGGTAGTTATTTTTTGCCAAATTAATCAATTTTCAAAATTCCTTTACAGATAAACTCGGGATAGAATTTGCCACAAAACTATCATTAAACTTTCCACCACGGTAGCCACACTTAAATGGTGTCGCTACTCCACTTTGGGAAATATTATTTTTATTGTTTCATGCCACACTGTGTACAACTCTCGGGAGTGTCGCGCGGTGGGATAGCAAAGAGAAGGCGACACTTACAGTGTTAGTGTAATACGGTTTGCTTTTGCAATCGATTATTACTACTCAGCAGGCGGCAGGGAACGTGACCGCGGACTAGGCGAGCCTTCAAGCACTACTTATTCGGGCTTATTGCGTCCAATTTACCGTCGTCTCGTTGGTTGGCTATTAATCACCTGCGACACATGGAGAAATCGCTGACGACTGAGACTTGCTCGTTGCTGAGAAGATTTACGGCTGTCGACAGTTTGGCTAGACGGTCGGCACGTCGCCAATAAGAGCGGCATAAGTAAGTCTCCACGCGCGGCGAGAATAAGCATTCGCACACAGCCTGACAAATGAACCTAGCGCTAACCGTTTCTTTCACGCCGCGTGGTTCCGAGCAAACGGCCCGTGGCGCCACCCAATTCTGCTACTTTGCATATATTCATCAGCTTCGTTCTATACAGGCTGCCATTCTCGCTGTAGAATATCAATCACTGTCTGATTCTTTCACTACAGGCTCGGACCTTGGCTACTTTGGAAGCAAACTTTCTTCCGAACCTAGGCCTATAAACCCATCTGTCGGATTTTTCATGCATTCATTTTTTCATATCTCTGTTTCAGAGGCGTGCGGTATTTAGAAGTATGGAAAAAGACGAGGCCCACATCAATGCGCAATATTTACTTTCAGTTTCTTTTACCTATTTGTCTAAGTTGCATTTGTCAACTTTATTTAATCAACAAAGATGACGACCGACAGTCAGACAGACTGACGCCGTATACGTGCATCGCGCAGTAAAAACATTATTATAGGTTTTACTTCGTCAAGAGACGCACGCATTTATCTTTTGTCCACTCCACTTTCTACTTTCTCTTTAGCCCACTCGATGACAGCCATGCTATCATTTCGTATCGACGTCTCGAAAGATGTTGGCCGCGTGGAGGCGGGGTCAGCAATCAAACCGCAGATCGTTGGAAATCAGACGTCCGAGCCAGCCGCGGCGTCGTGGCTTAAAAATTAGGAATGGGGGCGCAAAGTTGCCATTTTCCGACAGGCAGCTGCAAATTTCTGACGGTAAAATTAATAGGTCTATTAAATTTTGCCCCCTGCATAAATTGGGGAAAAGACTTCGAATTTCCAGGAACTTTTGACTTTGACCGGGAGTAGGCCTTCAGCCACTAATGAAAAAGTTATCCACCGGGGTTTTGACTCGTTATATGCCAATGTTCGTGTACGCGTTAAGCCGTGGCTACACGCACCGTTTTCCCGTCCGGGTTGTCGTCCGAGTTTCCCGGACGAGGCAATCGGACACGACGGACGACACGGAATCGGACGGCGCGTCCGATTTCCTCGTACGAGGTTTTGATGGGCGTCTCTGCACCTGTTAATCACCCGTCTTGAAGCGCACCTCGCACTAACGAATAGATCTATCCAGCTAGCCAAGGCGTTAAACTAACTTGACGGACGTCAGACCTATAATTTCAGTCTGTAGGCCTACTTTGCGAAAAGATGATACTAACTTCTAATCACTTAAATCAATGAGCAGGCACGAACCTATTGTTGACTCCATTTGTCGGCAATTTCGAGCCACTGCGTCGTCTTCCTATCGGTTTCTTTGTAGTTTTCCAGCTTGCTTTATGAAATCGTATATTTGTTTTATTATCAAGTCTCGAGTCCAGTTTTCTGTAAATTAGGCCTAGGTTGGCTTTATATTAAGTTTAGCATAGGCCTAGGACTCAACCCTCAC
>Ga0056128_1000903_pt1 | contig 30466 bp, 13 predicted proteins | sample WorMetLIZISLAND2_FD_71113 | JGI IMG/M metagenome (GOLD analysis project Ga0056128, IMG submission 71113) | Marine gutless worms symbiont microbial communities from Max Planck institute for Marine Microbiology, Germany - Olavius geniculatus... ... | reverse complement strand
CATTCGATGACATATAGTCTCATTAATAAGTGTGCCAAAAATTATTATAATCGGACATTCATTGTTCAAGTTATTGCAAAAAATGTAGTCACATGCTTTTTTTTGAGACACAGTGTAGACTTCTGCAGCTTGGCAAGAATCTTTTGATATGACACAGCAGCAAGGAGATAAGTTGTGAAGAAACTTCTGTAGTGTGAAACTAAGAAGCTATTGTTGTTATTTATTCTATCATTATGTTCATTACTTATGCACACATATAATGGAGTTCATACAATTTTAGGTTTAGCTTGTATTTTGTGTTTTGTGTTTCTGTAAAGGTTAAACTTACTGTTCCATTATTATGTGTTTGTGTGCATTCCACCCGGACAGGCTGTTTCTGAAATGACCTATACTGTGTTGGGTGGGACGTTAAACCCTACTCACTTGCTCACTGAAATTCACTAGTTTGCATTCTCTTGACGATATGCAATGTGATCTGCTGTTTGGCAGACCCAAGATGCTGAGATGTAAAGTTCTTTATGATATGCTCTAATTCTTTGTTACAGTGCCAAATTTTCAGATGCAAGTTGTGCACAATATGTAGCTAGTTAGCTGTTTCATGCTTTCTAGTCAGTAAATTTTTATATTCATTGCTCAGTTGGTTTTTTCTGTTAGTGACTTGCTCGCGTGAATGCTGTCAGTTGTCTGTTTTTTTTTTAATTTTTGTACGCCGACTGCATTACTTATCAATGTGAATGATTAGTTATGGAGTTTGATTTTAGCGGTACAAGATTATGACTTGCATTATTCAGATTTGCAGTGTTGTGATTATGCTGAGAATTACATCGATGGTGAAATTTCATAACCAGTTGAATAATTTGAATAATTAGTGATATGGTTTTCATGTTGTTAAGTTGTTAATTACTGTAGAATTGGGTGCAGCATTCGTCATTGGCACCAGTATTTGCCCCAGGGAAAAAGCAAAAATTGGCAAGTAGAGTGCTTTATCCCAACAAGCTGCTATACCATCCATAGAGTAAAGGACAGTAGCTACTAAAGGGTTTAGAGCCATGGTTGATGGATTCATATTGTAGAAAATGGGCAGCAAATTTCTTGCTTTCCTTTGTTGTACCCCTTCAGTGAGCAATCATGCTACTTACAATGGGACCTAAAGACTTTGCTCCAGTTTCCAGGACTGACAATTATATGGAGGTATAAAGGCATAAAATGGCAAGCATGTTCAGGCAAGAAGGTTTTGCACACAGCTGGGAAACTATCTGCTGCCATCCATGATGTTGAAAGAGTTTTACTTTTTGTCACGTAGTGTATTGTGTCGTTCACTCAGAGCTAATATAAAACTCATGACACTGAACGCGTGTGCAAGTTAACCCTGAAGTCGGGAATGGTTAATTCCCACACCGATAAACCTTAATAAGTCTGTTGTTACTCAGTTCTTGAGAGATGGCCTGTTAGGTCTGATACGGTATACTGGAGACTGGCTGATGCTAAATGTTACTGCACCATACAGTTCTACCCACCAGTGTACTTATTCATTGAACCAAGGCAGGGCTGCATTAGAACTGGCAGGCCAAGAGTCTTGGAGCCCATCATCATCATCATTATGATTTATTGCATACATCGCCATCAGCAAACAACAATAGCAACATAAGACAATACTATGCAACAGGAACAAGTCAATAGCTTATGCTAGGACTCGTCCCTAACAAACAAAATATTACTCAATAGTTAATTTTGCACAAGTGATTAAAAAGACAGTAATATGCGATAGCTCACTGACAGTTAACCATACAGCCTGAATAACATATAAGAAATATCTAGCATTGAAACCACATGCAAAGCAACTATAATAAGACAGTAATTAATTTGATAGAAATAATGTTAAGCATGGCCAGATATATTGTAAGAAGAAAATCGCTTACGTATTATAAAAGGATAATTGGATAATGCAATTCTGGACGGAGGGAATGCTACTTCCCACAGTTTGGCAAAGGGTTAAGTGTATACGCTGCATCAGCTTACTGCTTTGCATACAGTGATAAATGGTCTAATGGATTTGCCTTGTTAAAGATGTGTACACAGTTGAACATTATTATTATTATTATTAAGTGTTGAGTTACAAGTGTAGTTACCAGGCCATGCCTAGTTTGTTTTTTTAGAAAAGAGCTTACTGCAAAAGTACAACAGAACTTGTTTGATTTACTCCTAATAATGACGATGATACTAATAAGTCAAACGTAATTTGGGAATAGGTAGAATCGCTTCTTGTTTCTGTTTGCCAGCTGATAGCACTAATTTGCAGTTGTGTGTTTTCACTAGGGTTGGACCCCAAATGTCCTCTTTTACTGGGAGGTCAGGGACTGATCTAACATAACGTGTCCTTGGACCCCACATGTGATCTGCCAAGGGGCATGTAAATCAGGCCTATCCGTTGAACGGTTTAATCAGGGTGCAAGAATGTGGCAGACGACTCACAAACCACTCTGCGGTGAAATGTGTGGCTATAAGCGACTCCGCTTAGCAGTGACACGATAATCTGGCTATATATGTGAATTTTGTTGCTGTTAAGAATTGCCAGTTAATTTTGCAGTAATATGTTGCTTGCCTGTTGTGTTTATGATTTATATATCGATTATGTTTATTAGTATATTATTAGTGACATCAATGAAAGCGCCGGCGATCACCCGGTTATTGCGACAAAGTTGGTTTCCCTCGCGTGGTCTGTCTGTCTGTCACATTCGTCTACCCTGCTAAAGGTGTGGACGAAATGTCTTCTGATACCGACACTCGCGTAGTTCCAAGTAACGTTGTATTAAACCGGGGCCGTGTTCTTCGACGCTAGAAGGACATTTCGGAGTCGGAACCTTTGTCAGAATTCGCGCTGCAAGTTGCGGCTAAACCGACTGTGAGTTTCGAGCGATGCCTCTTACTGCTAAGTGAGTTTGACCGTTGTTTGAAATAAGTGCATCTACGATTTACGCCAACGCTTAACATCATTGTTCTAGTATTAATATTTTAATATTTGAAATGTTGTACCTGCTCAGGTATTTTTTCATATTGCCTGAATGGAAACTCAAATCAGCTGTGGGAAGTGTATTGTCATTCTGTCATTTTAAATCTAGTTGGTAGGCTACCGTGTAGCTAAGTTGATATAATTAATTGCGCATTATGTTAACGCGCATATCATAAAGTAGATTAAGGAGATAAAAAGTTATCATTTTATATTAGGCCTACAGGTAGGCTTACTTCCAGTTGAATGTCAGGCGAGCTTAAGCGTAAGTCGCTGAGCTGTCGACACGGCTAGTTTATAGCAGCAATTAACCTAGCGCTAACGGTTAGGAGACGCAGTCGGAAATGCGTTCCTGCGTCGATCATTTGAGAACAAGCTAACGGATTACCTTTACTTCCGCGAGTCTTTGCTGCCGTAGATGGCAGGAAATGGCCTGAAAAAGAGCAAAGACGATTAAAGACTGCACCAACGTGTCTGCCAACCTACTGCTGTTAAAAGGGCGTCTTTTGCATCGTTGTCGTCTGTCTGTTGTCTGTCGTCTGTATGTCACGGATGTATTGTGGCTAAGCTGTGGGTCGTAAAGGAAAACTTTTTGCACGAATAATTAGCACTGTGTCTAGGCTGTCTGCCTGCAAAATTTCAGCGATCTAGTGAACATTTTCAAAATTGGGGTTGAATATAGGGGGTAAGAAAAATGTCCGTTTTTAACGGAAAACTGGCCATATCTCGGAAACGGTGAGATATAGGGCCAAGATAATTATTAATTAGCAATAAGAAGTGATATACACCCTTTCAGATGGCATTCGATTTTGGATGACCTTAAAGGTCGGTACGCGCTATTGTGGCTAAACGGTGCGAGATAGGGCTTAGGTTGCTATTAGTCATTAATAGGAAGAGGAAGTCGCATAGTGGCTTTCAAATGACATAAAAATAATTGTCCTTGGATGACCATGAAGATCAGTACTGCAACAGGAACTGTATAGGCTTTAGCGCATCTTTCTGCTAGGTTTTCGTGTTTTACTATGTCACGAGTCAAAAAACCAAGAAAGCCAAGTAATATTTTACAAGGTACTGTAGCGACATTTTTTAAAATGTTCGGATCTGTTAGTATCATTTTATTGCAAATTTTTGCTGAGCGTAGCAATGAAGTTTGAAAATCGTTTAATATTTAGCCAAATAAATTCAATAGTTCGTCTTGTATTTTATGACTGACGCTGTACAGGGTGCGGCAGAAAAAAGTGGACCCCTAAATTTTTTCGCCGTTTTCTCAGCAACTGTTTGGGATTTTAATATGAAACTTTACAGCTTTATTTACCGAAACCTTATACATCTAACTGCCAAGTAAAATGTGATTCTGTTGAAAAACGACGAAGTTGTAAACTTTTTAACATGATCGCCTACCGATTTTTCGGCATTCAAAAATGTTCATGCTAAAAATGCTGTTTAATTTTCAAAAACTGGTTACACGTTACTGTCGATGACGTCACAGTGACGTTTTGATATACAGCAATTTATATTGTTTATAAATTATCACTAAATTATCGTTCCTTTAAAGCAATCGTCGGCTGCCCACCGGATTCATCTTCCAGCAGGACGGCGTTTTATTTCGTGTATCTGCGTGAGAAACAGCGAGGAGAAGGAGGCAACGAAACAGAAGTCCATAGGAGTATACGGTGGACATCGCAGTTCATCGAAACATAGGCCATCGCCGCCTGCTGGATCCTGCTACTGATCGTAAATGTCATATCTGCACTGCAGCGCCTGTTCCATCTACGGCGTAATGATGGCTATTAGAATAGACCAGAAACATTTGTATAGGTCAACACTTGCTCGGTCGTACTCAGTACATCTCGGAGGCAGGTCATCACGCTGGCAACTTATAGGACGCTCGCGCTCTCCTTGGCGATCGATCTGACAGTAACAATAACTGCAGCAGCAGCAGCAGCTTGACGCCTACAGAAAATTATTCTTCAGTCCTTGTTTTAGTAGCATTTCTTAGTATGATTATTGTCTACAGCTTGACGACAATGCAGTAGTTTCATGTAAAAAACAAAATATTTGCAAAAATGTTTAGCAAATATTTTCTGTCTTATTTCACATGTAACCTTGTGCAAATGTTTCGAAAAATGTTTCATGCTGAAAATGTTGTGAGACGTTTTAGCGGGACAGCGCATCGCTTAAAGATAAACATTTGTGCAAAATGTTTCACGCACCCACGGTCTATGTTTTATAGCCATCAGTTTCTCGTAAATGTAAAAAAAACTTTTGTGTACGCTAGAGACAGGCTTGAGGCGCGCATGAGAAGTCTTTAGCGAACGTTTTACTGCAAAATTTTTTTGAAAATGATCCACTAAATTTTTAATCGGCTACTAATAAAAAAACTCGAAAAATGTGGCTTTTCCCTTGTCTGACTCGCGGTGTAAATTTATCGAACATGGTACATCACAAGGTTGCTCCGCAAAATACAAGATAATTATCACGGACACTTAAGCCAGCGATTTCTCCGTCAAAAACATTATTTGCTTGCACGAACTGTTGCGATCATAATCACTCGTAAGCCTATCTCTAAAACAGAACAAAGTAAGATTTTAAACACGGTCATTTTCAAAGCAAATCCGATAATATTTTGCCAATAGTGGCACATAAACAGTTTGCCGTTGTTCTCTAAAAAAGAAAAATAATCTATCATCAGTTTGCGGTACGTCTAGTGATAGTGGATAACAAAGAAAGCACACTAGGCGTAAAATGCACAGAAGGTCTCTTGATAGGGTTATGTTGCGATCGGACTGTGCCATTTACGACAGCATTAAGGGTATTATACGACACACAATGCGCTTCGTCCGCTGACAGCACGATGTAAATGGTCATAGTAATTGGAAAAGAAGCAACGATGTAACATAGCCGGTTCTGTGTAGATTAGGAATACATGTCTGCCACGGCCATCTGCAAAGCTCCTCGGGATCTACTGTCACTTCATGTCTTTATGATTCCCACACGTCCTTATTCAGAGTCTGTCGACCGTTAGGCGCTTAACGATGCGCAGCCGACTCGCAGTGGACACGCCCAGAGAGCATCATCGCCATAAACTTCAGTTCTACTCGCTGTCTAACAAGAACTGGAGAGAATTAGCAGGGCGTATCGAATGCAGCGAATCGCCAAATTCGCCATCTAGTAGCCACTTTCATTGCAGCAAAATCACACAAATTTTGAGATGATACGCAAAACATTCCAATGGCGTTAGCCTATTTGCGACAGTTACGTCGTCGGTAATAAGGATCCATTAGCCGACGTTTATTTATTTTTTACGACTTATTTTCCCTGATTTCCGATTTATCAGGATTCCAGCTGATTCCACTCACGCAGAGATGATTGGGCCCAGTTATCGATGCGCTACAAGCAGTTAGCAACATGCCAATCACTGACCACGAGACATGGTTGCTGCTGCAGCTGCTGCTGATGCTGCGGCGTCTTGATAACATCTCGTTGTCTCACCAACAGACTGAGTATCAGTGATCGATGTGTCGCCGTATCGATTGGCCCGCCGTACACCGAGAGCCAAGCTGGCTGTCCGTCCGTCCGACGTCCGTCGGTCCGGCGTCGTTCTCAGAGTCGCAATGCTGGCTGTCCCTCGTCGATAGCAGATTGCTGGCGCGGCCGGACACTGCAGTCACGTGCGCCTTCCATCAGCCAGCCAGGAACAGAGCGGACGGGCGTCGCTGGTGGTCCGAAGAGAATTAGACGACGAACGACGTACGACGACGACGTCGCCAACAACGGGCCCACCCACCCTGCAGACAGGCACCGCACGGCCGCTGAGTATAAAGCACGTGCCGAGCTTTTTTTAGTCATTTCTCTTCTACGTCATCTGCATTCGTCAGCCGGCCTTGTGCAAGAATCCAATCTTTCGCAATGCGTTGTCGCGACAATCGTCGGTGATTTAATCTGCGCAGGTCGTGAACAGTCCTCGAGAACCACATCGCTAAAACTATCTGCACCAAATTAAAACTGCAGATTTAGGTACTTATAACTTAATCTTGCACAGTCACGGTAACATAGATAACAAAGTGTATATTTCGTATCTCTGCAGTTGTCTGTGGCAAAACGTCCTAACGCTGACCTGACGATGCGTACCCAAGTTACTCAGACATGTTCGAAGTGGTTTGCTGCCCTTCGACAACTACGAAGCATGATCTGTGTCAAACGACGTAATGCAGGCGTTCATCGTAGCGCTGGTGTTTTCCAGGCTTGACTATGGCTCCGCAACTCTTGCCGGCCTTCTGAAGCAACTCATGAACAGGCTTTAGTCTGTGCAGAACGCCGCTGTACGGCTGATCTTCAAAGCTTGTCGTCAGGACCACATTCAACCGTTACTGCGCAGATTACACTGGCTTCGGATGCCAGAACGTGTCTGGCTGGCAGTGCTATAGTGTATCGCTGCCTCCACGGCTCTGCACCTGGCTACCTGGCTTCAGATCTTCAGCGCGTTTCACACCTCAACGCACGTCGACGACTGAGCTCTTCGATTACATCAGCGCTGGTCGCTCCACGCGCTGTGCGTTTTACTATTGGCGACCGCACCTTACCAGCGACTGCTGCATCTGTCTGGAACAGTTTGCCGGAGTCAGTCTGATCATCGCCGTCGCTGCAAGTTTTCCGCAGCAGACTGAAAACCGAACTTTTTGCTCGGTCTTACAGCTATGACTAAGAACGTCTCATAACGTCTCATTGCACTGACTACTATTACGTGACTTAACTGTTTAGGCTTATTGTTACGTGTCCTTGTTATCTTATGACTTAACGCCACGCTAAAGTTTATTCGTCTTTCATTATTATCATCATCATCAACAACTACAAATTACAACGTGATCACGGTTTGTGTGATTACGGCTAATTTACGGTGAACGCCTGAGGCACTCGCTGGGCATATCATGTCGGCACTCGTCTTGGGCATCTTTTCTTGTTTGTGAACGCCGTTTAATGGCTGGCGACAGACGAGTGTACTGGACGAGCACTGTTACGTGTGGCTGGTGAACACGAAAGTCTGCATGGCGCAGAGAGAGAACGAACGACTGTTCATTAGTTAACACCGTTTGGATAGATCGCTGTGTGGCGTTAACGAATGAACGACTGGACCGAGACGCTGGTCATAAAAGACCGAGCTCCATGGCACACGACTTGATTTACTACAGACAGACCACGCCAGGGTGGCTTTGCTTCTTAGCGCCCAGTTGACAGTCTATTGAGTACCGGTACTGTACCACCATGCAGTCACCGCTCGCTGTCACGCATGCGCGAGGATTATGCATAATTCAGCGGCTGAAGAACGCAAGTCGTAAACGACACTTACGTTCTGCAGCGAGTGTGCCCTTTTTCTGATTTTTACCATCGGGTGGAAAAAGTCGCTGAATGCTTTTTATCAAGGATCATGCAGGTTTTATACCAATATGGGATACACAATGACAACGCATAGAATTAATTTTAGAAAAACGAGGGGGCCGGATTCCTCACTTTTGCAACAGAATCCGTGATCTTGACTTTGCTCAGACGGCTCCGATTGTTTTGGTAATCTACATGTGCGATCTCTCCGGCTGGAACAGATCTCAGTGTTAGGCCTAATTACTACAAGCCATTTAAGACATCTGGCCTAGACCGATTAAATTTATTCTTAAAGACTGTCCGTAGATTTTTAACAATAACGAAAATGAAAGTGAAACAAAATTGTTCTGTTTCTGTTTTGGCCGTGTTTCTATTTGATCCGAGACATGCGGACAGCACTTTAGAGCGGTGGGCGGCTCAGGTAGTCGTTGACCGTGCAGTTCTCGACCGAAGGAAAAAGCGGACTCGTGTGTTGGGCAGAGGGCCGTGCAGGCTGTGCGACTGAGTCGAGGCGAGCACGTCGTGTGCGGCGGGCGTTTCACGGACGATTGAAAGCGACTGACCGGGCGGCTTAGACACGCCGCTTGAGCGCGGCCGATGAATGGCAGACCGACCGACCGACGTGGACGTGATGGACGCTATCGATCGGCTGCCGAATTCATTGATCCAGTCAGAGCGAGTCCAGGATTCACCCACCACACGACCCAGCAAGATGAGCGAGTGTGTATGTCTGACGCGGAACCAACGTATAGGCCTATCTATATACGTTCACTGTGTGTCCAAATTTAGCACGATCGATGTAGAAAGCTCAGTGCTGTGGTTTCGCTATGACAAGGAGTTGTTTCAGTATAATAAAGCCCTAACTCCACAATTTTGATTTGTTATAGACTTGTAGAAATTATTGTGCAGCACGTTATATAACAAGTGCAAAATCGAAGTAATAGAGTTTGCGCTTAACGAGAAGTTTGGTTGTCATTATCGTTATTATTTAGTGTGAAAAGTAGTGTACATAAAAAGACTGAGATTATAATTATAACGCACAACGGATTGACAGGGATCAGTATAGTGTCACAGTTAGGTTGTTTGCAGATGATGTGTAAAACATTGCTTGCGCATTGTAGGCCTAATTAGTGCGGATGGATATATGCATGCTTGAAGATGCATTAGCTGCGCTTGCCCAGTGGGCTCAAGATTGGCATTTGGCAATTATCCGTATCATCGGAGAAGCGCTGCGTTATGCACGTGGGCGCAGTCGATAAGCGGCCATTCACATTATCCGTTGATCATGCTGCGCCAGTAATGACCTTGTGTCGTGATCAAGAGTAAATCAAGAGCTGTCTTCTTTGCAACATAATGACCTAAGTAGTATCGTGTACAAAGCTCATCAACGTGAAAATGCCATTTATCGATGTTTTGGGTCTCGTGCGTGAGTTAACATTAGGCTTAATCTTCTCCATGTTCCGTGTTTATATTATTGTCTGTGTCACACTTCTTAGAGGACATGTCTTATGCAATTGTACATGTTAACTTTGACTTACTTTGACTTGACTTATTGCCATGGCGACATTGACAGATTAGCGCGCTTTGGCAGCTCCAACTTTGCGATTCCAAATCTGGTTTCTTCAGAGTCACCTGTCTTAAGCAAGTCTGTCGGCCTCTGGTACTGGTACCGAGAGTCGCAGAGTCTCAGTCTTTTCGCAGGTTATTCAACTATCTCTACCGTGGTCTTCTTTTCGGGCGGACACTTTCAATATGACAATGGAGCATTGGATCATCATGTGTGGGTGTCTGCTGGAATTTGTCCCAGTGACGTGACCATGTATGACAGACGTCTGGTGCTCAGAATCTGAACAATACCCTGTTTGAGTGACAGTTTCTTCAAAATATTTTTTCTTGTGCAGCCGAGTATTTTCCTCATTACTGACATTTAAAGCCAGTCACTCAGTGACTGTAAATTTTCTTCCGTGAGAGTCCAAGTTTCGGCGTTGCGCAACAGTATGTACAGTAAAGCAAAACTTTTGTCTCTTCACTGATGTCTTTGGATTTCCCGATTATTTCCAAGTTTTGAGTTACTCCATAGGCACTGTCATTTTTTCCGTGAAATGTCCTCGTCACAAGTAGCATTTCTGCAAATTGCTCTACCGAGCTAGACAAAATAAACTTTAAAGTGATATACCGGCAAACCAGATTCTTCGAATCTGTACCAAGACGACGGACGGTGAGCGGCCTTCACAGGAGTGGAGACAAGCTATAGTACTGTGGTTGACCATCTACCACCTAGATCCACCGGATCTGCCGCGACACGGGTGTCACAGCGACTGAGGCCCTGCAGCTAGCAGAGGTCAAAGCGTTCTAATGAACGATCGCAACGGCGGGAGGCTTTGGCTAAACGCTTCGCGTCGCGTGATGATGAGGAGGAGGTAGACAAACTTCTGCACCTTTTTACTTCGTTATTGCCTTCCATCACTATTTGCGAAAAATATCTTTTACGAACATTAGAGATGACAAAGCCATTCATAATTTTACACAGCCACCAATGTCGTTCTCGTCCAATGCTTAATTCTTATAATACTCGGACAGTACCTATTTCGTTTAAATTCATCTAACATTACTTTGCACATTCACTTATTTATTACGTAATACGTATGCATGTCGCGTGAGATGACACTGCGATGGCGTGATATATAGCAGCACATCTTTCGCCAAATATCTCAAAAAGTGTCAGGTCAATTGTCAGGATGTCGAGCTAACGTCATTGGATTTCAACGTTCGTAGAGTCTGCCGGAAGCATAAAAACGTCGCTTGCAGCTGACCTGCAGCTAATTTTCTACCAAAATTTTCTCACTGTTACATTAAGTATAAATTTGCAACAAAACTGTAATTAAAGATTTCGTCTCGATGCACTTCAAATGTTTTGGCCACTAGATACACCACATAAAATACTAATATAATAATCTAGCTCTTTTTGTCCCAAAGATCCGTCGGAAAAAGTTAGGTTTTGAGATAGTCTACGAAAGCTCAAAGTTTCTGTATATAACGTTTCAAGGAAGGTGCGCAAAAAGTATAAAATGCAAAGGTCACTGCGCCTCGCTAAGCGCAGATCCAAGAGTGTTAAATATTACTCAAAAGATGCACATTTTGAAATTGCAGATAGCCGCATAAGATGTTGGCCACGGCGGATTTTTTTTGCTGCGCAGCAGCAGCAGCAGCAGCAACAACATCAGATGAATGCGATGAAGCGTCATTGCTGGCGCACGTCACGTCATCACACGTGGCACGCTTCTTCGTGCTATCGCGCTGGTCGCAGCTACTGCTGATGACACCGAGTAAGCTTATATACATGTAGGCGGCCCACGTGAACTCGACACTTCAAGTCAAGCCTGAAAGCCGAGCTTCTTTCGAGCATTGCGGTCACGTACAACGTCAACAGAACTGATGAACCAAACAGTCAGCTTACGAGCAGCAACTATTATTACACTAACAGAATATGTCAAATGGCTGTCGAGTTGCGATATTTTTTACAATGTAACCTACCAGCGCCTTTGCATGTGTCAGGTGCTGTGTGATCGTTGATACGGACAATTTGCGACTATAATATGCGCTACTTTACATAATATTCCCGAGAATGAAACGAAAAGATATTGATCAGTAAACGCGTTTTCAGATTCTGCATTCAATTAATTGCATCCTCTTCAATTTACCCTCTTTGTAAGTGCTGGCTTCTCAGCTAAAAAGCATTTCAATAGATCAAAACACAACATTCGACGGTCGGGCAGTTAGTTTGGAAATGCCATAATTAAACAAGCACAACGACTTAGCTGCAGAACTGGACATTTTTTGTAATAACTGGACCTTTATGACGACGTCGTGCATAGTGTATAGAAGGCTAGCAGTAGATATAACCTCAGCAGCGAATGTGCTCGGCGCATGCCACCAGACACTGGTCAGACAGACTTCTACGTCGCTATGAATCACCAATATTTGATATCGCCGCTAACCGGCCGCTATTGTACTATGATGGAGTGAGTGGATGAGTGGGTGGGTCGGTGGCGAGGAGGAATGCTGCTGCTGCTGCTGCTGACGTTGCTATGGCGGCGGCGCGTGACGGCAGCGACTTGTTGCCATCCATGATGCAATGCGCGCCACATCATTACGTACCAACCGCTGCAGCGCTACAGCAGCTTCGCAGCGACACGCTGCAATTTAGCTTCCATTCGCGTCTACACTGCATAGGCCTACATCGGCGCAGGTTTTAGCGGTCGCGCGTACAGCGTGTTACCGCGCCATCGATTTTTCTTTGCATTATTTTACAAAATTAGAAAATAAAAAAATATTAAATATGCAAAATAAAAATATTGCACTTACATTCCTTTTGTCGAACGTATTGAAACCTGTTTGGATGTTATCATTTAAGTGTTATTTTACGAACTCTCTTTCGCACTTAATGGAAATGAGCATTAGTAATATTATATGTCGATGATATATCAACGTAATATAACGTTTATTGATGAAGGTAACTGATAAGCTAACAGACGTGTGTCTACTGTATGTATTTGCATTATCGCAGTGGGACCTTAAAGTCAGACTTCGTAGTTCTACAGATTCACTGACAATCACAGGAGATATACGAGACAAAACGAGAATTTATTCTAGGAGGGGAGTACACAACGATGTTCGTAGTTTACTCTTTTTTGCAAGCTTGCGTAAATTAATCTCGTGAACGTTACTATGTCGTTACATTGACACAAGAAACAGTCTGCAGTGGCCTATGTTTCTGGTTTCGGCTGCGGGAGAGAGACGATGTATGATCAGTGAGCCATCAATCTGCGAGACATGAACAGTTTCATCAAATTGCGCAGCCAGCGAGCGATGTCGATCGACGACGAAAGACCAGCGACGACGTCGACGTCGTTTGTCATGGTGATTAGAGACGATGTGACAGCACTGCACGGGAATCAATTAACGAGCGATACATACAGCACAGCTCGCCATTCAAGCCGTCAGTCACAGTCTGTCGCTAGCTCGCGTTCAGCTGCGTCAGTCTAATGAAAAATGAGCGCTGGCCACTCACTGGTCAGTCAGCGTCCATCGCTCGGTGACCAGTCTGGTAGAATAAAGTTGGTGGACAGCGGCAGCTGAACGCAGGCTATGTACGTCTGGTGCTGCTCCCGTTCTTAGACACCACGCCCAATCCGGCAACGACCGAGCGTCATTCATTGCAGCCGGCCGGCCGCTATAAGTTAATGCTGACAGCGAGCGGTGACTGTACAAGGATCTCCAGAGGCGCATCACTGCAGCGCTGTCCACGTCGCCTCGTCTCGCACAAATTCGCCGGCGTCGCTCCACTCGCTGTCCCTGCAGCAACTCGCCAGCTTCCGCCGGCGCGCGCGACCGACCTAGACCGTGCGCGATCAATACGCGGATCCACCACCAGCGCCTGCGTCACATTAAAATGTCTCCCCGTGAAAAATCCGCCCGGGGATAGATAATCACGAAATTGATTTTTCTCCTTTATTAAAATATCGCCAGCTCCGTAAAAAGTCGCCCCACTATAGGATCGCATCCAGAAAAGTCTCTCCCGGCCGACAATTTACGGGTAAAAAATTCGGCCGGGGAGATCTTTTCTGAGGGAATGGGGCGATCCTATAATGGGGCGCCGGCCGGCGCGCGTCCGTCCGTCCGGCCAGCCGATCCTCTCTTTCTGCGACGTCGAGTCGCGGCTTAAGACCGACCTACCGAGCGAGGCCGAGGCTGCTTGCACGGCCCAGCTGGCTGCACGGCTTAGCTAAGGCCGTCCGTCTCCTCCGCAGCACGCAGTCACTGTCGCCCCGCCTGCGTCGCCGCTTTTACAGCAGAATTTGCTTCTGCGGCGCCAGCGCGATTCGTGCAGTAAGCCGCTGGCACGTCTTTGAGGACAGCAGCAGACCGAGTGGCCGCGCAACGCTGCGACTTCCGGTTTCTCAGCAGCAAGAGATCGAGCTTTGACAGTCTTTGGGTCGATGACGCTACGTAACGACGCGGTAAGTTACTGCTGTTTCGCATTCTGTTTCTCTGTTGCCCACTCGACACTCGCTTGAATAAAATGGAAGAAAATGCCACGAAGTCCGTATAGATGCAAAGGCGCTTGTACTATTATTTATCATTTACTTCAGATGGATCGTCAAGTGTTCTTGAGAAATCACACTACTCAAATAGGCTTAATGTCTAAGATGATAGTCCTTCCGTAACAGTAACAGCGTTGACCTTCCGAAAGTCGGTGCACAGGCGAAGCTTACCATCTGCCTTCGGAACCATCACGATCGGAGAAGCCCACGGACTGCAACTCTCTTCAATGATTCCAAGCTCTACCAGGTCGGCTAATTCTTTCTTCAGATAAGCTGATATCTCTGGCCCCGATATATACACAGTACATCGGATAGGACGAGTCCCTGGTGGAACTTCGATGTGGCGAACTCCTAGAGTGGTCTTGCTAGGAAGATCGGAAAGATGACCTCATACTCTTTCAGTAGGTTCTTCAGGTCGCTCTATTGTTCGGTTGTCACCCGGTCATCGAAAGCAACAGAGCTGGTAGACGGAACAACTGTTTGATCGACCGGATCGGTAGCTGAAGTCTGCAGCAAAACCTCGGCTGGTGCTTCGTCGACAATTATTTTCCAAGTCGGATCTCGGTCAACGTACTTCCGTAAAATTTAAACGTTTTGTGGGCTTTAGGGCTTACGCGCCTTACCTTGTAGCCTGTCATTGTTGAGTTAACCGAGGCTGCTACTATTGTTATCATTACACTGTTCTTGTTTCTTCTTATTCTTTTTTTCTCTTCTTCTGCACTGCGTAGAAATATTTGTATTTTATATTAAAATTCCGCTGCTGTAGAATAGTACTGCGTGGCTCACGCATAGCCTACGGTTTATCCGCGAGTTTTAGGCCAAACAGTAAGCTTTATTTCTAGTTACGTTATTCGTTAAATTTTTGGTCCCTGCGTACTAGTTATGGTAGCTGGTACTGTTACTTAGGCTCCTGGAATGATTACTGTTGCTGGTCTTAAAACAGAGGAGATGGCGATGGCTGTTAGCAAAGACAGCCAGCTAGTTAACGCATCTCGTTATGCTGGGATTCAACCCCCGATGGCTCGTTATTTCGCAAAACTGAGCACAAAAGTTCAGTCCAATTAAAATTTTTACCCGACTGTACATAAGTAACGGTCGAGCTTATGGGAAGAGTTCTCGTCCGTCCATCTGTCCGTCTGTCACTGTAACGGATGTATTGTGGCTAAGTGTTAAATAGTGGGGGAAAACTTTTTACACGAATTAAATTCGGGCATGCAAAATTTCAGAGATTTAGCGCAAAAGAGATATTTTCAAATTGGGGGTTAAATGAAGAGGGTTAAAAAATCCAATGGAAAACTGGCCATATCTCAGAAACGGTGAGAGATGGGGCCAAGGTTACTATTAATCACTAATATGAAGTGGCATACGCCGTTTTAGATGAAATAGAAATTATCGATTTTGAATGACCATGAAGGTCAGTACGCGCTATTGCGGCTAAACGGTTCGAGATAGAGCCTAGGTTGCTATTGAACACTAATAAAAAAGTCGCATATTGGCTTTCAGATGACATGAAAATCATTGACCTTGCATGACCTTAAAGGTCAGTACTGCAACAGGAACTGTATAGCCTGTAGCGCGTTTTTCTTAGCAAGGCGTTTTTATTGTGAGAAAAATTTGCGCAACCTGCGTCCGATATTTCCGTTGCTTAACTACGACTGTAGCTATTTATATCGCTTGACGAGATGACCACGTGCGACGTCTGTTGTACTAACGTTGATTGTAGCTTTCAAGAGCAGCGTTCCGTTAACATGGCGTGCATGGAACTATGTCACCTCTAAGAAATCGCTTTCTCTCCGTGATTGAAAGTCGTGCGCTGGGCTTCGGCGTAGGCGGTACAGTCGGCTTTCCCTAGCGTCAGTTGGGCTTCTTGTTTGTAGTTTCCTACGCGACAGTCACAGCTTTATGTACACATAATTATATAAGCTTACGCTATTCTTATCACTTGTTATCGTATCGCGTTGAGCCTACTGCGTAGTCATTCATTGTGCAGAACGGTCAGTGTCAGTTATGAGAGACTTGATGTGTCGCTACAGACAAAGCCTGATTGTGAGAGTCGGATAATAAACTCTTGTGTGTGAGCAAGTGATTAATTTTCCGTTACTTCTGGACGTGGACGCCGAGTCAACAATAACAACAATAACAGCTTTCATTGGTCTCTGTTATCTGCCTATAAAGTGGCGTATGCGGCGCACGTGCTGTGGTGTGACGCGTGTAATGCAATTAGTGTCGAAAATCAGCTGCGGAAGACCAGCAGCGATGAGAATTGACGGCACGCGCACGGAAATTACATATTAGACGGCGTTCGCGACCGACCATGCAGTTCGCGAACCGTCGGACGGGCAGCAATTTGGTGTAGGCTACTTGGGAACCGGAAGGTTTACGGGTCGACAACGAGCATCCGGTGGTGGCAGCGTCGCAGCTCGCAACAGTTGTAGAACAATGCGGGTTGTGATGGCAATACAGTAAATCTTAGCGAGCTGGCGGTTCGTGACGCCGATCGCGCACCGACGATGGTCTCTTGGTAGCCAGCTTGCTGACGATCAATCCAGAGGTCGGTCGGCGCCGAGTTGTTGTTGCTGCTGCTGCTGCTGACTGGTCCGGTGTCACATTAAAATGTCTCCCGCATGAAAAATACGCCCGGTGAGAGATAATTACGGAATTGATATGTTTTCCTCTTATTAAAATATCGCCGGCCCCATAAAAAGTTTCCCCATTATAGGATCGCCCTCCCCCAGAAAAGTCTCCCCAGGCCGACAATTTACCGGTAGCCCGGGCGGCCGCCTGGCGGGGCGGATTTTTACCGGTAAATTTTCAACCGTGGGGAGACTTTTCTGGAGGGGGCGATCCTGTAATAGGGCGCAGTGCCTGCCTGCTCGGTGATGGAACAGCTGTCATCAACCGTCCGGCCGGCCTGAAGCACCTTCTCAAGTACCAGCCACTCAACATAGCGTCTTTTGTCTGCTGCCGGCGATGTCAATGACGTCGTTCTTGACTGTCGCCTTCCCATTGATCCGCCACCGCCAGCGCCATTCCGAGAAATTGCTAGTACGCAATGTAGCGTACCAGTAGTAACACTGTCTCTAAGCTCATTTAACATTCTGCTGTAAATCACTTACAGAAATAAATCATTCTCAATATAACATTATTGCCCGTAGAAGAATACTAGATTTCCTCAAATGTTATAGGCCTAAACGTTGTTACTTGTGTAAAATGCCGAAAAAAATATACACGGTGTTCCATAAAAAGGATTTTTTTTTCATATTTTACTCGAATGATGATCAGTTTACATGAAATGTTTACCAGTTGTAGCTGAAGAAATACTAATTCAAACTTTTAAAAACAAAATATGGCACTTGATTAAATATTCTTTGCTAGTCGTGACTTAATGCTGACGTCATAATGTGTCGTGAGTACAACCTTGCTAGTCTCAACTGGTGCTGTCAGTTGCTACCTTGCTTCGATGATAAACTTAATCTGGTTCGCTGATGAAGAATGTTCATCATGCCAGCTCTAAGCAACATGGGGACATAAAATCAAGCGTCTTGCGATCCAAAAACTCAACCATCTTGCAAGCTCGGTGTCCCAGTGCACTGTCTTGCTCGAACATGTGAAAAACCAACTATCCCCACAGACAAGTAAATGCAATCGCTTTGCATGTTTTTGTGCCTGCAACTGTAAAACTTCAAACATTTGTCACCAACAAACCAGATTTTTCACCATCGGAGCATTGTAGCAACTGACAGCACCAGTTGAGACTAGCAAGTTTGTTCCCGTGACACATTATGACGTCAGCATTACATCACGACTAGCAAAGAATATTTAATTAACTGCCATATTTTGTTAAAATATTATGAATTAGTATTTCTTTAGCTATAACTGGTAAAAATTTCATGTAAATTAATCATTATTTGAGTGAATTATGAAAGACAATAAATGGGTCCTTTTTATAAAACACCGAGTAGCCTACGTTCGCGCATGATCAGTTGTCGCTTGACTGCTATCAGCATTATGGTTTACTAATTTTGAATACTGACAGTCTCCAAAGCACAATGGTGACATTATGTTGGAACCATTCAACCATCATGTCATATAGGCCTATTGTCATAATGTAGCGACCTTTGCCCGTCGCCTGCTGTATGATAATAACACATTACTGTGTAATTGACTGTACTTAAACAGGCGGCCGGGTGGAATAGACTCTATTATGCCAGAGGATTGTATACCGGCTTAATCGTGGCCGAATGTTATTATGTTGTATTCAAGTTGTAGTTGCACAGTGAAAGGACTCCAGCATTTGAAGGATACGAAATTACGGTAAGTGTCAAAAGGACGTCGAATTTGTGTGAAACGAATCGAACCAAGATGAAAATGCAGGAGCTTTACGACAGTATAGGGTCTAATAGTAAATGTAAGTAAATAATTTACGAGCAGTTTTGACATTAAACGAGTAAACTGTGCTACCGTCCTGCGCTGATGCTTACGTTGATGGCGTGTGGCAGGCTAAGTAGGTCTAATCATGTGCAGTTTACATGGTACCTGTAGAAACCTATTCGCTGATGTCTCCAGCGGCAGTTACACGTATGAAGTTACGCGGTTTTTAATGATGGAAAAACATCACAAGTTTGCATCCGGCAAAAGATGTGACGCGGGTGACACTGCTAAAATGCAGAAATATCCGTATCATATCCTATTTTGTACTCAGTAAAAGGTAGAGAAGGTAAAGGTGGTGTATAGGAAACCCATCACAAAGCTACGAAGCGTCACCTGCCGTATCGGATCACACAGTGTTAGCTGCCACCCGACACAGGTGAACGCGCCCCGCTTTAACCCTAGCCAGACAGGCCGGTACTCGATTTACCTACCCCGGAGGGATGGAAGGCTGAATTGATCTTAAAAGTCTGATAGTCTCACTCATAATCTTCTATTGACATAAGCCTATTGAGTTCATTGTTTTTTTTGTTATTTTTTGTCACCTCACATTTTTTATCGCGTCTTTGATTGGTACAGATGTCAACGACCTTCGATAATCTGGAACGGCCACTACACACCTCGCAGAAAATCTGGATAAAGATTGGCCCACAGTGCATGTCAGCGGCAGATGTAGTCGATGGATGCTTTGCAGACTCGCATCAATGATCAGAATGATTGCGACACCGCGCGATTTTTTCGCAATAGCACGAATATTGCATTCAGGCTTTTACAAGTCGTTATACCGTAGGTCTATATTGGCTAATCGACTGTCCCTACAAATTTTTCTTATCGTTAAGACGATACCCACCGGAATGCCTTCAGACTTCAGGTTACTTTAATTTTTTAAAAGATTTTTTTACACTATTCGCTGCATCTTTTCTTCTTAAATTTCCGCTTTAGTCCTTCGTGGTAAATTATATATTAGCCCACTAGTGCTCGTCATTTTCAGCGCACGCTTAATATTCGCGAGTAGTGAGAGTAAGCGATGTAGGGGAGTGCAGGGAGGCGGTCGATCACAGAGTGACGACATTTGCCGATACTCCTCCTACGCATAGCTCAGCTACATATAGCTAGCCGAACGATGTTCAGTGTACGACACGCAAAGCGTATTAATCTGTTACTTGCGCCATGTTCGCTGAGCTGCTTCGTTGCTCCATATCTAACGTCACATTTTCATTCAACTTCATTTCTTTGTAAACAGACAACACATCATCAGTTAGGCCTTGTAAGTGTGCACCTAGTCAAGGCCGCGGGTCATCACAGGTGACAGGTCACTTCCATTAAAGGTTAAATGCCATGTATGGCTTTTTATAAGAAACCCATGGCAAAGCTGCAGAGCGTCGCTTGCCATATGAAATCACACACTGCCACTCAACATAGGTGAATGCACCCCGCCTTAACGCAAACCAGACAAGCCGGTAAACTTACTTGATTTACCTACTACGTAAAAATGGAAGGATAAATTGACCTTGGTGTTGGTTAGTTTACCTGTTTGCAAACAGTCACCCATCCAAGTAGTAACCGCGTGATAGCAACGTGCTATCATGAAAAAAGAAACCCACCTGTCGTTAGGAAGAGCCGATTGTTTTTTGAGATACGGCGACTAATAGGTTAAAACCTTGCATTTGGGTGTTAAAAATTGCGGCCAAACCGTTGCATATGGAAACATGATTACTACTTACAGCCTATAGGAACTTGTCATCGCCCTGTCCAGCGGCATCATCGCCAACCCCCTACGACTTACTGTTTTGCCACAATATTGCACGATTGAATTGAGTGCGTAATGACCTTTCAAGGTCGTCCAAAGTCAGTTATTTTTGTGTTACGTGAAATGGCTTATGCGACTTTCTATTAGTGCTTAATAGCAACATAGGCCTAGCACTTATTTCTCACCGTTTAGCCACAATACATCCGTTACAGACGGACGGACAGACAGACATAACCCGTGCCATGAACTAAGCTTAACGGTCGGCCCAAAACTATACGAAACTATACGAACACAATCGACTGGTTGAAGGCTGTTGACAGGTTTACGCATGTGTGCAGGATGTTGTTGGATCACGAATGTCGACGACGACATCGATGACGACGCCGCCTGGGTGACACGGTGCTGCTGCGGCAGCGTTGAACCGCGCAAACGTCGACCAGATCGACCGAACTTCTGCTGCCAGTGTGATGCGGACGCCGTGATTACTGACTGCGACCTATAGTCGACCTCTGACGCAAGCCGCCTAGATACAGTCGCAGTGGTCGTGCGCTGCTGGCCACTGGAGGACTTGGGGTGCCTGCACTCATTATTATCGTCGTAATGCCGGTGATCTCGTCCGACTACCGCGGTCCGCTAGTCGTCGTCGCCGTCGGCGCCGGTTTCCTCCTGGTCGGTGCTGTACCGGTCGCCGTCACGTTCAGCATCGGCGTCCGTACCTCGGCCAAGATCATCGGCATGGGTTTCGTCGGCTTCGGCCTGCTGCTGATGCTGCCCGGCCTGTGCTGGTGCGTCTGGGTCCGGGTCCAGGCGTTCAGGAAGCGGCACTGGCCGCCCAAGTCTGCCGCCGGCAACAGCGCGTCGAGGGCCGGTGGCGATGACCGCAGCGGGTCGATGGTCGCTGTGAACATGCACCACGACGACGACAATACACACGAGTAACTATTACTCTCAGTCTTAGAGTACGTAACGTACGCAGGCTACGATAACGTTACTAGTACATGGTATTGCAAAACATGTTTGCAAATCTTGCAAAAAATGTTCACCGTCTTGAACACGTGTTGAAAATAGGACGCTATTAGGCCTGCATATAAAATAAAGCACTTTCAAAAACGTCTATGTTTTTACGCGCGAAGTACTTCAGTTCGTCTGCCACACGGGTAGATCAGTCAAAGACGGTACAAGCTAGGATCACCAAATCTTTACCGTCGGCTGCCTGGAAGACTCTAGTTTCAGGATCCGTAAAGCTTCTCTATTAATTAAAAAGGGGTCACCCTTAGAGAAGGCGCTAAATGAGAGGGGGTAGTGAAAATTTGCGATTTTCAGCCAATAAATCGCTGTATCTCAAAAACGGTGCAAGATAGGGCCTAGGTTACTATTAATCACTAATACGTGGGCTTTTGATTAACATCGAGATAACCTTGGATGACCTTAAACACCAAAATAGGGGGGTTTTATCGATTTTTTGGCGATTTTGAGCTGCGAGACACATTTCAAGAGCGAATTGCGTCGAAATCGCTAAAGATAGACCAGGATAAGCTGCAAACGAAATTTTTAGCATTGAACGTAGATTTCAACGGTCCAAATCTCCACCTTTTGTTTTAGAAAACCGGCGAATGAGGGCATCAAAGAGGCGGTACCCCCTAAAAGTTGCTATTTTACCGCTGTTAAACCAGCAGCGTAGAAACAGTACTGTTGCAGATAAGCACAGGCATGCCGCCTACCACAACATGCACTAATGACAAGCTTTTTAGTCGTATCAACATCAATGACTTTGAAAGATCCTGAACTTTCAAACTAAGGGGTTTTGTTGTTTCTTGCGATTTCCGGCTGCGGCGCACACTACAAGAGTGAACTGCAATGAAATGGTTGGAGATAGACTACGAAAATTTGTGAACAGAACTGCTATAGACTTTCGCGCGTCTCGTGAGCATTAGCTCGAATTTCTTATACATGTAGTCACGATACAAGCCTTAGAGTAAGCTTGCGTAGTCACTGTTGGTTACACGTAAAATTAAAAAAACACATACATTATTTGTATGCAAAATAAGGCATTTAAGCAACATTTCACTTTCGACGTATTCTTGGCCGTAAGGCCAAAAGTTTGTCTTTGTCTAGCGTTCTTTGCCATGATAATTGTCTTGGAATTTTCTACATTAAAACAATAAAACGTTTCATAATGTTTCACGTGTCCATCGATAAAATTCGGCGGCGTACAGACGTGGCTTTGTCTTGTGGCTTTATCATTGTTGATGACTGCACATGATTGCAGAGTAGGCCTATATACTTGACGCGCTGATTGCACGAACGCAGACGGCCACACAGGCAGGTAGGGACATACATTATTTGGTAGCTTAGTGCGACTGAATGATGGACACTAATGACGCCATGGGACAGTTGAGGCGTCAAAGACATCTACTGGACGTGAGAGTGGGAAATGGGAACCGCCATCAGATAAACCCGCCCAGCGGACTTCGTGTTAAAGATATGCCGAAACTGATGCGGCGAATTTGCGCCAGTCTGAGCTGCAGAGAAACGGCGAGCGGTTGTTGTCCGTTAATTCACCCGCACTCGAATTAACCGCTGGGTTTGTTTTCGGTTAGCGTTAGCATTAACGATGATAATTCAGGTGTGGGTAGCCAGTTGTTCTAACTGCAATGATTACAGCAAAGTGCGATGATGTGCCTCATTCCAGTCAGTGGCGCATTCATCGTGCTCTATACAGAAGCCGCAGTCGCCGCGTGTGACGTACATGCATTGATCAAGTGCCAGTCGACGTTTATGCAGTCAATGGAGTTCGCTGCACGGAGCTTTAGATTTGCTAGATTTCTTCGTCAATCCTGGTTTGGTCACGCGGCATATTAATCAATACAGAGCCTGAAATCAATTAATGCAGAATGATAGTTGTGCTGTCTAACTATACAGAAGAAATCACCAGAGACAAGCAATAGGCTTACGGGTTGTTTTCATGTACATGCATTTAAGTCTATTTCGCTCTGCTGCGTAGGCCTATATTTGCGTCAGGCAGCTTAAGCGCTGATTGTAAACTAGGCCTAGCCATTACTAATGCCGCCTAAAGACGCGTACAGATCGACGTATCTGAACTGAATTGAACTGAACTGAGACGTTATGTCAGTTCAGTTCAGTTACGTCGCTCTGTAAGTGGCTTAAAACGCTGAGCACGTACGTGTGGGCATTCAGCACGTATCACTGTACATCTCTGCTGATTGAATGTGTACAGGACGAGTACAGCACGACGATCAGCCCGCACGCGCAGTTGGCCTTCGTCCTACATCGACCCACCGCTGCTGATCGTCGCCGACAACGAGGTCTGTGACGCCGCCATCTGTACGGTTGCCGCGTCGACCACGTCGTCGACCGTCATCAACAACGGCGGCGTCGCAACCAGCGCCGACAACGTCTTCGTCGACAACGCCGACCCCACCAATGCCGCCGCCGCCGCTTCGCTCCACCCACAAGCCGGTGTCACAACGTCGCCGGACATCGGCGCCAGCAGCGTGCCGTCGACGGACCACCCGCCGCCACTCAGGACGCAGCGATCGGACCCCGGACCGACTGAACGGACTACACTCTATGAGCGAACTGTCGCCGTGAACGTGGACGATGCGCCGCCCCTATAGCTCCGTGTGCTGAATGAAGTTCACACGGACGGCAGAGATCATAGCAGACTGATGATAATGTAACGGTCTTGCCAACGAACCACCCAACCACGCGACCCTTGCCACAGCTTAGTCTTAAGGCGCGTAGCTACGGAGCGACAGAAAAGAAATGAAATGCGTGAAAGCCGCGCGCTGCGGCTTTTATTTCATTTAATTTCTGTCGGTCTCTACGCACTTTTACGACTCGTCCTTATTCACGATACAATCATAATCGGTACTTGGAATACAGCACCACTGCTGCCGATACTGCTGATGAATTTTTGTGTACTTATTAAAGTTTCTGTCACCAGCCAGACGGCCCCGCGTAACCATGCACAACGACCAAAAAATGTCGCGACGCATAAAATATTGCTGGGGCCTCGTTGCAATTATTTCTACTCGCCAACAAACGCGCAAATGGCGGCAATACACCCGCGTCGAATACTGGCGTCGGCGTGATGAGATACTATTAGAATCGTTCAGTAGGTTAATACATATAACATTCACATATCGTTCATTCACAAGCATTCGCTATCTAGTCACTATTCTGCCGATCGACGGCTGTGTCCGGAAACACTGCAACTGACTTCCTGTTAGGCCGAGTTCGTAAAATCATGATGCTAGTTTCTAACTTTTTATCACTTCCATGGATGAGTTGGCGTGTTGAGAATGACCACTTTGAGTGCTTGAAATGTTCAGATTAATGGCTTTGCCAGTTGTTTTCGTTATTTTCGAGGAAATGTTTACATCCTATCGAGATGGCATTAACTACAAGTATTTCTGATAAATTTTTATGGCTTTACGGAGATTTAGCGACTTTAAAGTACAGAAGTTCAGTTCTTCCGGACACGGTATCGGCGTGTTGCCTGCGGCTCCGTTGCAATGTCGCTGTGATCGTTATATCAGTTCGCTCTCTGTCAGAGTGGGTCCAGTGAGCACGGTGTCACTGTTCATGTTCAAATGCAGCGGAGTTGATTACGCGCCTCTGGGTGGGTCATTAGTTACATTCTAATACTAATGGCGCTATACAAATCTGCTTTTATGTTCACGTATTACGTTTTTATGTTGTCGTGGCGTGAAATATGCACTGCTCGATACAACTTCGTGAACATAGGCATACGGTTAATCGGGTTAGATTAACCGGAACTACTGCCATAACCGTAGGCCCATGTTTAAGACAGATTTTGCAAAATCAAATATTCTGGAAAAGAAAAGTTAGACAAATGCGAACTACTGAGTTATAGTTCGGCCTAATTGTTTCCAGAACAGTTCCCTGAGAGTGAAAGATATATGTGTTGACTGTCTTCAGTCTTTGACAATGTGACATTCCGGCCCCGCAGCCTTTATCCATAACGGTACACTGATGAATGCAACATGTCATTTTCGACGCCTGTGCTTGCCACGCGGAAAATTGTTTTTGCCAGGAAGCCATTAATCAGCGCATCCTGTCTCCGCGACCGAGTGACAGATCGGTTTGATATCACACAGCTCGACGAGCGTCTTCAATCGTACTGATCAAACACTGCTGCGACTTCTGATGATGAACAGCCAGATACAAAACCTATAGGACAGTCCGACAACAACGCCTCTCCTTACAAATATTATCTCCCCAAAAGATTTCTAGAATTATTGACGCTATTACGGCATTTCGTGCATAGACGGTTTCAAAGCGTTATCGTCAGCAGTCGAATTCTAAATAAAGGAGGTCCACACCGAAACTGGCTTAATTCCTATGGGCCCATTTCCATTCGTTGAAACAACCTTAAACTATAACGATACTCACGGATCCCTGTTGGCAATAAAAAAACAACATATCTGTCATTGCGGGTTCAATGCAAAGGTGGCGAGACTGATGATGTAAGTCGCTTGACGTCTGGCTACTGATGTGCTGTTGCTGCTGCTGCCGGAAGACCGGATATTAGGTGTATGTACTCGTATTGCCAAGGGAAATTTGCCGATGCGTTTCAGCGATCGATCCACGCGGCACTTTCAACCGTCGTGTCACCAGGGGTTCGACAATCGACGGCCTGCATGATTCCACATTGGCCTAATTGTTTCAGCCAAAAGCGCTGTACGATTTCGTATGCGTATTTACCACTTCTGTCAGCTCAGAGGTCCCTCTTGGGTACAATACGCCAGTATATTTCAGACGCCCTAGTCGCAAAACACCTAACACCATAATGTAGGCAGGCAGTAGGCCTAACTCAGCAAAATGTTAAATGATACCGGGTATGTTCCATTATCCCATAACTGTCGCATGCGGCATTTGTAGGCTACTTTCGGTTGGTATATGGAGTGGTACATAACAGGTCCTTAACTTCTAGGATGGAGAGTTGCAGACCAACCAAATGACAATGTAGCCTATAGGCTTTGCGTTGTTTCCGTACAACGCAAAGAACCGTTTTCCTTGCGTTATGGCCGTTCCGTCAGCTGCGTCTGTTGCGTATTTTCTTGCGTTCGTTGCGTTGGGTGGAAAAAACCACGCTTTACAGTGCCAGCCATTCGACGACCGTGAAATAAAGGCGTTAAAACTATGGCCGGGTCCGGGGTAGCTTGTTCAACATCCCACCACAAACAGCGGTTTAACATGGGCCTACGCCAAATAGATCGAACATTTAAATGTGTCCCGAGGTCTTAGTATAAACATTTTAATAGTGTTTATATAATTAGGCCTACAAAATCTTATAAAACGACCGTATAACGCCTGGTCTATAGCTTTGAGAGTGACTGTATGGGCCTCTTCAATTTGTGCTGGCACTGTAGGCGTGCTCTAAGCTCAAACATTGTTATTGTTAACGTATAGATCTACTTGTCTCTGATTTATATTACAACAATTATTCAATGCGGGCTTAGGGTGCATTACATGTATTTTTGTTACAAGCATACCAAATACTGACACTGTATATATAGTTTAATAGGCTAATATACAAGCGTAATGTCTGGGCAACTAATCGACTTATCGCCGAGCATTGCCGTGCGGTTTTTTAATGTCATTGTTGCAGTGCATGGTTTTACAAAAGTGTGAGCTTTTTATTGTAAAGTTTTTTGAATTTGTTACTTACACGAAAACTGCAGAGATTATCGATACAGAACTACAAACTTATTGTGTGTAAAAAGAGTAAAGAACTTTACTTGGTTTGACTGATGAATTACCGATACTACAACGTTGCTCACAGATTTCAAAAGTTAGTTTTTAGCACAATAGCAACTACATGTAAAAGGGCACTGGAAGAGCGCAGACCTCCGCCAACAATAGGTCATTTTCTCGTTGTGTTTGGCAGCTGGCAGCACCGTATGCGGCTGCAGCCGTATCTCGCAGTGGCAAAAATTCATCAATCCTGGATCCAGATGCAGATTCGAATCACCACCAAAATCAAACCACCTCTAAGTTGGGTCATGTCTAACCTTCGCTGAAAATTTTAGCCAAATCCGTGCGTAACTTTTTGTATAATCCTGTTAACAAACCAGCAGACAGACAAAAAATAAATAAACGAAAGGTATCCCATAACGTTCTTGGCGGAGGTGACTATTAAGTATCCTATGATTACATCAGCTCCTTTAAGTGTGTTGCAAGTTCATTCACAGTATAATGCAATAACATGATCTACATAAGGACTTGGGGGACGAAATCTCCTAACGGGATCTGGAAACAAAGCTCAGTAAAAACGAAGTTCCCAGAAGTTGATTACATTTTAAGCTTAAAGTCTACAAGTACAAAAAACCCAGCTGTCGCTAGGGAAGACGCACTACAGCCTATACTGATCCTGTTGCAGCAGTGACCTTCAAGGTCATCACAGGTCGATGATTTTAATTTCATCTGAAAGGGCGTATGCCACCTCCTATTAGTGAATAGTAACCTTGGCCGTATCTCTCACCGTTTCCGAGATATGGCCAGTTTTCCGTTGAAAAACGCACATTTTTCCTACCCCACCTCCATTCAACCCCGAATTTGAAAATGTTTCCCTTGCGCTAGATCACTAAAATTTTGCATGCCTAAGTTTAAGGCACAGGGCTAATTATTTGCGTAAAATATTCTCCCCTAACACATGCCGTTTAGCCACAATACATCCGTTACAGACGACGACGACAGCGACGACAGACAGGCAGACGACACATCGTGCCATAAACGTCCTACAGCATAAGTAGCGCATCAAAAACGAATAACTAATACGCCGGCGGATCGTAGCATTGATCACTAAACATTAATGGACCAACAGAACTAAAAGTCAACCAATGACTAACCGTAAAACTGTCAAGCAGCCCTATGCCAAAAGCTAGATCCACATCTTTCCATTTTGACACCACACGTATCCGTTTAGACTAAATCTACATTTCTGTTAGACTTCTGGACTCCACCATTAAACAATTTTACTGCAAGTAAAATCCAACCTTCTGGCCCCAACGCTAATAAACGTTGTTTTATTCATTCGTTCATTCAAAATCAAATAATCCTTGGTGAAACTTGACGCAGGCCCATGAACAAAATCATAGCTCTCTCACAGTTCGATCACACTCAACAGTACTTATGACCGAGACTTCAGAGCACCTTTTCTGCAACTATGGGATGGCCGAAATAAACACACCATAAAGACATTAATACACAGACAGCAACTGTATAATAAACGTAATCATGAAACTCTCCAATGGTAATTAATAATTAGTCCGAATGCTTTCAGTTTCAACTGCACATATGTACTGCCACTGCATCGACAGCAATAACTGAACTATAGCCTACTGACAGTGCTAGTTGACTGAATCACTTGATGATTAACTTTGATAACTTTGATACAATGGACCATTTTTGTTTCAAAGCATGCACAACCGTTTGTGTGCAGTAATGCACTTGCTGTATAATTAGCCCTTAACAAACATGTATGTACTGTATGAGGCTAAATTAATGGTAATGTAAAAAATAACACTGTGGTACTGACAGAGTTTCAGTCTAATTCACTGAGAGTCAACCTATTCCTTTGAACATCTCAATCTTGCTTTGGTACATCTGATAAAACGCATTAGCTAGGTACATGAAAGCCTGGTCAACGTTTTGCTTCTGTTTCTATCAACAAACAAACAACACCACAAATTATCAAGTAATACACAATCGAGAAATAGCAGTAACAGTGCAAAAACATAACACAGAAGTACAAAGTAGACCCAAATAAAGCTCATAACACTGTATTCAGTGACATTACAAAGGAGCTTATCCTATGCAAAATGATACCTTCAGTTCTTTAACGAAATTAGTTATAATGCAGAAAAACACAAAACTGGAGTTTAATATAGCCTATACAAACAGAAATGAATCAACCAACAAACTTTTCAGCTACAATTTATATGTTGGGCCTTTATTAAGAAAACAAAACCCACAGGGTAGGTTTTTTTATCTGCCCCATTGCTATAGCAGCAAATCACTTCTGTCACACTGTCATTCTGTCCATAAACACTCCGACGGCTGCAATTTTGATTCGATTTTGATGAAATTTTGCACAGTGATTCTGGGCTCAAACAGTAAGACTGAGTTTGTTTGGGGTAAGAATCTGATAACTCCACCTGAAAACTCCTTCCCTTATTTTACCCCAATTTTTAAAAATTTGCATTACGACCTATGGGGACTTTAAAGCGGTATAACTTGGTCCCAGTAAAAGATAGATGCGTGCTGTTTGCACCTACCTCCCCCCTATCCGATGGTGTCATTTAAATTTCTTTGTTGCTGACCCCTGTTGCCACGGCAACGAATTTTGGGACAAAATTGACTATAACTGGGCCACCATAAAAAATAACTGCTAGCTGTTTTTACGTACCCACTATTTTTGGGCCCGCGCTATCCAATGGTGTCATTTGAATTTCTCCCCAGACGACCCTTGTTGCCATGGCAACGAATTTTTGGACAAAAATTGACTATAACTCGGCCCCGTGAAAAATGATTGCGCACTGTTTTCACCTATACCCATATTTTTGGCCCCGGGCTAGTGTCATTTAAATTTCTTGCCTGCCGACTGGCAAAGAATTTTTGGACAAAATTGACTACAAATCGGCTCCCGTGAAAGATAATTGCGCCCTGTTTGCACCAACCCTCCTTATATGCAGCTGCTAAACTATATAGCGTGGCAATGGGACAGATACCTCGTTCCACAGAATGTATTTC
>Ga0056128_1000901_pt1 | contig 30469 bp, 12 predicted proteins | sample WorMetLIZISLAND2_FD_71113 | JGI IMG/M metagenome (GOLD analysis project Ga0056128, IMG submission 71113) | Marine gutless worms symbiont microbial communities from Max Planck institute for Marine Microbiology, Germany - Olavius geniculatus... ... | reverse complement strand
GTGATTAATAGTAACCTAGGCCCTATCTCGCACCGTTACTGAGATACAGCGACTTATTGGCCAAAAGTCGCAAATTTTGCTCACTCCCGTCTCATTCAGCGCCTTCGTTCAGAGTGACCCCCTTCGAATTTATGAAAAAGCATTACGGTTTCTGAAACTAGAGTCTTCCAGACAGCCGACGGTGAAGACTTGGTGATCCTAGCTTGCACCGTTTTTGCCTGATCCACTCGTGTGACAGACGGACGGACAGAATTGCGATGGCTAAGACGCGCTGAAAGCAGTAGCTGCTTTCGCGGGTAAAAACAAAACCATGTAGACACCAGATAGCTAAATAAAGGATTGGCCATTTAGGTAATTTTCGCACTGATAGTGATCGCAGGTAATTATGAAATTACTCGCAGATACCACCGTTTTCAACGTTATAACAAATCGAAGTATTGTAGTTTGCTTGTAATTATGACGCTAAAATTTAACGTGAGTGGCTATTAAAATGCTGTCAAGTCAATGAGAGACAGAGTGTGACTAACTAATTGTCGTTGTTTATGTCATGTAGCTAAGAACGAAAGTCAACGGCAGGGAATCGTCGGGTTTGGTTCGGCATTCGGCGGCGCCAGAGTTGGAATTCCGCGCCTTGTCGCGAAGGGAGTCCTCAGCACAGAAATCAACAGAGCACGAAGTGCGCATCACAACTACATCAGTCAGCGGGAGTGAACTGAGCGGTGGGACTGCTTTGTATGGAACGCCGAGCACGAAGATGTCGCGTCACCCCCGGTTGTCCACCAGCAAGTCGACACCCCTTGACTTCGAACGTCGTCTGAGGTCCTCCTGCCGTCCGAGCAACGTTGATGACGTCGATCTGTCCGCGAGGTCACCGGCTGCATCACATCACTTGACGGACGATCAGCGTCGGCTCGAGATGACGGTGAGAGAACGCGATGTCGAGCTCAGCGAACTGCGTCAGACGCTCGAGTTGAACGAGAAAGCTCTGCTGCGATCACTCGACGACGAGCGACGTCGCTGGGCGGCTGAACGTCAGCGCCTGGAGACCGAGCTTTTTTCTGCGTCACGCCGCCATCTCTCCACTCTTCCAGTCTCCTCGGCGTCATCAGCGTTCCACTCTCCGTCCATCAACCACGATCCAGTGTCATCACCACCAGGCGAGCGGCCTCACAGTGCCGCGGTCGTTGTTGTTGGACCTATACAACGACCTCTGTCCAATACACTCGACAGCGGCGTCGCCGACGTTTCAGCCAAGAATGTCGACGCCTGCTTTAACAGCGTCGCTAACTGCGACACTGTGACGTCATATCCGTCGGGCGTGGTCGGCGACAAGCGTGGAAATATCTGCTCGAACGCCATCAACAACGACGTCTTCAGCGCGGATCGGCCGAAGTCGTCCGGGGAAGAATTCGACGTCGAGAAACTTAAGGAGAAGTTGGAACAATGCCGACAGGAATTCGCGGACGAGAGACGCAGATGGGCCGACGAAAAGCGAGTCGTCGTCGAGTACCAGCTTCGCTTACAGGCGTATTGTCGCCAGCTAGCGGACAGGAACCAGCTGCTGGAGGAGCAGCTGAAGGCGATGAGTTCAGAGCCGAGTCGAAACGGCGGAAGTAGCGGCTACAGTAGCGATAGTGCTGCGCTTGTCGTGCAATTTCTTGACGATAGCAATTTACTTACTTCATCACTGTAACATATTAACAGTTTGCTGGCACAGTGGTGCTGAATTCTATTTTACGTATTAAAATTAGACAGATTTTAATGTTTAATGTTAGTGAATTCTAGTTTTTTCAGTTTTCTTTTTCAGTTTAGTCTTTTCTTCTCGTTTTTCATCCATTAAATTTTAATATAACCGCTGTTGTTTGATAACATGACGAGCTAAAACAAAATCTTAGTAAACGTGGTTTGTGGCCCTGATTTACAAAGCCGCTTTTTCATACGCTGTCATATGTTGTTTGGAGAAAACTTGAAAAGCTTAAGAAACCGCTATTAACTATGTTCCCACGCACTTTCTGATTCAAAGCATTCTCGAAAGTGTTAAGCGAAGGCCCAAATAATAGTTGCTGTATATAGAGACTCCACGACTGAACACCGCAACCATGTTGCCATTTTCCATTGTTTCAGTGACGTTTGCGCAACAAAATAATAATTTATAAATGCATTTAATCAAAATAACATTCGTGCTCAAACGGTATGCAGATAGATAGGCTAATAATGCACAAAATGTCACAGTAGGCACTTAAAACTATGGTTTAAAGCGGAAGAGCTTACGACAATAGCATATAACCTAATAACATTGCCTACAAATCATCACTGATAGTTTAGGCTATGACAACGTACAAACTAAAGTGTAAAACGCTGATGTAAAACTAAAGTAAGCCTACAGTTACGTGTACATTCGTAATAACACCAAATCAAAATAACACAGATCCGCGTGGAATGAAGTTAGGCCTAATATCAGTGCAGTCGCTTTGTTAGTAAGCTTACAGTGAATTAATTTTCTTGACATCGTCAAACGTTTTTAAACGATTTTAAAACTAATTTACTGACACACTCAACAACAAGTTTGCAATAAAATTTTATTTTTTTAATTAAAGACGCCATCTTGTCTGTGGGAAATTTAATTAGCTTTAGTGCAATTTTTCCGAAAAGTGTGTCAAGAGATAAAATAAAACTCGAAAGTCTGCCAACATGAACTGTTAAGTTATGACGAAAACCCAGTGCGGTCTAATTACATATTAACTCACAACAGTAGATTGCAGAGGTCAAGTGACAGGTGATCGATGTATAGGTGGCCTAGGCTTGTGACTTAATGCAATTTGTTTTAAGTTGATATCACGCTGCAGTAGAGCTTTTTGAGGTTTCTTACAGCATCCGTGTTCTAAGATTTAATAGAAATCTGTGACCCAAACTTCTTCACATGCCTATAATAATAGACAAGTTTGTGTGTTTTTGTGATGATATAGGCCTACAACTTGTGCTGCCAAATAGCTATTCATATTGTGCATAAGTCCTAAAAAAATTCCTGCGCTTCCGGTCGCCGTCCGTCCCTGGAAACGTGTCCCTAAAATTTTTACTGAACCCTCAAAATTTTTATTGCAGTTTTTAGTTTGTTTTCAAAGTTTTACTAAAAACTTTGCATTTAGTCTATTATGCTGAAGTATATTTTTTTAGTTCCAATAGGTAATATTCAATTTCAATTTGTTTTATAAGTTGTTGTGCAATATTATGACAGGTCATTTCCGCCCATCCCTATTTTTTGCCGACTGCAACCGGAAGCACAGAAATTTTTAGGCCTAACTGCAAAATTAAAATGTTTCTAAGTAAGTGTTAGGCTACATCCAATGGTAACAGTACCTGGCCTGTATACAAATTAAATGATGATGAAGGACGAATAAACTTTAGCGTGGCGTTAAGTCCTAAGACTACAAGGACACGTAACAATAAGCTTAAACAGTGAAGTCACGTAATAGTAGTCAGCGCAATGAGACGTTTTTAGTCACGTCTGTAAGACCGGGCAAAAAGTTCGTTTTTCACTCTGCTGCGGTATTATACAAGGATTACGTCACAGCAATTATACATGTAAAACAAATTAGTTTAAGCCAAGTAACATTAATTATAAACGAAAGTCGTGCGGCGACGTCCAGTGAAGACGTGTGGAGGAAGTGCGTGCGACGTCGTCAAACGTCGGCGCGACATCCCCACAAGACATCCAAATGAGACGTGCCGCCGACGTAGGCCGTATGAGCAAAATGACGTCCTCCGCACTACGTAGGCACGACCAAACTGGACACGTAGGCAAGACGTACTGCCTACGAAAAAATGTTATGGGGGTAGGCCTACAGTGTTGCAGACTGCATAGAAGCGTAGCTATAGCTCATAGTAGGATGGAACAAAATCAGTGTAAACTCACCGGACTTTTAAATCCCGCGATATCAATAAAATAAAGTAGAAATAAGAATTCTCGAAAACCGTAAGCGATAAGCAGACTTTTGCAAACTGCGTATACGGTCTTGGTGGCTTCAACAGACATTTTTCAAACTGATTTGTACCTTCGGCCCGGCCACTGCTGGATGAGATCGCAACACTTTCTAAAATACCCAAAATAAGTCAGGGAAGCTTGTACCTAGTCGTGTTATTCGTATACTGTGGCCGTCTTTCACGACTCATTTCAATCCGAATTTGTTCCGGCTACGCCACTGAATTTGCAGTTTCGGAATTTTGAAAGTTAGGCCTATGCCGAAACACCTCACAACTGGCAACTCAACTATCACAATATATGCAACTGTGAAGGTTTTTGTTACGATGTATGATCGAAAATGACTACGCTATAGTTTTCGTCGAATTGTTTCCTTTCGTGCCAAAAATAGGCCTGTTGGGCGAAACGTGAATGGGATGACGTGCGACGCTGCAGTAAGGCGACGCGCCCAGTAACAGTCCCGTGGCAGCTGCAGCAGCAGATCCTGCAGTCATATTAATTGCTGACTGACGTCGACTACCTGCCACCACCGCCGATAGTCTCCCATCCGTCGACATTTTGTCTCGAACTCGCTTTTTCTGCTTCATTCGTCGATTCTGAAACCATATTTTTACCTGCATCGCACAGAACAGTAGCGCAGAAGATTAACAGTAATAAGGGTAGTGAAACGATTAGGTTGTACATTCTTTGTGCGCTTTGGTTTTAATTGCGATGCGATTAGTGAATATGTTTTAGTGGCGTTTTGATAATTTATCTTTAATGGCGTTTGAAATTTTATTTTATTGAAAAATTATCAGGCCGCCCGTACAGGTCTTACATTTTACTGCTGATGTTTCTTCGTTTGCTGAATGTGTCAGTGAAAGCATTTCGACAAAAATATCGACGGCGGCCGTCTACAGTTTTCACGCGCGAAAGCAGCTACTGCTTTCAGCGCGTCTTAGCCATCGCAATTCTGTCTGTCCGTCTGTCCGTCCGTCTGTCACACTGGTGGATCAGTCAAAAACGGTGCAAGCTAGGATCACCAAATCTTTACCTTCGGCTGCCTGAAAGATCTAGTTTCAGGTACCTAAAGCTTTTTCATAAATTCGAAGGGGGTCACCCCGAACGAGGACGCTGAGTGAGAGGGGGTGGAAAAAATTTGCGATTTTTGGCATATAAGTCGCTGTATCTCAGTAACGGTGCGAGATAGGGCCTAGGTGACTATTAATCACTTATAGGAAGTCGTGCACTGGCTCTCAATTGGCGTTGAATTCAATGACCTTAAATGACCTTAAACGCCAAAATAAAGGGTTTTTATAGATTTTTTGGCGATTTCGGACTGCGAGACACATTTCAAAAGCGAATTGCGCCGAAAACAATTGAGATAAACATGAACAAGCATTGAACGTAGATTTCAATAATCCAAGACTCGATTTTTTAGGTTCAAAGAAACTTGCGCACGAGGGCATCAAAGAACGGTACCCGCGTAAAAGTCGCTATTTTTCCGATGTTGGCCAGTCGCATCGTTCGTGAAATCGGTTGCAAATAAGCATGGGCATGCTATAGGCTTTCGCGCGTCTCGTGAGCATTAGCTCAAATTTCTTGTTTTATTTTACTGTACTATAACCATGAGTGATAACAAAACATTATTAATTTTTGTTACGATAGTACATGCGACGCTTTGCCTGTTATCGACGTATTCAGCGGTGTGATATTTCTACCTATCTCTCTTTAGCCTTCGCCGGCGCCCACAACGACCACTATAAAGTACCCGTGCGTATATAAGACACGCTGATGCATTCGTTGAATGGACTATCGTCGCTGCTGAGGAACATACGGTCAAAGCGTTGACACCAGAAACCTTCATACATATCAGCGACAATCTTGCGTAGATATCGGTAAGTTAGTCTGATGCTGCATCGTGTAGGCTTACCTTATCTTTAATTATTGAAGCAATAAAGAAAGGAGATGATTATTATTATCTCCATCTGCTTGTCCGTTTGTTTGCAGGATTAGATTACTGAAAAAAGCATGGTTATGATAAACCGATTATGACGGAATTCTGCACTAACTGACAAGACGCGAAAGGCACCTGTACAGATAAATCCCATAATAATGTTTACTGTTATTCGTGGAAGCGATCACATATCTCAAATTTCCGCCAAGAATAGTGCTGCCACCTGGCGAACAATGCGAAGTGTATGCCCTATCTTCTATTGGTAGGCTTACCTAATCCGGAATAACAAATAAATTCACAAAAAAATCCGGATCGCCAATTCGCCACCAAAATCTAATAATTTCCTTTTTGGGTCTTGCTCAATTCAAAAAGTTTAATCGAAATTTGTTTATAACTTTTTGAGTCATCACATCTCGGAGGCAGACAGACATAGGCCTACCTTGTCGTATAACTCTCAGCGAATGTAATGGCATTATGACACTAAAATTTCAGCAACGTACACAAAAGAAAGCTTTTCATCACGGCATAACAGTGACGAAATGCAACTATCGTAATAATTGTTAACGCTTGGGCTGTTACATAGATCGTGACGATAGGCCTAAGACTATCACAGATGGGCCGGTGTCTAAAAGTGACTAGTTTATAATTACCGGTACATTCGTAATGCGTCAAAAGCATAATCTTGGTTGTCTTGTTTGATACCTTTTTAAGATTAGTTTGTTTTATTAATCATGCCGTTGGCTATAAATATTCAGTTTTGGTCTTGGTATTAATGCTAGTTTCGCTTGTTTTCGCGTGGAAATTTAAATCTAAGAACACACAGTTACATGTAAAGCAAAGTCAAGAGCATTTTAAAAATCACTGTCCATTTTTTTTGTGTTTTATTTTACCCTGTAGGCTAGTTTTCTACGTTTAAAACATTTGCATGCGTGTGAAAGCAGTCGACTTTACGACGCAACGACGATAAACTGCTCTAAGAGTTTTGCGACAACTGGTATAGACTACTGGTAGTAACGTTAAAGCTTTGCGAACTATTTACAGCGTAGAACACGAAGCAAGATGAACGGCACATCATTCAGCATTGAGCACCTGTCGGTTGTCATGACAACGGAGACGGTTGCTGACGTCACTCAGGCTACAGCAGCTAGTGTTACCATGACGACAACATCACGTGGTATCGCACTTCATTTCCAGTACGCTGTCGTGATGATTGGAGTTGTGGGAACGGCAGCCAACGCGCTCATTCTGTACGGCTTGGTTGCCTCAAAACAGCATAAGAAACTTGTGCTAATTTTCCACCAGAATGTGCTTGATTTTTTGTGCTGTTTCTTTCTGGTAATAACTTACTCACTAAAGCTCTGCAAAATCTATCTTTCTGGTTTGGGCGGATACTGGTTATGTATGCTGATTCTGAGCGAGAATCTTATTTGGTGTGCAACCGTTGCCTCCAAGACCAACCTCATGGCTCTTACTATCGATCGTTACCTGAAGGTTGTTTATCCTACGTGGAGCAAGAAAAATGTGGGTAGAAAGATGTTGTACTCAGCTATGGTGTTTGTATGGATTTTCTCAATCGTCCGCGAATTCGCCCTGACATTCAGCACAAGCGTTGTGATAGATGGCGTATGCTACGCATATGTGATTTGGAAAAGTCGCGAGCATCAAAGGGCCTACGGCATCTGGATTTTCGTATCCTTTTACATTATTGTACTCGTTCTTTTCATCTTCTGTTACTGGCGTATCCTAGTCGTCATTCGCCGTCAGGCGCGCGTGATGGCCAGCCACGGATCAACCAGCGGCCAGGCTCAGTCACAGCAGATGCAGACCAACGTCATCAAAACATCAACACCGGAAGACAAATTAACATATCACAGGGTAGTGTAGCGACACAATCAACTGGTACCAACGTCATCAAGACGATGATTCTTGTCAGCGCACTGTTCGCCATCAGCTACCTTCCGATGGAGGTTTACACCCAACTATTGTCCATTAATCCAAGCCTCACAGTCCTGGAAGGCAGCTATTACGCAGTAATGTTTTTCTCGTACCTCTACATCTGCGCAAACCCTTTCATATACGCCGTCAAGTTTGAGCCGGTCAAACGTGTTCTACTGAGTCTGATTCCGTGCAAAAAGACGTCAGTGCAGCCCGTTGAAAGTATCGAAATGAATTCAGCTCGTACTGCTTCACACGCACTGGCTAGACAGGCAAATAATGTCTGATAAAAAAGGAATTGTATACTGATGTAATTGCTTCAAGTAGCACCCTTATTCGGTCAAAAGTTGTAACATTTGTTGGCAGTGATAGTTTGGCAAATACGCTTATATTATCTAGCATTACATTGACGCTTAGATTTTGCTGCGAGTGACTGCATGTAATACGACAGTAACCTGACATTGTTTTCGCATCAACCTTCGTATTTACACTTTTGTTTTTACGCGCGAAAGCAGCTACTGCCTTTAGCGCGTCTTAGTCATCGCAATTCTGTCCGTATGTCTGTATGTCTGTCTGTCTGTCTGTCTGTCCGTCCGTCTGTCCTTCACACGGGTGAATCAGACAAAACGGTGCAAGCTAGAATCACCAAATCTTTACCGTCGGCTACCTAGAAAACTCTAGTTTCAGGAACCGTAAAGCTTTTCCATAAATTCGAAGGAAGTCATTCCGAACGAGGGCGCTAAATGAGAGAGGGTGGGAAAAATTTGCAATTTTCAGCCAATAAGTCGTTGTACCTCAATAACGGTGCGAGATAGCGTTTACGTTACTATTGTCACTAATAGAAAGTCGTACACTGGCTCTCGATTGACACCGAATTCAATGACCTTGGATGACCTTAAATGCTAAAATAAGGGTTTTTATGGATTTTTAACGACTTCGGGCTGCGAGACACACCTCAAGAGCGAATTGCGCTAAAATCAGTTGAGATAGACATAGAGAAGCTGCATACGAAATTTTTAGCATTGAACATACATTTCGACAGTCTTAGTGTCGATTTTCTAGGTTCAAGGAAACCTGCGCACGAGGGCATCAAAGAGCGCTACCCCCGAAAAAGTAGTTATTTTACCGTTGTTGGCCAGTCTTTCATGAAAACGGTTGCAGATAAGCATGGGCATGCTGTCTATCACAACAAGCACTAGTGACGAGCTTCTCAGTCGTATCAACATCGATGACTTTGAAAAATCCTGAATTTCCAAAACAAGAATTTTTAACCGATTTTTGCAATCTTCGGCTGCAGCGCACACTCTAAGAATGTAGTGCGACGAAATGGCTGAAGATATAGACTGACAGTTTGCGAATAGGAACTGCTATAGGCTTCCGCGCGTCTCGAGAGCATTAGCTCAAATTTCTTGTTATACGTTGTAATGTTACACCTTCTGATTGAATGCCCCCTTAAACGTTTAACAAGTAAAACGTCAAGTCTTTATATTTTCAACTGCGAACACGAAACAGTTGACCATATATAACGATCTGACATTGATTTTAAATACAACTAATAATCGAAAATAGCAGTTCTATCCAAACAATATTAAAGTACTTGTATCTTTAAAAGTCTGAATAACAATAACACATGGTGTCGTGGATGCTCTAAACATTTTCACAACTTTGTAAACAGATAGACAAAGATGTCGAAGCAATGCAGATGATTCGGTTTATGAACGACCTCAACCGAGGCATGCAGCTGTTTGGTGAAAAACGTTTTTTTCATGATGTAAGAACGGAACGGTGATTCTGTGAATCATTTGAAAGCACACAGAGTTTTAAGTCCGAACACATCATTAATACTTGCAACAAATGTTTGATGCAAATATTTTACTATGTCCTGCAGACAGAGAGATACATTACTGCCTGAAGGTTTTTGAGCAGCACTGCCTGTGTGCACCTACAGGGTGGGCCAAAAAACGGCACCATTTATTGTACGCCTCATAACTTCATCAAATATTAACTGATTTTCAAAATTCTTTCACTGTCAGAATCAGTAGACAATTTGTAATAAAACTGTCATATAGATCCCACCACACCTCAAATGTGTCGCTACACTACCTCATGAAATGTCAGATGACGCAATCAAGCCGGCGACGCCACTGACCAGTTGCGTGATCAACGTTGATCGAGCCTGGCATGTGGCCCACGAACAACCCAGACTTAAATCCGATCGATTATGCTGTTCGGGATGCCCTTCAACAGATGGCCTATCAACGTTGACGATTCACGACAGTCAGCCAGCTAAAGAAAGCCATTGTCGCTGAGTGGAGCAAAGTGCCGTAGCGTTTGGCTGATCACGCCATTGGTCAGTGTCGTCGCCGGCTTCGATGCGTCATCCAGCAGCAAGTCGGACACATTGAAAATTCGATGTGAAAACTTTGAGATGTGATTTTTTAGACAATAACTGAAACAACAAACACGCTGTTTCTGTTGTTAATTTCTTACAACGTGTTGTTACAAAACTCGTGTTGTTTTTAATTGTTATTCTTAAGACACTGATATTTCACAAGGTAATGTAGTGACACACTTAGGGTGTGGTGAAATGTGTAGCGACAGTTTTATTGCAAATTGTCTCCTAATTCTGACAATGAACAAATCTTCAAAATCGGTTAATATTTGGCGAAGTTATGAGGCATACAAAAATGGTGCCATTCTTGGCCCACCCTGTATATACCTACAAAATATATGACGTAAAATAAAACATATAGTGTTACGGGTTGACTGAAAATGCCGAACATGAAATAGACGGACCAAGAGTCCAGGCATAAAATTGTTTGAAAATAAATTAAATAAATTATTAAAAATAAGTTAAATTGTTTAAAAATAGATTATTATTACAATGCAGTGTGCAATTCTTTTTAAAACAACGGTAGAATACAAGTCATATCAGCCAGGCAAGTTGTATATTATTATGCAATAATTTGAATGTATTTTCGATTCTTAAAACGCAACTTTAAAAAATACCAATGTCATTAAAGAGCTACTGTAAATCAATGCTAAATCGAAGTTAACTTAATCAGCCGCTTGAAACATATCTTGCATTTTCATGTCCGTCAATTTCATGCCCTGCTACTTCGATGGTCCGTCATTTGTCGGATATAATGGCTATATGGTGTGTGTGATCGTTTAGCTTAGCACTTACCGCCTTACCGGTAATAAATTAATTACATTTCATGCTAGTAGCAACAGTCTGCTAAAGACTGTATTTTGCTCCGTGACGATGTTTTTACCTTATTACAATCTATTATCGAGCACGTATAAATTCTGCAGATGAACTTATTGTACGTTATGCGATGTTGTTTAGTAGTGTCTACAGCGCGTGGCAAGGAGCCGAGAACGAGACGCCGCAAACACATCGAGCAGATTGAGGAATGGGAAATTGCCCTCCCCAGATGTTTAGGGATTTGGGAAGCGTTGTGCGCCACCAGTGCCTTCAGTTCTAAATGGTTAAATGAGCTAATGCTATACGATTATACGATGGTTAATTAGCGTGACAGAAACGTGTCTGCAGAAACGTACTAACTTTTGAGCGTGAAATATTACATTATCCTTCTACCAGAAGCATCTTCTGCACATGTAGTCTTACATCTTGTATTTTTGTCCTTTGGTGTTAGTCGTCTGTTAGCTGCAAGTAATGGCGTTTGCATTTCTCACGCACGTCAGATGCGGCAACATCAAGCGATTTCCGATGATGCGAATCAGTCTCGACGTCTCGGTCTCGAGATTGTATCGAGACGTCCCCACGTCTCGCTTCGGTCTTGTCTCCGACAGCGTTCAACATTTTGGTCTCGTCTCGGTCTAATTTGTAGCATATAGCATTTGCAAATGCAAGATTTTTTGTTTTTGATCACTGTGGCAAAGGGACTAGTTGCAATTTTGTGATGGAAATAAAAAAAACAGTTGATAAGATCAATCATTTGATATACTGCTGTTAATTTAATTTATTCACATATTTCTGTTAACCGCATGGATAGGTTTAACCAATAATCTGTTTTTTTTTCATTTCATATTTAACTAGAAATACGTTCTGTGGAACGAGGTATCTGTCCCATTGCCACGCTATATAGGGCCTAGCCTGGCAGCTGCGTATAACGGGGTAGGTGCAAACGGGGAGCAAGTATTTTTCATGGGGGCCGAGTTATAGTTAATTTTTGTCACAAAATTCGTTGTCATGGCAACAAAGGTCGGCAGGAGAGAAATTTAAATGTCACCATCGGATAGCCCGGTCCCAAAAATAAAGGGTTGATGCAAACAGCGCGCAATTATCTTATATGGGGACCGAGTTATACCGCTTTGAAGTCCCCATAGGCCGCAATGCAATTTTTTTTTAAAATTGGGGTAAAATAGGAGAAGGAGTTATCAGATTTTTATTCCAAACAAACTTAATTTTACTTTTCGGGCTCCGAATCACTGTGCAAAATTTCATCAAAATCAAATCAAAATTGCGGCCGTAGGAGTGTTTACAGACAGACTGACAGAATGACATAAGTGATTTTATAATCTGTCCCATGCTATGCTATAGCAATAGGACAGATAAAAAGGTTCCATCTTTGGCAGCAAAAAACAAAAAATCTGAGCTAATGCTCACGAGACGCGCGAGAGCCTATAGCAGTTCCTGTTTGCAGGTAATCTTGGTCTATCTCCATCCATCTCGTCGCAAATTCTCTCTTTTGCAGCCCATAATTGCCATGAAATCACTCAAACCCCTTATTTTCAGGATTTAAGGTCAATCAAGGTCATCAATGTTGACAATTCTAAGAAGCCCGTCGCCAGTGCTTGTTATGTTAAGCAGCATGTCTGTGCCTATCTGCTACCATTTTCACGTTAGACAAGCCAGCAGCGGATAAATAACCACTTTTTAAGAGGGGAACCCTTATTTGACACCCGCGTGCGCAGGCTCCTTGAACCTAGAGGGTCCGGACTTAAATTGCTGAAGTCTACATTTAGTGCTGAAAATTTCATGTGCAGGTTGTCTTGGTCTATCTCCAGCCTTTTCGACGCAATTCACTCTTAAAATGTGTGTTGCAGCCCAAAATCGCGAAAAAAAATTCACTAAAACCCCCTATTTTGAGAGTTCAAGGTCATTCAAGGTCATCGATGTTAACATTACTAAAAAGCTCGTCGCCAGTGCTTGTTATGATAGGCCGCATGTTTGTGTCTATCTGCAACTATTTTCACGTTAGACGAGCCAATAGTGGTAGAATAACGCCTTTTAAGGGGGAGCCCCTCTTTCTCCCCTCGTTCGTGGGGACCCCCTTCACCCAGTGGCATGAAATTTTGTCACAAAATACTAGAGGCTCTTAGCTATCATACGGTGAAAACCAGAAGTCTTTCTCTCACCTGGGCTGCGATCGGTACCGGGTTGTGACAGACACCAAGACATCAAGACAGCATTACCATAGCTAATACGCGCTATAGCCACTATGCAAGCTCTCGCGCGTAAAAATTGATGGGCAATATTGAGAAAGGTGGAGTACACTTACTTGTGATTCGGTGAGGCCGAGTGCGGCGGCGACTTCAATGCGGCGGGCACGGGTCAGATAGCGGCTGTAGTGAAACTCTTTCTCGAGTTCTGTGAGTTGTCGCGTGTTGAAGTTGGTCCGTGCAGCCCCAGTACAGCAGCCCCGCCTCGACACACTTGACGACGTTGACACACCGACCATAGGTCGACACGACGACACTGCACGCCACACCAGTGCAGTTTCGCTGCAACAGTTCTTTAGTTTTTACGCGCGAAAGCAGCTACTGCTTTCAGCGCGTCTTAGCCATCACGATTCTGTCTGTCCGTCTGTCCGTCCGTCCGTCCGTTACACGGGTGGATCAGTCAAAAACGGTGCAAGCTACGATCACCGAAGTTTGACCGTCGGCTGCCTGGAAGACTCTTTGTCGCAAAGTCGGCGTAATGGAATTTGGACTTTACACAGCTGCTATTATGTACCTACCGCAAGTTTTTGGATCGGAATAAAGATCGTGAAGCAGATCGCTACCGAAATCTAATCATTTGATCCGTGGGCCACACCCAGTGACTCGACCCATCCAAAAAGTCATTAGAATTCGTTCGTAACTTTTTAAAATATCCAGCAAACAAGCAGAAACATAACGCATAACGATAGTTTCGTGGCGCCACCTTGTGAATGATATAGACTTGTGTCGTAGCCCAAAATCGCCAAAAAATCTATAAAACCCCCCTATTTTCGCGTTTAAGGTCATTCAAGGTCATTGAATTTGGCGCCCATTGAAAGCCAGTGTACGACTTTTTATTAGTGATTAATAGTAACTTAGACCCTATCTCGCACCGTTACTGAGATACAGCGACTTATTGGCCAAAAATCACAAATTTTGCCCACCCCCCTCTCATTTAGCGCTTTCGGTCGGGGTGACCCTTTTTGAATTTATGGAAAAGCTTTACAGTTCCTGAAACTAGAGTCTTCCAGGCAGCCGACGGTGAAGATTTGGTGATCCTAGCTTGCACCGTTTTTGACTGATCCACCTGTGTGACGTACGGACAGGCAGACAGAATTGCGATGGCTAAGACGCGCTGAAAGCAGTAGAAATGGACAAACGCGAATACAACCTCCATATGCGGCGAAACACGATAAGCTTAACATTATATAAATTTACGTTTTACTTGAATATAAACTAACTTACGCATGCGTAAGCCTACGTGTTCAAGAATAAAGGTTACGTTACTGAAAGATATGCTTATTAATAAATATTAGTTGTTAATTACATACAAATAGTTTTAACAATCATTCCTGCTGACAATATTTAAAGCACGTTCGAACAGTAGGCTAGCAAAAAAATAAATTCGTATCAAATAGAAGCTACCGAAGAGTTTCGTTAACTGTCGCTGGATAGCCTAAGTTGCTTTTTGCAAAGGCCTTTGCAAAAAATGGACGGAATGGGCCATAACGCATTGAAACTATACGGCTGCTTTGCCCAATTTCCCCCGCCTTTTCTCTCGATTACAGCATAGCGGGGCGCTGCATCGGTTGAGAATCCTGAGTAAACCTATACCTAATGATGGCATATCAGGCAACGGTGCTCGAGAGTTGCTGCATTCGGTCAGAGGATGTCACTGTGTGAATAATTCAACAACTTGTCAAGACGTGCGTCGTCCATTAGCATTGTGTGGCGATTAGAACGCCAGCCGGTCATGTTACGATGATAGCCAAGCGCAATTACTCAAGTCAAGACCCATCACAGATTGAGAAATTAAACATTTAGTATTGTCTGTCTGTCGCTAATGATAGCTTCATTTGTCAGTGGTAAAGATAAAGTACGGTACTTGACATAGCGCTTCTTAAATGAGTCAGCCTCGTGACCGGAGGCGCTTTACAACCTCGGACATGGCAGCTGATTGACATGAGCTAATAATACCGCAGCGCACTATGCGGCCATCTATTGCCCAATTAGCCTCGCGATGCAGCCAGCAGACATACCACCGCGGCTGAGATCAGACACATTAGGCTACTACTCATTTCCAATCTTGCTAAGGGTAAAAGGCTGAGATGACCTGAGTTGACTGCCAGCTTTTAATTCAATACCAATTGAGCTATACGTAGACATACTTGGCTACATTTGTTGGCGATATTCATAAGCGTGTGATGAAAATAAGCTTTTTTAGTCACGGTATGCCCATGATCAGAAATAATTGCTATAAACGAGGGAGTCGTTTGTTCAAGCTTTTCTGGCTCGGTTCGTAAGTTTTTCGGCTTGCGGTTAAACATTTTTGCTCTGGCTCAAATAAGATCAGGCTCGGTTTGGCTCGCACATTTTGCGACTTGAGGTTTGGATCTAGATTGCTCATGGACCAAACATTCGTGGGAGCGGCTAGCCGCTTCATTCCGCTTAGGCTACCTAACCTGACACTAATGACATTTAAAAGCAAACTAAAGATATATCAAATAGTTCCAGTCCGAACACTAGTTTGTGGTACGTGGGTGATTGCGGCGCCTAACGAAATACTCTGAGTTAAGTTGTCGAGTTGTTCAGCAAAAAAACTAACATTTCATAACATAAAACTCCGTCATCGAGTTGCAACAATAAAGCGTTGTTGTCATGCAACCATGGCAACCGGTTAATTGCAGACTCGCAGCCTCCGAATCTGAGCCGGTGACGTCACGTCGACAGCAGGTACCGGTATAGCGTGGTGGGTGACAGTCTAAACACCGCTTGCTAGCGACCCTGTTATTATTTTACTCACACACACGTTCGCCTGCAACGCGTTGTCAGAATGCCGCTTACGCGGCTTTGATGTGTCGACGCCGTGCCGAACGGTTTACAGCATGATAGTGTGGGACTGGCTTGAAACGAAACATTACGGTGCAGCATTTGAGGTAACTTCAACTCCTCAACTCCAAGACAGATTTGATAGGTCTCCCGTCGACATTGTCTCCACTATACAAATTTACTTATTTAACTTACTGATATTCCGGTGTCGTGGAAAATTTGTCGCACCTGGAAAATTTTCCCACCTTTTAGTAGCATTTTCCTGCCTACTGAGATTTTGTGTGACGTGGGGATACCGTCTATGGGCTACATTTTTTTTGTCCGCTGACAATATATTCATCAAAATTTTAAGGTGGTCTTTGAAAGGTGCATGTTTTGTACAATAAAATGCGCAATGGCCGTTCAAGGTCATACAAGGTCGTTGATTTTGATACCGATCGAACGCTTGTATGCAACTTCTTATTAGTGATCACTATTAGCAGATGTTCTCTCTTGCTCTGTTTCCGAGATAATGTAGGTTTTCAGCTACCCATATTTTAACTGAAAATTGAGTATTTTTCTTTAATACTATGTCGCCGATGGCGGAGCTTAAAACTCTAAGCTAACTATATGATTATTAACTTTTCAAGTAAGCCACCTTCATGGCCACGATACACCAACGTTACGGACGGACAGACGGACGAACAGACGGACGGGCAACTGACGACGCTAATGCGGCGCTTGTGCACGATAAAATACCACTGTCTGCGCAGTGCAAGACGGACATGCACTAAAGGACGAGAAACTCGTGCCCAGTAAGTGTACCAACGCATTTCAATCATGAGATTCAGGGAAAGGCACCACGAGTCGAGCATACGTCTGGAGTGGACGCCGGTTCCTCGTTATAGGATCGCTCCCACAAGTCTCCCCCCGGCCGACAATTTACCGGCAAAAATCCGCCCGCCCGGCGGCCGTCCGGGCGAGGTGGATTTTCACCGATAAATCGTTGGCCGGAGAAAGACTTTACTAGGGGGCGATTTTATAACGGGGAGACTTTTTACGGGGCCGGCAATATTTTAGTAAAAGAAAGACCTATATCAATTCCGTTATTATCTCTCCCGGGCGGATTTTTCATGGGTGAGACATTTTAATGTTACCCCGGCCGGGGCAGTGACACCGTGATGATGATGCTTCTCCCTCGCCGCGCCCATCGACGGCTAGCTGGGCAGCTAACATGCGTGATCGGCAAACAAAAAGCCTCGCAGACGTATAATCAACGCACCACGAATGAGACGCAGTGTCCGTGGCACAGCGACGAGGTTTAATTTTAGCGTCATGGACGAACTAATTACGAGCGTCCGCAAATAACCGACTTTTCCCCGACAAAATTGCACACTTGTCCAGTCGGAAACTGACGCTGGCTGCTGCCATTTTGGTAATTAATTCGAGGACCGTCATGTATCGCCGATTACGTGTTTTTTGCGATTTTTTTGCGGACGCATTAAAATAATAAGAATTCTTTACTAATTTTTGACTTTTTTTCTCAGATTTGTTCGTTTCTATATCTATTTTCAGGCTACCATTCGTAGCCGTACGATTTTATGTCGTGTTTTCGTAATGAAAACCGCAAACTAATCTGTTTGCAAACCTCTGTTTGTTTTAACATATATAAGAAAGTATTAATTTAAAAACTTCAAATGATATTTTAATCGTGCGCAATGTAGTCCCATACATTACTCGCATCCTAACTGTAAATAAATTCAATATTCAGTTATATATTCTTTAGGCATGTGGGTTAGATTGCATAACAGTGAACAAATTAAAGATAAATTTGAAAAAATGGGTCAACTTAGAAACGCCGTGTCACGTGCAGTTACTCGTACGTACCGGTTTTTGTTCGTGATCGTTTGATCGTCATCCACTTGTAGGTCTCCGAGGTCGGCAGTAGATCGTCGATGATATTGGCTGGCCAGCTGGCGTCGACGCTCCAGTCGTTGAGATAGTGATGGCTCGTACCACCACCGTCTAGACTAGGAGCGCGCCAAACACAGCCGTTGACGTGATGATACGAACTATCGAGACATCGGGTTGGATCAACCACGTTCTGCCGTTGTAACGTCGACGCGTCAGCCGACCACCAGCTGGACATGTCTGCCGCAATCAACGATAAGGTCGGTTGTGATGATGTCGACGAGAACGATTCTTCACGGATCCCTCGGCCTGCGATGACGTCTCCGGATAATGACGTCATCACGTCGCCATGCCGACGCACGCGCGACTCGTATGCGCAACTTCCGGTTCCAGCCAGCGGCAACATACTCACAGATGTTCTCTGAAATCTATAAAAACACACGGCGTACGTGTTTAATGACCCAACAGTACCTGCTCGTACCAAACGCTACAGTGCCCAGATCGCACTTCGAACAACATCAAGCTGTTGGTAACTCTGGAATTTTCAGATAACTACAGCAAAAAACAATAGCAACGTTAGTAATAAACAATGTCGTTGCTTATGTTTAAGTTTTATGTAATATTATGTACAATGTACATCTTTTTATAAATTTCATTTACCAAGAATGTTAACAGCAGTTTAGTTACAACACCACCGCACGCACAAGCATGCCTAAAATCAAAATAAAATGCACTTAATTCACAAGCAGGTAAAAGTTATAACTTATAAAAAAAACTACAAAAACGCATGGTTAATAAAACGGTAAAAGGGTGAAGTTTTTATATCTGTCTGTCTGCAAGGTTACTCAGAGTGTTCTGAACAAGTTTTGATAAAACTTTGGAGGGATGGGGCGTGGTCCAAGTCGATCAGGCTTTGTTGGCGCACGGTCGCGATCCCTAAATGAAAAGGGCCTGTGCTCTTTGAGTGTTTCTAATTTTTTGTCCATTTAATTCACTGTTTTGTTTAGTGTCAAAAACTTGACTTTTTTGTTTCGTCCATTTTTTATGTGAAAAACGTTGCTAAGGCCTAATGTTTTCACATTATCATGTCGCATCGACTTTCTTAACTTTTCGTCCGAAAAAAACAACCTAAAAGTTCTAAATTCATATACAGCATTTGCTAACTAAGTTACTATTCTATGTGTTTACTTACCTCTGCCTTGTGAAGTTAATGGTCGTTTACTTCAGCGGCTGAATTAAACTGCGTCAGAAGCGGATGCGGTCTGCGCCAGTCTTGCGTGGAAAACTCCAACAATCAAACTCCGTAGCCGAACAGTTTCAGCGGCTGCGATCTTATCGATAGGACACGCTGGTAACTTCTGATGGTCACGTGAGCGGGACGATTTGACATTTTGTGCGGTATAGGCCTAGATATTAACAACAGAAAATAGCCCCTTTCCTATATACGCACTAATGCCAAAGTTACAATACATGTAGCATCAGAACTGTTGAGCTTGGTTTTTTTCACAAGCAAGAAACCACACCAGTTAGGCTTACAATACTACACTAACGTTCTTTGTGAAACTGGATGCCTGCTAAAATCTAGTGCCCGGTTTCACTGAATTTAAGAATACTTAAAAGCAGTGCAATGAGAATAAGATAGCCTATCTATAGCGTCGTTGATTTTGGAGACAGCGGTTCTCCCTTATTGTGAGTTTAGGTTAATTTTTTGCACAAATATTTGTCGCTATTTTTAGTACGGTACATTGTTCTAGTACAGAATGACATCACACAAAACTGCAATGCACTGTCCGAAAAAAACTGTGTTATAATAGGGTGTTTTGCTAATTTCCTGTACATTAAAAAAATTCGAATAGGCCCAGCATTACTATTTCTGCCGATAAAATTACGCATGCAGTGACCCAGATTCGAGAAAATCGGTTCAGAGACGGTGGACAAAATTGTTTCGGAAAAATTTTTTAAAAATCGACGTATAATAGGCTACGAGAATGTTCGTTTCTCGTTACGCAACGGGCGGCTATTTAATACAAGCTGTCAACCCGTCAGTAGAATAGATACACAATAGGAACTATCATTACCGAAGTCGTTATGTTGCATTCAAGCAAAATTTCCGTAAAACCCATTTTCAATCTATGCATAAATACTATTTCATCCATCCTTTAAACTTCTATATGCTACTGAAAGGTTTGTCCTACTACCAAGGTGTCTCAAAGTACAGTTTCTGAGCGCGTTGCTGCTAGATTCTGAGCAGATTGTCATAACTCTCTGAGCACGCGATGTGCGCCGGCCAATGTAGCGTGACGTGACGTCATTTTCCTCGTTCATTCACCGCCCCAGCTGCTGCTGCTGCTGCTGCTGGCTTCAAGACAACAGTGAGTGGTCTATGATTATTAATTAACGACCAGCGGGCAACGCGCCCAGCACAATCATGACAGCACCCGAATATTGAATCATGCACTACTGATTGCCAAAGTTTATAGGCTATAGGAGACAAAAAGTTCACTGAACGACAATCCATAGAGAATAGCAGCGGACGTACTTAACTACTTACTACTTGTCAAAATGCTCGCACTTCTCGCAGTTATTGTGTCTTAATGGTTAAGAAAACCTTTTAACGCGTATAATAAAAATTATCGTATATTATACGTAGACCTATATTATAATTTTTATCTACGTTTACTAGGCTGCTAAGCCTAGACTGTTTACAGTCTGTTTACAGTCTAGCCTACATCAAAAGTTTGTCGGTTTCAGTAGCTTTTGCGGCAGATAAGTTTGATTCACTTAAGTCTAGTTGACTACAGATCACGAATTTTCCTATAGTCGTATTAGCATTATACCCTGAAGTAAACATTATGCGAAAACGTTAATAGGCCTAGTGGTTTTACTGGAAACCCAACTTCAGTTTTTATTGCTAACGCACTCGCCAGATGTCGACTCAAAGAAGTATCCAGCGGCGTCGTTAGGAACAATGACGCATTTGTTAGTTCTAAACTAATGTCTTAGACTATACACTTGTGTAGAGGTGCATTACGTATCACGTTTTTAGTTTAACAAATACCATTTAGTTACAGATTAAACCTTTCCTACACGAGGGTAACACAGATACACTTGCCGGTAGCCAAGACTTGCCGATGTAGGTTATTATGCGTACGGTGGTCTATGCAACCTTAGCCATGGTGGGCTGCAACAAAGCTTTGAAAATTGAAACACCTGGCAAGTCGCTAATAGGCCTATTAGACATAACCTAGCCTTAAAAGTTAAAACCATGCAAATTTAAAAAAAGATAGAATAGAAACAAGGTATGAGCCAAGGGGTTTTGTCAGTTTGCACATGTGCAACGAAAAGCGCTGCAATAAAGAAAAAAACAAAAGACGTGCAGGAAAACGATTTTTGGACAACGTGACAGTCGGTACGTTAGAAATTTGATATTTTGTCACTGCCGTAAATGTCCATGCCGCCTACTATTTTATCAAAACAGTTGCTGCAAAACAGTTGCTTAAAGAACATTTAGCTATTCTATATAACTGCAACAAAATAATTGGATTTTTACGCGCGACAGCATGACAGCTATAGCGTGTTATCTATCGTAATTAACTAATTATGTTTGCTTACAAATCGGTAGTGGAATGTGACGCCAACATAAATGTCTTGGTGTCACGTTTCAGTGCTGATTGATCTAAGTTAAGTTAAGTTAAAGTTAAGTTGAAAACGAACTTATAAAGCGCCATAAAACTAAACGTGTGTGTAAAGATGCAGATAAAAATAATAAAGAGTCCGGGGTTTCACCGTCTAATAGCGTAGGATTTCTAGTTTCTTGTGACTAAATTTCCTGTTGCTGGGCAAGGGGGGTTTCCTCGACAAAGCTGGACAGTAACGAATTTAGGCTCCAATGTTCACTGTGTCCCAATAAAAAGTGGACCCCTAGAATGTCATTAATAGCTGTGCTACACTAAAGGTACCATTAATGTAAGTTAGTGTTCCGTATTTTGCAGTCAATTTGAGAGAAGTACACAAAACGTTACTTAAAAGTATGAACCAAAAGGAAAAAAATGCAATTTTAAAGAAGTGTCATTTTAGATGCCAGTACAAACAGCAGGATGCCTGTGATTGATGTCATTGGCATGTCGCTATTGTCTAAATAATAATAAACGATGGTTTTAGCAAAGCAGCTTACGTTGCAATTTACGTTTTGTATTAAAAAATAATGCAGAGCCAAATTAAGAAAACTTGTCACTGAATTTTTGAACAAAAAAAAATAGTTTTCGTCATTTTCGCATAAGTTGATGACGAAGTTTCATCAAACCAGTACTGCGCATTGGAAACCACGGTGGGAAAATGGGTAAAAGTGGATTGCTCAGAACGGTGATTCAGTTGACGAGCTGGTATTAAGTCGAGAAAAAGAAAATGCTCTGGTACTTAATAACATTTGTCAGATTTAAAAGACAGGAATTTAAACACAAAATTAAAGCTGCTGTGTTGTAAACTTTATATTTTCAGTAACAGTAAAAAGGTAAAAGGTGAAAAGTAGAGGCCAACACTAAACCTTGCTATAGCGCTTTTTACAGTAGCCCAGAAGCGCTGTACAATCTCAGAAGTGGCAGCTGATTGGTATGAGCTAATGATACCGCAGCGCACTATGCAGCCGTCCATAATGCCCGCGTAATCGAACAATTGGACCCTCGGCTTGCAGACACATCATCGCCTCAATCAGTCACACTAGGCCTTCACCCCGTAGCCCGTAAGCTACTACTCATTTCTTGCCCCACGGAGGGTAGGAGGCTGAGTTGGCCTGAGCATACAGTAGGTTAGCAACTTGCTCAAGGTTGCTTGCAAATGACGACAGCGAGAATCGAACCGCAACCTGAAAGTTACGAGTCGACACTGATCACTAGAAACTTGCACCTATACGAGCAGAGTTGTTACTTGGTAGTGCACCAGCTGGGAATTAAACCGTAGACTTTTCGGTCTCGTATCCAACGCCCTAACCGCTGGTGTGTTGCACTTTAATGTTGACAAAACTGTCATTGTCGTAGGCGCCTATGTTTTTTTCTCTAAACCGTAATGTCATTTTTTGACTTCATTTACAGTCATTATGTCTAAAATTTTAGATAAAAGTGATAAGTGTTTGATAACTTATAGCTATTTCTTTTGGTGTCCCCTTTTTATTGGGACACAGTGTAATTTAATTACAAATTACAGTTGCAACTTGTAATTAAATTACATTTGGTTTTGATGTAATTTGTAATTTAATTACATAGACATGTAATTTGTAACTTAAATGTACATTATGCTTTTACATGTAAATTAGGCCTGCATCTAAAACTTTCAAATGGTAACATCTATTAATCATCATGTCAATCGCTTTTACTTTGTTGGATGCTCGCTTGTAAATAAACTTTTTGTGCAGCATAATGCAGTTTTGCTATTTTTAGCTTCAGTTGGGCAACTTGATCTACAGCTTTGCTGGAATGATTACACGCTTTCCTCGCCGATCTTTGTCAGGTACTGTTTCTCAAAGTCTCAAAGTGACTGATAGCAGATCTCTTATTTCGCTAATCGTGGGATGAACACTGAGCAGTCTTCATCGCCGATCGTTGTGGGATCATAAAACATTTCTGCAGTTGCTCTTTCTTCTAATCTTTAGGTAGCCCAATTTGAAATCACGTATTTTGTTATTTGTAATTTGGCCTCTGATTTCAAAGTAACTTGTAATTTGTAATTTAAATTACATTTATGTCCGTAATTTGTAATTTGTGAGCCAGCAACTTGTCTAGCTCTGCCCATCGAACGAAAGAGTCAAAGAGGGGTACTCCCTAAAAAGTCGTTATTTTACCGCTGTGATTCGTCTAGCGTGAAAACGGTTGCAGAGAGACATAGACTTGCTAAGAAGAACTGCTGACGGGCTTTTAAGCGGTAACAACATTAATGACTTTGCACGATCTTGAACCTCCAAAATAGGGGGTTTTGGTGACTTTTTGCGATTGTCGGCTTTGGTGCACACTTCAAGCGAGAATTGCGACGAAATGGCTGGAGACCGACCAAGACAACCTGTAAACAGGAACTGCTAGGCCTATCGGCTATCGCGCGTCTCGTGCGCATTAGCTCAGATTTCTTGTTTTGTAATTAGTACTAACCACGTCATGATTTCTTACGTTCACATGCAGTAGATCTTTGCAGTGCGCAGAATTGACCAAAGGCGCAACATGTTTGCGCTGTGGAAAAGAAAAAAAAAACTTTAGAGATACTTTTTGCTGCTGCCATTTCTTGTTAACGCCATCAGTATCATTAACTGGTAAGCCATCGCCAGGTGACTGGCACTGGCGAAGCCGCTACAGAATTCGTATAACCAACCAACCGCGAGGCATCCATTCATCAGTCACGGCTTAACAACCAAGAGACGGGCCTATTATTCGTTCCGCTGATTCTACGTTCCCGAGGCGCGCATTGGATTTAATTGATAGATCTGTTTCTTTCATTAACAGAGACTGCGTCTGCGAATCTGAGCAGGCTTATCAGTTACCATAGGTTGACGTTAGGCGTAGACACATCCAGCTTTTACACAAAGGATAGACGGAGACAAGCTGTTTCCAAGTTTGCGCAGGTAAAAGGTAAAAGGTAAAGGTTGTCAATTTGTATAGCGCATCGTCGTGCACGACGTACACTTCTAAGCGCTTTTCGTCACTAACCAGAGCCGTCAATCGCACAGCCGCCGCGTGCAGCCTGCAAACACAGGCTGGCGCACCGGCCGGCCAGGCAGCCCAGTCAGGTGTACAAAGGTCCCCACCTTCCGTAACCCATATAATGGTAACATGATAACATACCCGGTACGCATTGTGAGTTCAAGTTGAGCACCCGCGAGCGCTTTTTTTGCGGTAATTAGAGCTCTGCGAAAAATGGAACAACAATCTCACTTCACGCGCGGCACTATCTTGCAAAATTTAAAATGTTCTTCGTTCATCTGTAGGCTGCTAGTAATCATTTATATTTGCCAAAAAAATTATAACAATTTTGGTAATTTCGTTCTAAAATTATAAACTAACGGTAACGCTGTTTGGAAAAAAAATATTTTTGTAATAACGTGTGATGCTAAGCTTAAACAAAACAATACACGTCGATCGTTACAAAAACGTAACCTATTTGACTTAGGCAAATAAAATACAGGTTTGAAGAAACGTACATAAAATACGAGTAATTAAGTTAAACTGAAATAGTTTATAGAAAGTTGAGGAAAATACATAAACGACAAGAAGACAGTAAGACTGAGTCACAGCGTAACTTTTGTAGCACAGTGTGACGAATTCCGAAGAGGGCAATAGATCTCAAACGAATCCACAGGGAACTGGCTGCAGATAGTTTATCGCTTGTTGTCTTGGTACCCGTCTTTGCAGTCCAGTGTGATTATCACTCACGCCTAATGACACTCAAGCAACGGCGTCCTGGGTTGAAAAAGTTGGAGCAGAAAGTTTCAATTTTTCGCGACAGACAGCTTCAAATTTTTGACAGCAAAATTAGTAGGTGTTAATACACCTGTGCCCACCTCCCTACAGCTTGCAAGATGGACAAGAAACGTGGAAGTTTGGACAACTTCAGGGCGCGTAGGCCTACAGAGCGACGTAAATAAACTGAACTTAAGTGACATGTTTAGTTTTCGATGAACTGACCAATGGGCAAGCAGTAATGCCCCGCTGGCTCATCAGTCGATTCGTCAGAAAATAAACCGTGTCAGTTCAGTTCAGTTCTGTTCAGTTACGTCGCTCTGTACGACGCTTTAGTCTTCTATTGCAAATATATCTCCGGAACGGAACAAGATGTCGACGATCGAAAAAAAAACGGTGTGAAAACACAGACACCTGTACTTTGGCCTGCTAAAGAAAAGTTATTGATTGGAGTAAGACTTCACTTATCGTATATGCGCTGCAAATGCAGCATATCTCAACAAATGTAGTTTACATTTTTAGACAGGCTAGAATTTAGGGAAAGCAGTTGCCCTTGCCTTTACTACGATGCTGTTGTATTCAGGCGCAGTGACTGCCAGAAATTTGCATCTGGGCAACGCCAGAGCCCGTTTATCTGTGGAAAGAAGTGTTCCAGTGGAATTTACGGTCTAGTGACAAGGTAATTTATAAGCTACATGTTTTCCGTTGTGTGTTGCTTCTTAATGATCGCCATCTCGTAACAGTGAGACAGAGCAAGGTTTATAGACGCAGAAAAACAAAACGTTATTACAAACTGTGTCATGCTTGTTCCTGATTCCCTCGTCATCCAGCAGCTTTGCCTTTGAACTTTAAGCGTTAAGTTATAGTACAAAAACATGCTGTAAATATAATTAACGACTACCGTTTTTATTCAACGCTTTCCAACTGCTGATTTTTTTCCGATGTTTTTTAGTTATTGATATTTTTTTATTTTGAGCGTTTTATCATTTATGCCTCAGTCTATGCAGCTAGCTGTTGACCCACTTTGTTTTTTATGATCTCACGAGGCAGCTGCGTTGGGATGCAAAACTTACAAAAAAATTACAAAACTATAAATTATGTTATTTTTTTCGTAAAATTACACGGACTGTGTAATTAGTCACGGACTGCACGATTGCTGTCGTCATCTACTCACAACTATGATGTTTTGAGTTCCTGAAATTGTAATCAGTGGAATGAATGTGTGCGTTGAGTTTTTCTTTTAGTCACACATAATGCAGCTCTGAACTCGTTGTGCAAGTTAAGGTTTACGCGGACAAGTTTTATTATTATTATTGTGCCCTGTCGCGGCGCACATTCATTCCCCCACTGTTTCGCTGTCATAGGCCTATATAGGCCAGTTTCACACTGTGGTCTTATTTTCTCCCAACTCGCCAAACGATCGTTATTTCTTTAAAACAATTTTACGCCTGTCCCGACGAATGGAGTTCTGAAGACAAAACACTCTTAAGCGCAGCCATCAACAGGCACTTGCACTTGTGATGCTTCGGCTCAGCTGAGTCGGGCTGTAATGCAGAAACCATAGAATATTAACACTCTGTCTGGACTGCACAACGAGCGCGATAATGTCTGCTTTGGCTTTATTAGGGTGTTTACACGATCCGGCAAACGTCCAGCAAACTTCCAGCAAACGTCCAGCATTAGCATGTGTATTTTGAATACATTTGCTGGAAGTTTGCTGGACGTCTGCTGGATCGTGTAGGCCTAAACACCCCATAAGCGACATTCGCGGTCCAGGTACAGGCACAGTTTTTTTTCCTGAAACATATTCTTCGCTGCGTAGCCTAACTTGTTTTGTGCCTTATTATTCCATGACAATAATTTGTACAACAACTGCACGCTGTGCATGGTTTTTAATAGCGCTGACAACCTGCCATTCAAAACGTGGATGTCGGACGTGTTCCCGTATTGACGATTTTCGGTTTTCGACGTATGTGGGCCGCCTTGCAGACATGGAATGATCAGTGTGAAAGACAGCGTTGCACCGACACTACCGGTACTTCGGGGCATCGTCATCGGTTGTTATCGACGCGGGCCGCTGATCGCTTGTGTAATAAACTAAGAACAGGTTTTAATAGTCTGTCTGATGGATGCTGGCTGGCGGCTGACGCTCATAATGAAGCAGCTGCAGCTAGTGTTTCAGGCGTGCGTCCAATTGTCGCTGGCGCGGAGCGGCGCTCGCTGTCGCTGTAGCATTCCGGCATTCTTCTTCGATCTCCGGATTCGGAAGATTTGGTACCTTTGTAGCGGTGTCTCCGTCGATTGTGGAACGTTGTCTATACCTCATTACGTGGCTTTTGATTCGTTGCTTTGCTGACGTTCTATGTACTTTGTCGGTAGAGCCTGTGCTGAATTGAGGTTCTCGACTGGTCGAATAACTCAACGAGCAAACGTAACTAAACATTTATTCAGCACAACTCCAGAATGGCCCAAAAAGTAAGCTATTGCACTTTGGTCGTATTTTTTGCTAAGTAGACTTTCTGCCTATCTGCAGAATAGATATTGTTGGTTTTTGGACTTTTGTTTTATAAGGTAGTGTAGCAACATGACCGGTGTGGCACGTCGCCGAGTAGCAAATTTCTTACAGAGTCTAGTGGTGAAAAATTGTAAAAAAAAAATGGTCAAGAAATTCCTTGCAACGCCAAAAGCAACTCCGCTTTTAAAAGTCTCGTCGCCGTTGAGTATTTTTCAAACACAATGAATCTTAGTAGGCGCAACCATTAACAGTAATTAGGGATGTAGGCCTATGCGTCCACGAGATAATCGAACTCGACTCGATACAGACTGAACCAGAAGAGTAGAAGTAGTTAACACACATATTTTACGTACATAAAAAAGCAAAATTCCGTAGATTGTAAACACTCTTCTTTCTGTAACAAACACACTGTGCTTTGAATGTCACTGTGACGTCGCCGCCCGCGGCTGCTTTTTCAGAACTTGAGACTTAAGACTTCTTGAGATTTGCGCATTGTTTGACGTAGTATTAATGATAACACAAAAATATTTGATGTTTGCTGCATTCTTTCGCCATGCTGACACTGAAAATTATGCCAATATCTAGCGCTCGATCCTCATGTAACACTATAAGAAGTGAAGGGAACGTTCGGGTATCGCAAAAACCGGGAAGGAGAAACGTCCGGAGGGAACATATCTAGGGGGAAAATGTCCTACACCTACTAAACCCTGTCTGTCGGATGCTAGTGACTCTCCCCGATATGGTAAAATATCCCTAACGTTTTTTTTACAATTTTTTAATATTATTTTTATATTAAAAATCGTTGATAATTTTGAAGCTTTATTTTACTTATTGATTACTTGCTGATAGTCACGTAACAGTGCCATAAGGTAAATCATTATCTTTTACTGCGACAAAGTTATTAGATATTTTCTGTAGCTTAGTCAACGTCATCGTCATTTCTCACGCTTACATGCATCAGAATGTGAACAGAACGGAAAGCGCAGCAAGTTTGTGTTGCAGAAAAAAACGCGGCAAACAAATTTAGAAATACTTTTTGCCGGACCCTGTAACGAACTTGGTACCAAGTGGTTACATTTTCAGAACCCATTCCCAGTACCATACTGTGACGTATGGCCGGGCGCAAAGCATAGACCTATGCTTCATTAGTGAGGACGTATGGCGGCGCTATGAGAGACATGAAGTGTCGCCTGTCACCGCCATCGGCACGGTATGACAACGCAATCACAACCCACATATCGTCGACGGAAGAATTCGTTATCCGCTCGACTCCCTCTCCCAGCTGACGATTTCCGACTTCGCTTACGACGTTGCTCCATCAAACCGTGACGTAAATGGCGAATAAGTATTGCTAAACGTCACGGTTCGGAATTCGGAGTTCCGACCCGCGCGGGTTGATTTAAGATACACGTTTAATATCGTCTCACGAAGTTGCCATAAATGTCGCGTGTTTATTACTGTAAGTAAAACAAGCCCGCGGTACAGCAACCCTGAGCGCTTGCACTTGTATCATCGGACACACAGTGTCAGTCGACATTTTCTTACTTCCCTACTGTTTCACGGTTTCGACGAAGCACTTTCGACCGTCGGGCTTTCGCTGTTGGCGATCTGATACCTTGGAACTCATTAGGTCAACCGGACACTCTCCGTGATCCATCGCTCTGCAGCAGTAGCTTTTTTAGGCGCGGCTTAAAAACTACTTTCCACGAGATACTAGTGCAATAGGGATGCTTCATGATATTGCGCTGTGGAAATTTAATGTTGACATTGACAGTGACATTGACACTCTTGCGGCAGGTAGTCTACGGTAAACTATGCTGTACTTACTAACTATACTGTTTTAAGATATACGACTAGACGTGGCTGGAAGTTAATAACTATTTTCGATAAGTATTAGGGTTAACTACTTTTGTCTAAATAATGTTTTTATAACTAGCCTGCTACGTAATGTGGATGTGACACTATCATTCATGGCGGACACATTTTGCCAAGCTGTTAAAATTACGAGTAAACCGAGTTTCATTTTTACGACGATGCAGTAAGAGTTGCTGAAATAGTAACAATCGACATTGCAGAAATCACCCACGTTTTATACTTTTCCAGTTTTTACGACAACCGACAGTTTAGAATAAGTTGGAAAATATGTATTTTTGTAAAAAAATTATGTTTACGGTGGTCAGTTTTTTATAAACCAAAACGCAAGTGCGTGGTAGAAAACAGAAAAAAAAACATAAATCAGGCGGACTGTTTATCATCGTTGCTTTAAAATTGATAATAATTCTGTACAAACTGTCGCAGTATACGGCAATCAAGTGATATGTGTAATAAATGTACAAAACATTAGTTTATACACTTGTTAACGGCAACATTTAAGGACTTGGACATCGAAAACAGCAAAAATTACAAAACGTGATATTGCCCGCATCACACTGACTGTGTGTCAATGTGCTGCTGAATAATATCACCTTTTGTAATTTTTGCTGTTTTCGATGTGCAAGTCC